>Ga0209541_10007004_pt1 | contig 19044 bp, 27 predicted proteins | sample RifCSPlowO2_01_FD_184027 | JGI IMG/M metagenome (GOLD analysis project Ga0209541, IMG submission 184027) | Groundwater microbial communities from Rifle, Colorado - Rifle CSP2_plank lowO2_0.1 (SPAdes) (version 2) | ecosystem: Environmental > Aquatic > Deep subsurface > Groundwater | place... | reverse complement strand
CACCCCTATTGTCCACCCCCTAGCACAGCCTTACGGCTGGCTAGGTTTTAAATCTATGTAGGATATCTACTGAGCTGGAAAAAGTGAACTTGTTATCTGGGGCGGCGTAGGATGCAATAAAAGGCTGAGGGAAATGTGTACAATAATGTGTAAAGAAAGGGGAGGGAAATTTTATGCACCTCCAAATGAAGTTTTATATAAAAAAGTTAAAAGAAATAAGTAAACCTGTAACTGCTAGAGAATTTGCAGAAAAATTAGGCAAAAGTAAAAGAGTTGTTAATCACTATTTGGTTAGACTAATGAGGAAAAATTTGATTAAAGTTGATAAGTCTAAAGTGGCTTATTTGTATTCAAATAAACATTGAAAATAGTTGTAATAATTGCTGTAATTCATTAGTTTGACTTTGTCCTAATTGTTGCTTACATTGAGTTAATTGTTGAGCTGTTGTCTGGCATGCGTCAATAAGTTGTTTGCATTGTGTATTTAGTGTATCATAGTTTGTGCTTAAATCTTTATATTTTTTAGCAACTTCTGATGATAATTTTGCTAATTCATTAAAATCTTTTACTTCTTTATTATACTTATCAACAAGCTCATTATATTGCTGTTGCTTTTTAACAATTAAATCCCCAAAAATAAATGCTTCAGCTACAGCTAGGATTAAAAAGATTATAAATCCTACTAATGCTATATAATACTCTTTTTTGTATTGTTTTTCTTTGTTTTTCATTTATTTATAACACTTCGTTATTACTTCTATTTAAGTTTTTCTTTAAAAAGAAGGCAACATTGACATTCATCCTTATGAAAGAACTGATGATGTGATTATGGAGTGGAGATGAAATTAGACAAGCAATATCAAATTGTAGAACGTGATTCTATCCATTCGGCAATTTTTACACCCATTCTTAGTCCTAATCTATCAACTTTTTTGTGTAATCCAAAAAGTATAGCATTACCTAACATTTTTTCATGAACCAAATGTATTATATTAGCACCATTATAAAAAAATAAATAAAAAAATTTTGATTTTACTGGTGTGTCTTTTCTTTTGAAATGCGCTATCATACCTGCACTATATTGTGCCCAATAGTGGTAAGTGTCTCCTAAAGGGTCCTTCCTTGATAAGGGGTCCATATAAAAATGAGCGACTGAATTAGCAATACTGACTCTTCTGTCGAGGTCAAGATTAAAATCAGGATGGACTCTTGTGTCTCTGTTTCTTCCAGCCAAACGAAAGGCGCTGTGAGCTAGTATTGCCGCTGCCAATGGATTGTAATCTACTTGTTCTAATGCCAGGATATATTGGTCTGCTAAATCAAGTGGCTTGCCCCTATCTTTCGATGCACGTTGAACCAAATCAATAAATTTAAAACTTAATTCAACTGGAAAATATTCGGCAGGAATTGTACCCTTATGAGCGTCTGCAAATGAGCAAAGTGCACATAAAGCCCCACCCATAGTGACTGTTACTCCATAGGCCCATGGCAGTGTCAGTTTACTTTCAATTGTTCCTGGGTCAGTAGTGCTCAAAATTTCTTGAAATCTGGGTAACAAAATTAGCTCAGCCGGGTTTAATCCCTCAGGATTAGGGGATAATTCCCTATCTAATCTTTCTTTATAATCTGCTAAATATGTTCGGCTATTTCTAGTTGCACCGTAAAATGCATGTGCTAATGCAGATAATCTTATCAAAACATTGGTGTCAATGAGATAGCTAGGGGTGTATGTATGTGGTTGTTCTAGTCTTTGGCGAAGTGTATTATTTGTCATTTTGCTTACAAAATTTTATTCATAGAATAATAGTGTTTTTTTTAAATCTTTCCGTCTATACCACTGCACAATTAGCTGCTACTTCAATCAGCAGCAACAATCTGTCTCAGAATCCTTTGCTTCCCTTTCCAATCCAAAACAACTTTAAGAACATCCGTTATGGTTTCAACTGGTATGATATTTATTTTCTTTATTTTATCCTTATCAATTATTATATCCTTGAGGTTTGTCTTTGGCACGACAACATTTTTTATGCCAGCTTCAATTGCAGCTTCAACTTTTGCTGTTACGCCGCCAATAGGAAGAACCTCTCCTCTCACAGACAATGAGCCAGTCATTGCAGTGTCTTGCTTGACAGGAACTTTCTTGAATGCGGAAATTATTGATGTGGCTACAGCAATGCTTGCTGAATCGCCTTCTACACCCTCATGAGTTTGCAAAAATTGAACATAAACATCATAAGTTTCCTTCAAATCCTCTCCAAAATATTTCTTTATTATTGCGCTTACATTTTTTATTGCCTCTTTTGCTATGTCACCAAGCTTGCCTGTTGCTATTATCTCGCTTTCTTTCCCGCCTGGAGTTACTTCTGATTCAATAGGCAAGATAATACCAGAGAAAGGAGGTGTAACTCCAATTACAGCCAATCCATTGACTCTTCCGACCCTTTTGCCGGATGTTACAATAACCTCATATTCTTTTTTCTCCTCAATGTATTTATCAGCAATCTGCTGCTCAAGCGTTCTTGCAATCTTTTTAGCTCCACTAATGTGTTTCTTCATAACAAGCTTTGCTTTCTCTTCCACAGCCAAATCGCCAGCAGCCCTTATCAAGCCGCCAAGCTCTCTTAACCTTAATGTTAAATGCCCTTTTCTGTTTGCCCTTCTTCTTGCCTCCTCAACAATTGCTTCAACAGCTTCATTGCTGAAATGAGGTATTTTCTTGTCTTTTACAACTTCTTGCGCAACAAAAACAGCTACTTTATTTCTGTTTTCCTCTGTGTCTGGAATTGTTTCCTTCATGTAAACTTCATAGCCATAGCCGCTAATCCTGCTTCTTAATGCAGGATGCATGTGCTTTATTGTCTCATAATTGCCTGCTGCCAGAAGAACAAAATCACATGGAACAGGCTCTGTCCTCACCATTGCGCCAGCGCTTCTCTCGCTTTGCCCAGTAATTGCAAATTTCCTTTCTTGCAAAGCAGACAACATTTCTTGCTGCGTTGCAGGCTGCAAGGTTGCAATCTCGTCGATAAACAAAACCCCCATATGGGATTTGTGAATCATTCCTGCAACAACCCTTTCATGGGCAGGAGTTCCAAGTCCGCCTGAATTTTTGCATAATATTCCGTTGGCTATTAGATTGCCTGAAGAAGTTGTTAGATTGTAAACCTTTCCTTTGTAATGGAATTTTTCTATTTTTGTGATGGTTTGTTTGGTGAGTTTCATTTTTCAATATTTTTTTAAAAGTTTATTTAATGCTTGTACGAGATATTTCCTCCAATTAGACTCTAACTGTGTTTTTATGAGCAAGGCTAAAGATTTATCTTGTTTTGATAGCTTTAAAGCTTCAAGTTGCTTAACTTTGCTTAGTATCTCATAGTCTCTATTCGTTGGCATTACATATTTCTTTTGCTCCAATTTTGTTAGGGGAAATCTTTTTATCAGCTCTTTCATAGTATTGTGGCTGCCTCCTGCTCTTCAATTTTAGTATTGTTCAAAATCTTGTACAAGTATTTGGGGTCAATCTCTAATTGTTTCATAATCGATTCTGCGCCTAGTCCCTTTGCTCTTAAATCTAAATACTTGAGGAGTTTATCCTTCATATCTCTATCTAAAGCTGTTAGAAGTTTGTACTTCTTAAGATTGCAGTAATTTATTTTAACTTTTTCGGCAAAAGCTTCTATGTTCGAGGGTGATTGAGATAAAATAAATCGGTAAGCCATGTTTTCTTTTCCATGATTAAATTTTCTGACATCAATTCCCCTATTTGTTATTTCAATATTTTTTAATTTTAAATAATTTATAATCTCATTAAAGAATATAACTCTATTAGAAGCTAAATGTTTTAAACCAGTTATACAAAATTCTATTCGGGGAAGAGATTTTTTATATTTTTGTGATACGGATAATTCACCTCCAAATAATGAGCCATAGAATTCGTTTTCTAAATCCTCTCTTATCTTAATCCACCTCGGAATGTTTAGGGATTTATGTACTTTATTCCCTCTTGGCGCGCCTAAAGCAAGGAAAAATCTGATAACATTTCTATTTGTATTCATCATACACCATGAGTGACCATATTCGCCACCTTCTCTTAATTCAGTATTAAGTATAATATCGTTGCCAAAAAGTTTTTGTAAGTCTTTTGAGAATTCTTCTGCGTCCTTGTAATTAGAACTTGATAAAAAGGTACCATTTAAGTTTTCAAAGATTCCGCCATCTCCGAATGTGGCTCCTAGGACTTTAGCAATCAAAGGTAACTTGGGATTATCTGATTTTAATGGTAATAGTGCCCTTTCTTTAAGCCAATCTGCAGTTTGTATCGGTACTGGAATATGTTTGTTTGCATGCCACCATCTTGTTTTTCCGATTGGCTGCTCCATTGCTTTGGAAATTCGCTTGTAACCCCATGTTGGGTTTTGAGATCTTAGCTCTAAATATTGGTAATAGAGCCTACATTGCTCTCGCGGTCTTGCATCGTATGTACTAATAATATCTTCTTCATCAATTATGATATCTTCGGCTTGAGCAACAACCACATCTCCCTCTTTGATATCTTTAGCTTCAACATAAGCAATTTTTCCGTTTTGCCAGATAGCTATTTTGTGCTCTGGTGTAACGATAAGGTCTTGATTTTCAGAAGTTGTTAGTTTTATCATTGCACCATTATAGTCTTGCCTATTGCATGATAAAACTTCGACTGGAGAAACACACCCATTAGTTTCGCCTAAGATAGATAGTTCTTTTCTTGGCAGAAAAATTGCTTCATAGTTTCTTTCTTTTTTTCTAAGAATAGAATTTTTATGTTTTTGAAATAGTTCATCAATCGTTTCACCTGTTTTAAACTTTTCACCGTCTTTTCCCTTTAATGTTACTACTGATAAGTAGCACTGAAAGGGATCATGAAGCACATCTCCTAGCAAAGCGCCTGCATGAGCTCCAGTTGCATCATTAAAAGGAGCTTGTTTTCTCCTGTAATTGTCAACTATTGCCCTAGGTATTTTTACCCTGTTTTCAACTTTCTTGCCTAAATTAAGGAAAATGGCAAATGCTATCAAAAATACAGTGCCGCCTAAAAAGAATGCCGCAAACATAATATCAGATTTGTAATAAGACCTTGCCCACCACGGAGCAAACATTGCAATAAGCACCAGAATAAACATGATGATATTCTGGTTCTTGAACATTGTCATGCTCTGCAATCTAGCCTTGGCAACTAAGTCCCTTCCTTGGCCCGCTGGCACTGTCCTTACAAGGGGCATGTTTTCGTCATTAGGATTTGGGAATGATATGATATCAACAAGCTTTTCCATCGGCAATAGCTCTGCCAAGGCTAAGCCGAGCATTGACTTGCCTGTGCCAGGCTCGCCAATTAACAGAACATGCCTTCTTTGTTGCGCAGCTTTCTTTATAACCTCAACTGCCTCATCCTGGCCTATAACTTGGTCTACAATGCGATTAGGCACTTTTATGTCTGCTGTTGACTTAAATTTAAGAGTAACCATCCCATTATTGAATATGTTTGGGTGTTTTTAAATGTTGCTATTGAAAATAATTAAATATAGATTAACTAAATTAAATTAAAAATGAAAGAAAATACCCTATTAAAACTAGCATTGATTTGTTCTTTAGCTGGTTTAATTATTCTTTACTTTATTTCAACAAAAATTGAAGTCAGGGATTACAAGCCAAGCATTTTAAATAAAGATGTAGGTGAAGACGTGAAATTACTTGGCACAATAACAAAAATAACAGACAAAGGCAATGTTGTTTTTATCGAAGTCAATCAGCAAAGCCCGATTACTGTTGTCCTTTTTATAGACGATGATAATTTAACATTAAATAATGGAGACAATATTGATGTTATAGGAAAAGTGCGGGAATACAAAGGAAAAAATGAGATAATTGCTCAAAAAATAAGGGTGATTAGGTAGTGTTTATTGAAATAATTATTGCCATTTTATTAGGATGTATTGCTGGTGTGGTAACAGGCTTGACTCCTGGCTTGCATATCAATCTTGTTGCATTGATATTATTCAGCATTTCTCCATTTCTTTTGGGATACACAAATGTGATTGCAGTAGCTTCTTTCATAATTGCAATGTCAATAACGCATACCTTTACAGATTTTATAAGCGCAACTTATCTTGGAGCTCCTGCTGATGACACTGCTTTGGCTGTTTTGCCAGCCCATAGATTATTGCTTGAGGGCATGGGGCATGAAGCTGTAAAATTAACTGTAATTGGAAGTTTGTTATGTTTGATTATCACAATCATTTTATCGCCATTATTGATAATTAGTGTTCCGATAATTTTTGCATATCTAAAAGATTATATTGGTTGGCTATTGCTTGCTGTTGTTGTTTTCATGATTTTAAGGGAAGAAAATCTTAATAAAAAATTCTGGGCTTTTGTTGTTGCCGCATTGTCAGGAATTTTGGGATTGGTTGTTTTTAATGTTCCAAACTTGAAAGACCCTTTGCTGCCAATGCTTTCAGGTTTATTTGGAGTGAGTGTTTTATTGTTAAGCCTGACGCAAAAAGTAATATTGCCTATTCAAAGGACAACAGAAATGATTAAATTAAAAATCAAAGATGTGATTAAGGCTCTTGGCTCTGGAGTTTTCTCTGGCTCGCTTGTTTCAATATTTCCAGGCTTGGGACCTGCTCAGGCAGCAGTTGTTGCTGGACAGATTGTCGGCAAAATTGATGTTTTTAGTTATTTGATTTTGGTAGGAGGCATTAACACAGTTTCAATGGTTTTATCCCTTATAACGCTTTTCACAATTGAAAAGGCGAGAAATGGCTCGATTATTGTAGTGCAGCAGTTATTGCAGAATATTGATATTAATGCATTAATTTTATTCTTATCAGTTGCCTTAATTGCAGGAGGAATTGCAACATTTTTGACTTTATATGTCAGCAAAGTTTTTTCAACAATTATGAACAAATTGAATTATTCAATTTTAAGCATTTTGATTATTTTATTTATTGGCATAATGGTAATTTATTTTTCCGGATTTATTGGAGTTTTGATTTTAATTACTGCAACATTCATTGGATTAATTCCCAATATTGTTGATGTGAGCAGAAGCAACTCAATGGCTTGCCTTTTGGTGCCTATAATCTTATTGAATATTTTGTAAGCTGGTTGGTTAATTGCCTTTCTGCGGGTTTTGATTCTGCTTTCAAAAATGATAAGAGCATCATAAGGTGTAAAAGAATAAAGAGCATAAACCAAACCTTTTTAAAATGGCAGGCTTTCGGGCTTTTATGGAAGGCGTTATAGTTAATTTCAGGGGCTCCAGAAGGGTAAAGAGGCACAACCAGATGGTTGTTCAGGTTGGCACTGTAGACAACAAAGAAAAAGCTTCAAAGCTCATCGGCAAGAAAGTTATTTGGAAGACTTCAGCAGGAAAGCAGCTGACAGGGCAGATAACTGCTGCTCACGGCAACTCTGGAGCATTAAGAGTCATTTTTGACACCGGGATGCCGGGCCAAAGCATTGGAAGCAAAGTGGCTATTGAATAGATTCTCTTTCATCTTCTTCACGCAATGCTCAGCAACAATCTTCAGGTTTATAATGTCATATTCATTGTATTCTGCCAACAAATTTAAGTAATAATCATCACCTGTTGCACGATACATTCTCCAGAGAGATAAAGCGTCTCCGCCATAGAATTTGTCAACGATTTGACTTCTTTTTATTCCTAATTGTTTTTCAATATTTTTTAGCCCGCCTCTCAGCCCTAGCTTACCTGTTACAGACTTAACATCAAAATTAGGTATTTTCGGAATCAAGCCAGGATATCTCTTTTCAATAAATGGCAGGTCAAATGAAGCGCCATTAAAAGTCACAACCAATTTATATTTTTGCAGTTCCTTTTTTAATGCGTTAAAATCAAGATTTATGCCTTTTATCATTATTTTTGTGTTTATCCCATCATAAAGCCCGAAAACAGTTATGTCATCCCCTTTGCTTAATCCAGTTGTTTCTATGTCCAAGAATACAGTATCTTCCTTAAAGAAATCGTATAAGCGCCACATCTCTGATTGGGGCAACAAGCCAAGAAAATAGCCTGAGTCAAAATTGTACAATGCTTTTCTTGCATTTAGTATTTTTCTGTCATAATACAACTTTCTATGCCTTGACAATCCTTTGACATTTTTTCTTTTCAAAAAATTATCCCAATTATGAATCCCATTCTTCCAAATATTTTGCTCTAGCTTGTCGCCAATTCTTTCTAAAAAGATGAAGGTGTTGGTTATCATAAAACAAGTTATGATAGAACTCCTTTATAAACTTCACACAGGGATGTCCAGTGGTAGTTTATGGATTATATAAGAAAATAAGTATGATTATGGTCCAAAAATCATTAAAATTTTGAATAACGTATGTTAAATGCAATTTTCAAAAATCCTAACGAATATACTGCCTTGACTTCGTCAATAAATTATAATATTTTGGCTGGCTCACTTCAAACGAAATTGAAGTTTTCGGAATATTTATAAACATTTGAATAATATTTCATTTATATGAACTGGAAAATTTTATCTATTATTGTTTTAATAATTGCTGGAGTGGTTGGTTATGCTATTGTGAATCAGCAAACGCCTTCACCTGCACCTATTCCTACTCCAACACCCAACGGTGAAAAAATAATTAGAGGAGTGGGTGAAAGTGAAAGTTCTTTCTTGATACAAAAGATTAATCTCGATAGTGTTGAAGGTCTTTGGTATAACGCAGACCCAGTTCCAAGACCGGAAGGCACTCCTAGAACATTGCGTATAGGGGATGACATAGGTTATACATGCGAAGGCATATCAGAAAAACTTACAAGCATTGATTTTTCTGATCAGAAAGTGACTTTTACTAAGATTGTAGGTGAACGACCTTTAGGTGGATGCCCAATTTGTCTGTCTGGGAGTACTCTTATCGATACGCCTAATGGAAATATTAATATCAAAGAATTAAGAAGCGGTATGTTAGTATGGACATCTGATAGCCTTGGACATAGACAACCTGCAATTATCTTAAAAATTGGAAAAGCACAGGTTCCACCAACTCATAAAATGGTTCATATTATTCTCAATAATGGAAAAGAATTATTTGCCTCTCAAGGTCATCCAACGGCGGATGGTAGAATATTTGGTGATATAAAACCAGATGATATTATAGATGATTCGTATGTAAAAAGTGTAAAAATTGTTCAATACGATCAAAAATATACGTACGATATTTTACCATCTGGTGATACTGGATTTTATTGGGCAAACGGAATTTTAGTTGGAGGCACTCTTAAATAAATGGTTCGCCAGCCCCTATTTTTCAAGATAGTCCCGACGACTTTGGATTTTTTCCTTCGGGAACGTTGCACTAAAATCCAACCTTTCCAAGTATTCAGGGGTGTTTAACAGCGATCGCATACGTTATACGCAATTTTTTATTTATTTTCAGAACAATCAATCACAATATAGCATAAGGCTTCATCTTCAGCTTTATTGCATCTTCAATATTTTTTTCGTCCTCAGAAGTAATGTAGATGTGCTTTTTCTTGCTCTTTTCATACTGCTTAATTCTTGCTTTCATGTGCTTTTGGTATTCCTTAACGTAATCATAAGGGTAATGGTCTATGTAAAGGTCCAGCTTCGGTACATAAAAAGAAGCCCTGAAATCATCCTTGTCTGCCCATGTCGCAACTGTATTGTACTGGAACAATAGGTTATTGTTAAACAGAAAGTTTGCAATTTCCATCTCTGCCCTTGTCCTGACCAAATGGCCTGTCTTTGTCTTGAAAGTCGGCTCTGCATTCTCGCTCCTTTCCATTATTTCAGATGTCTTGACCGCTATGCCTCTTTCCTTCTTTATTTCGTCAAACAAAGCGATTGATTCCTTGTTTTCATAGTTCTTATTCAAATTTAAGACATTATCAAAAGACTGGACCGCCTCTTTTATCATCCCCATGATAATCTCCATATGGCCCTTGTTGTACCATGCTTCAACATGGTGCCTGTCCAGCTCTGCCGCATTTGTAAAGCAATCATGCGCAAGCTTAGTGAAATTCTTTTTTCTGTCTTCTTCTTTGTAGCGCTCAACAACCTTGTCGGGCACTTCCCAGTCCGTATCCATCGCGATTCTGTAAGCGCCAGCCCTATAGCGTCCTTCAACAAACAATTTTTTCCTGTAGAAAGTGCTGCCTTTGCCCATCAATGCCTTCACTTTATTTTCATCTTCTGCCACTTCAATCTGCAATGCATTGTCAAAATAATTTATTGCCTTGTCAAAATTATCCAAGTAAGAATAGCAGGCAGCCACGTTGTAATTGCATTTAAATAGGAATTCGGCAGCATTCTTGAACAAATCTTGCTCATTTCCTTTGTAAGGGTAGAATTCAAGGGATTTATTGTATTCCTCAATTGCTGTTTGATATTGTTTTAGTTGCGCTAATCTGTCAGCTTCACGTTTTAGCTCTTCTGCTTTTCTCATCTCTTCAGTTTCTCTGAAGGACTCTGCTCTTTCCTTTTCTTTGTGCCTCTCTGCAAACCTCTTTTTCTGGTTTTCAAAGAATTTTTTTATATGACGAATTACCATTTTTAAGTAATGTTTTTGTTAATAAGATATATTTAAATCTTGTTGTTTTAATCCTGAATAATCACTAAATTTAAATATTCTGAATTCAATGAGCTATTTATGGACAAAAACCAATCTTTAATGCTAGCAGCTGTTATTTTTGGGCTTATTGGTTTGCTGCATTTATTGAGAGCTATTTTCAGCTGGCCTGCGAGAATTGCAAATTTTGATGTTCCATTGTGGCTAAGCTATGTTGTAGTTGTTGCAGTGGGCTATTTATCTTGGCTTATGTACAGCGCAAGCAAGAAGTAAGAATATTTTATAATTTTCATTAGAAGTTTGATTAATGTTTTATAGATGCAAACTTAATGTTTTATTTGATTTTGTTTTATCTGGCACAACGCAATTAATTTGATTCTACAATTAAAAATTTAACAAAAATTCACTCTCCAATAACCTTAACCATCACTCTTTTCTTTCTCTGGCCGTCAAACTCTGCATAAAAAATCTGCTCCCATGGGCCAAAATCAAGCTTGCCGTTTGTTATTGCAACAACAACCTCCCTTCCCATTATAGTGCGCATTAAGTGGGCGTAAGCATTGTCTTCTCCTGTCAGATTATGCTTGTAATCTTTTTTGACATCAACAAGCTTATGAAGCCATTCAATAAAATCCTGCTTTAATCCATCTTCTTCGTCATTAATGAAAACAGAAGCAGTTATGTGCATTGCATTGACTAAGACAAGCCCTTCTTTTACGCCGCTTTTTTTCACTGCCTGTTCTACTTTATCTGTTATGTTGATGAATTCAACTCTCTTTGATGTGTTGAACCACAAATGCTCTGTGTAAGATTTCATTTTTGGAGGTGTAAATAAGGAACAATTTAAAATTTACTCATGAAAAAGCAAGGCTTATAAATAAACCACTTTTAGATTTTTCTATGGAATGGCTAAACTTTGCGCTGATACTCCAAATTTTCGTGCTTCTAAATCCGCTTTCTTCCTTTCCTTTTTTGATGAATGCCTATAAAAAGAAGCTCAATGTAAAAAAGATAGCTTTCAGCGCAGTGCTTACTGCTTTTATAATTGCAGTTGCAATAATTTTCATTGGACCGTATATGTTTAATTTATTTGGAGTTACTTTAAACTCATTTAGAATTGCTGGAGGCATTGTGCTTTTGCTGCTTGGAATCAATACAGTAAGACCAAAAGACAATGGAATAAAGGAAGTAGGTGGGGTCAACAGCCTTATTTCAATAATAGCTACGCCAATGCTTACCGGGCCCGCTACAATATCTTTTCTTACAATACAATCCTATGAGTTTGGGCATACGGCTTTGCTGCTCAATACGGTCATTGCATTTATTCTTGTTGGCGTTTTGTTCATAACATTTTCGTTTTTGATACCAAGGGTGAATGTCGGACTGATAAATATAAGCTCAAGGGTGCTTGGGCTTTTCCTGACTGCTGTAGCAATAGAAATGATTGCAAAAGGAGCCAGCGGGTTTTTAGCAAAATGAGTTTATGCTTCCCTGCCTAATTTTAATACAGCATCGACCAGAACTTCACTAACCATTTTTAATGTTTTTTCACTCAAATGCTCGCTTTTGTCTTCCGGCGAATGGTAAAGCCTGAACATTTTTGGAACTCTGCCTGTGTAAAAATCAAATATTAATTTGAATACGCTGCTTTTTACAAATTTTTTTATTGCTTCTTTTTCCTCCTTAAGAGCAACTGTGATGCACAATGCATGCCTAAATCCCGCATTCCTAAAGCTCAAGTCATCTCCCCAGAAAGCCGGCAGTTGGCCGACTTTTTCAAAGTAAATATTTTTTTCTCTTAAAACAGCTTCTATTGTTTTTAATGAATAGCTATCCTGGTTTATTTTTGTTATTGGCCATAGGCCAAATGCATCTCCATAGCCGCATAGCTCCAAATGATAAACTGCAATCAAATCTTTCAAGCCATATTTTCTAATGTAAGAAATTGAACCAAACCTTCCTATTTCCTCATCATCAAAGAAGATAACTCTTATTTTGTTTTTTAATTTCAGTTTTTTTATTCTTTCAATAACATCAATCAGGATTGCAATTCCAGAAGCATCGTCATTAGCGCCTGGACTTCCAGAAACAACATCAAAATGCGCTGATAAGATAATGTGCTTTTTTGAATTTAGATTGCCAACATCAACAATAACGTTTGTTCCTTTAAAATTGAAATAAGAATAGTTTTGTTCTACAAACTTAATTTTTTTTGACTTCAGAATTTGTTTTAGTGTGTTTAGTCTCTCTAAATCCGATTTGTACTCTAATTTCTTAACATAATCTAATAGCATATCAATCTCAAATTATATCAAAAGATTTAAGCTTATTTATTTTCAATATAGAAAGTAAGCACTGGACATGCTCGTGTGAATTTTATAAACCCTAGATTCTTACAACTATTAAACCTTACTTAAAAAACTAGCAAAAAGAGGTGGTAGCATTGAAAATCAAAGAAATAGCTTTAGAGCAAATGCCAAGGGAAAGATTGAAAAATTATAACACAGATAGTTTAAGTGATGCTGAGTTATTAGCTATCCTTCTACAGAATGGTAGCCATGGTGAGAATGTTATTGATTTAGGCAATAGATTGATTTCTACATTTGGAATTGATAAATTAAATTCTCTGTCATTGCAAGAGCTTATGAAAATAAAAGGCATAGGTTTAGCTAAAGCTTCTAAGTTAATTGTTGCTTTTGAGCTTAGCAAAGGGGTAAATTCCGGCAAAATTTGCGAGAAAGTTGTTAAGAATCCTTCTGATATAGCTAATTATTACATTGAAAAGCTTAAAGATTTTAAGAAAGAGTATTTTATTGCTGTGTTTTTGGATTCTAAGAATAAGATAATTAAAGATGAAATTATTTCAATCGGCACTTTGAATTATTCAATAGTTCATCCTCGCGAAGTGTTTAAGGAAGCAATTAAGAATTCTGCAAATTCAGTTATTTTAGTTCATAATCATCCCTCTGGCAATGTTGAGCCTTCAGATGAGGATTATAGAGTAAATAAGGTTTTAGTTGAGACTGAGAATTTGGTCGGGATTAAGATTTTGGATCATCTAATTATTGGAAACAAAAACTATTTAAGCTTAGGAGTATAGAACTAAGTTAACACAGCGAAAACTTTAAAAATTTAGTATTATTAGGTTGGGTTTATGGCAGAAGAGGGAAAGGAAAGGTTTATAAAAGTCTATTCTAATTTACCTATTAACGTAAGAAAAGAGATTATAGTTGTTATTGACGATGAACCTATTACTTGGGACGTAGCATATAATGAGGTCATGAATAATACAAAACTTGGCTCAAGAATAATAGAGAAATTAATTAATATGGAGATTATTTAAAATGGAACAGGATGAAGATATTAAGCAATTAGTAGTATTGAGATTAGAAACAATGCCTGCGAACGTAAAGTTATCAATAGGCAGCCATGGAGAATTTGATAAAGACGAACTTATAGCAAGAGTTAAGAAAGGTGATGAAATAGGCAAAAAAATCGTAGCTGCACAATTACATTATCTTAGATCGTTGAAAAGAGGTATAATTTCATATGAGTGAAAGAAGATTTCTGATTACCTTTCCCAATGATGATACAACTACTCACTATTTATTTGTTTGGGAAAAAGAGGTTTTGGAATTTGCATCTAAGAAAGGTATAGATTTTACAAAGTTTGAAGGCAAGGAAGTTACGAGGCAAAATGTAGAGAAGTTTCTTTCTAAGATGAAGCCAAGATTTGTGGTTTTTAACGGTCATGGAGATGAAAGGAGCATTAGCGGGTTTCATAGGGAAAAGATTATTGAAATGAATGTTAATGAAGAAGCGCTTGAATCAAAAATTGTTTATTCTATATCTTGCAGGTCCGCATGTGAGCTAGGTGAGTCTTGCGTTAAGAAAGGTACAGAAGCATTTATTGGTTATAAAGACGATTTTATCTTTCCTACAGATAAGAATAAGTCAGCTACTCCGATTAAGGATGAGTTATCCAAACCTTATCTGGAAGCTTCTAATGCCTTGATAATTTCCATACTTAAGGGGAATAGTATAGATGCTGCTTGGAAAGCTTCCCAGGGTGTATTTAGCAAGAATTTCAACAAATTGCTTACAAGCGAATCTCCTCCTGAAGCAGAAAGCACACTATGGGCAATGCTCTGGGACAAAGACAATCAAGTTTATTATGGAAATGGAAGTGCTGTGTTTTAATCTATTTCAAAAGAATTAACCAAAGATTTGCATAAAGAAGATGTTGTGGACATCAAGTTACTGACTCCAAATGGAAAGATGTTTTTGGTGGAGATTAAGATGGGTAAGTGATTAAGAAGTCTATTGGAACATAAAACTATTTTTGTGATAGCAAATTAAATTTCTTAATTTGATTTTAATCGCCTTTATAGATAAAGTGTTTTAGGAATTTAAGTCTTAGTATGATATTTTTCGATATCTTTATGTTGATTTTGTTGTTATTATACAAGTGATTAGCTGCTTCTTGACATTTAAACTTCCTTTCAATATCCATACTACTATCATAAATAAATTGCGAAACTATTTCAAATGCTTTTCTTTTATCCATACTTATCACCTTTAACTAAAATTCCCTTTATTTCTTCTCCATCATGAAGTCCATGTTAAATTGCTCAACAAAATATTCAACTAAATTTTTCTTGCCGTAGACAATGGCGATTTGTTGGATTTCTGATTCGGTGATTATTTAACCATTTCTCTTAGCTTTGGATATATCTTCTTTGTAAATCCTACAACCTTTTCTGCATATTCTGCATCAAGAGAAGTTCCATAGTAAAGTATACCATTTCTAAAATATCTCATCTGGTCGGCAAACTTAACATCTTTTTCAGGAAACCCAAGCACTATCAAATAAGAAACCTCTGCTTCATGCGCCCCTTGTCCACTTGCTAAATAGCCTTCCAAGTGTAATTTTGCCCTCACTAAGTGCATAATAATATCATAACAATATTCAACGTAATCATTGGCATTTTCATTTTTTACGCCTAATTTTTCCAATCTTTCTTTCAAGGAAAGCATTTTTCTTTCTGATTCAATGACTAAACTTCTTGACCTTTCCTTGTTTTTATTGACATGCTTAATAATCCCTTCATGCTTGTATTCTTCAAAATGTTTTACAACTCTCATAATTCAACTCCACCATGCAATAAAATGCCGTTTAAAATATTATTTTTCAAGTGCTCATGGATTTTTTTCCATGAATCATAAAAATTTACATTAATCTTTCTGTTTAGGATTTTCTCAAATTCTTCAAGGTACAGCATTTTGTCTTTTCTTTCTATAACCACAATGTCTATGTCAGACGTGTTTGTGTCTGCCCCCATTGAATAGCTGCCAAATAGAATGATTGTGCTGCCTGCCAGCTCCCTTTCCAAATAGTCAGATAATCCCGATAGATAGACATTTTTCAGATTCTCCGCTCTTTTAAGCTCAATAGCTTTTGGATTGTCCCTATTAAAAGAAATAAAATTAATTGTCTTTGTCTTTTCGACTTTAATAAGCTCTGTGCTTTTTAGATTTTTTATGGAATTTGCAACAGCAGTTGGCGAAACTTTCAATATTCTTGCTATTTCCCTTTGGCTTAGCTTTTCTCCTGCCTTTTGGCACAAAAGAGAAAAAATATCAAGCTGGAGTATTGTCCATTTTAGTTTATACATATCCATTTTAGTTTATATGAGTAAACTTAAGTTTATATATCTTTCGGTTTTTAATCACCTTTCCAGATGGTAAGATGTTTTTGGTTAAGGTGAAGGGGGAAGAATTTCAATCGCCATGCTTGATTAGATTCCTTATTTTTGTGATTTGCTCTTCAGTCAGGCTGTCCAGCAAATTCCTTATTTTTAGAAGGATGTTCCCTATGGCTTTTGAATCAAAGTCAACCGGCCTATTTTTTAGATAGTATTGGTTGTCAATTCTTAGCTCTTTATCATCTTCAAGTATTTTTGAGAAATTAAAGTCTAGAAGCTTATCTTGCTCAAGAAGCCTTATTACTTCAATCGTGCAAGAGTGGATTTCTGACTTGATCCGATTTTCATCAGTATGGAATATGATGCTAGATACTCTGTGTAATATTTCTGTGTTGCAAGCCACATATTTGAGCCGGAGTTTTTTATCAGGTTTGTGACCCTTAAGGTTTCTTCTGCATTCTTGAAGTATTCCTCTGCCAGCTCATTATTTGGCTCTACTAACCTCATTCCTTGCTTTTTACACCATTCCAAGCTCATTTTTGTAAATCACCTTTACGAAATAGTCATGATTGCTGAATATTATATGCTTTTTCTTTATTTCTGTTATTAGCGTTTCTGTCAAATCTGATTCTGAGGTTTTGATTATATGCAGTTTAACTGAATAAGTCTTCTCAAATTTTTTTAGTTCTTCTATTAGTTTATTGTCTTTAGAGAGTATAAGTAAGTCTATATCCTTATACTCTTTTGAGACTACTGCTGAGCCGAATAACAAGACATTGCTTTCTTTTAAATGCGGGGCTATTGTGCTGTGAAGCCTGCTGAACAGCGCGTTTTTATTTAGAAAGGCAAATGTCCTTTCCTTTTCGCATAATGAGAGGTAATCTGTTATTAATGGGTTTTGGAGGTTTAATTTATAGAACCTGAACCTTGCCCTTTTTTCCTCCGATAGTATTTTGCCTTTCACCAAATCCTTCAGGTGGCTTTTGATGGTCTGGTGGGGAGTTTTGAAATGCTTTTCAAGCTCGCTCAAGCTTACAAGCTTCCTCAAATCATCAAGATACAATTCCAGATAAGTATAAAATCTTACCATAAGGTAAATCAATTTACTTTGAGTTTATAAATGTTTCTGTCTTGCGTTATTTTGATTTTAATCTCCTGTTAAAAACCGCAATTTACAATAATCAATAACGGTTTTTGAGCAGTGACATGTCGGTAAATGCTACGCATTTTCGATCATGCTCGAAAATCTGTGATTTTCGACATGCGAGAGTTCGCTCTCGCTCACTCATCTCAGCGGAAATCGTAATTATTCTCTGTTAATTTTGCGATTTCCGAGATTTCCATATGAAGTGTTTTAGGTCTTTCTTTAAACTTCCTTTTACCAAAATAGAAAAATTTAAATATGTGCACATATTTATATATTTGTATACAAAGGTGAAGACATGCCGTTAATATCAACAAGAGTTCCTGATGATTTGGATGAAGAGCTTGAGTGGTACGCTGAGAAGGAAAGGATAGGCAAAACCATAGCATTGCGAAGAGTTTTGGACAAAGGGCTGAAGGACATAAAGCTGCAGTATGCGCTTGAGTTATACCAAAAGGGGAAAATCACATTGATGAAGGCAGCGGAAATTGCAGGCATTTCGCTGTGGGAGGCTCTTGATGCTGCAAGAGAGAGAAAGATTCCGATGCATTATACTTTAAAGGATGTTGAAAAGGACATAAAGGCTGCGCTTGAGGCATAAAATGCAGGCTGTTTCTGACGCAACTCCTTTAATACACCTTTCTAAAATAAGCAAGGTTTCGTATCTGAAAAAGCTTTTTGGCGCTATTTTTATTCCCAAGGAAATATTTGAGGAGATAGTAATTAAGGGGAAAGAGTTCAAGAAGAAAGAAGTGGCTTTTGTAGAGAAACTCATTGAGGAAAAATTTGTAATTGTAAAGGAGGCCCGTTCAAGCCTTAATATGCCGAATTTGCATATTGGAGAATTAAAAGCAATGTCTCTTTGCAAAGATATCAAGATAAGGGCTTTGCTTATAGACGAAAAGGAAGGCTATGAAGCAGCGCTCATTCTCGGCTTGAAGCCGCTAAGGACAACCTCATTGCTTCTTAGGATACTTAACAAGAAGATGATTAAATTCAATGACTACAAGGAGGCCTTGATTGGTCTTTCAGAGAGCGGCTATTTCCTGAGCGCAGAAACTTATGAGAGGCTTTTGGAGGCAGGAAGAAAGGGGAGATGATTGCGAAATGTAATGCCGTTATTTTTTGCCATTTTTTTCTCCACCTATAAGAATTAAGGAAATTTTCCCAACAAATTTTACGGCATTATCATAAATCTCATTGAGCCTTCTTTCGGTATATGCCTTAATTGCAGAATACCTTGCAACATAGCTTTCTGTCTTTGCATCCTCAAAATATTTAACATATTCATCTTCAAAAATTTTATATGATTGGCTTAATATTTCCAAATCTTCCTTTTCGATTTCATCCGGCACAAGCAAATGCCCCAATGCTATTTGGGCAGCGTCGTGGTCTTTTACTTCATAGCCCTTGGAAAGAATTGCGGCTTTTGCGGCATACAGCATTGAATAATATGAAATTGTGATTGCCCAATAATCCCAGAATATCCTTTTGGGCTGGTCTTTATTTGGCTTAAGCTCTTTGTTGTGCTTTGCTATGAGAATGCTGTTTTCCGCTTTTTCAAGGAATAATTTTATTTTAAATGATTGC
>Ga0209541_10007001_pt1 | contig 19050 bp, 18 predicted proteins | sample RifCSPlowO2_01_FD_184027 | JGI IMG/M metagenome (GOLD analysis project Ga0209541, IMG submission 184027) | Groundwater microbial communities from Rifle, Colorado - Rifle CSP2_plank lowO2_0.1 (SPAdes) (version 2) | ecosystem: Environmental > Aquatic > Deep subsurface > Groundwater | place... | reverse complement strand
TTGCAAATGAGGTGCTCTACCAGATGAGCTAACGGCCCAAATTATTAATTTAATATCTTAACATAATTCTATGTTGCTTTCACGAAGCGCTACAGATAAGCTAACGGCCCAAATTATTAATTTGATGCATTCCCCCTTAAATAGTAATTTAACACAGAAACTTAGTTAGAGTCAATTTATTGGAGAACTATATACAATACTACCCTAAATAAGAAATAAGTTATAGAGTTATAATTTTATTATAAGAAAGACCAGAACTAATGCGAGGATTATCAAGAATCCCAAAGTATAAACAAATAAATGCACCGCTTCTTTTCTCGCTCCTTCAATAAAAAGCAAAATGGGTTTTAGAAGCACAAGAGATGCCGTAACGCAGGCGGAAATAATAAATAAAATAATCATAAAGGCGGGAGCAAGCCAATTTTTTTGCACCGCGTCAAACCATTCTTCAAGGTTATTACCAAAATACACAAAACCGATAACATAAACAGCAACGCCAAATGCATCTAAAAAAGCCCTCTTAAGGATTTCGTTTTTATTCATATGAAAATTTCCCTGCGCCGAAAACCATGAGAGCGACACAGCTAGCAAGAACAACTAAAGGAAAATTCCATCCAGCCCCTGTTGGGGTGACAAAACCAATACCAATCATGAATTTCGTCACAAAAATCGCCCCTACCATGATTATAGAGAGTCCGCCTGCCACGTAGCGTGTTAGAAACCCTATGATAAGCGCCAGCGCGCTCAACGGCTCAATGACAGTCAGAATTTTCATAAGACCGAGCATAAATGGGGACATGCCTTCAGGCACACCAGACCAAAGAGGTAATTTATAATAAGCCGCGACTAGAAATACCGCCGCGACAACCAAGCGAATAAATAATAACGCTAGATTTTGAGACTTTGTATATTGTTGCATATTTTATAAATTATAATTGATAATAATTATTTAATCTATCACTTCCCATGATCAAAGCCCTCTTTCTTTTAAAATTCTAAGGGCTTCTTGTCTAACTTTAAATAACACCTCGTTGCCAAGCAAGTTTGCGCTTGGACGGCCAGAACTGCTTCTTGCGTACTTAGAAGCCACTTCATCAACAATGGCTCCTGCAACAGGATGCTCCGCAAGTTCATTGAAGGACATTTCAGCATAATCTTTTTTCTTTATCCTTTCCATAAAATTATTATATTACAGAAATTGCATTTTTACAACTGGCTCCGGGGGTAGGTTATCTCCCCTTACAGGGGCAGTATACCTTTTGTACTTTTTTGAAACAAGTTTCCAAAAAGACACAAAAGCTTTTCGCTCCCCATACGAAAGCAAAGCAGTTTGCTTTCTCTCCGGAGCCAAAAAAATCAAAAGCCCCATTACTAGGACTTAAGATTTTTGATGGCTCCCATTGTTGGTTATGTTTAGAACTCTTAATTGGACAAATATCAGAAATGATTTGATTATATTTGGATATGTAAAAAAAGAAAAGACCGAATACTAATAATTAACCATCTATTGGATTCATGGTTAAACAGCCGGGAGTGCCAAAAGACTCATTATAGAGTGTTTGGTCACCGAGTCTGCTCTCGCATTAGATTAAAATTAATAGCTGTCCCGTGGAGAGCTACGTTTCCATTGACCGTCAATTCAAGAGTCTTATCATACTTTTCTGACAGTCTCACAATCACAACTTCACAACCTGAAGGTGGATTTGTCCCATATTGAGAAGGAATAGAAACGCAAACATTATAGGTACCCACTGGCGCATTAGTGAAAGAGAGTTTATATGAACCATTGCTTTGTGTTTGTGTTGTCACTATTTTAGGGCCAGTAGCACGTATGACAATACTCGCCATTGGAGTACCAGGCGTCATTGCCGGAGCATCGGTAACATCGCGAACCAGACCTATGATTGTAAACGTATAACCGCTGGTATCTTTTATCGTCGGGGCGGTGTCTTGCAGTGGTTTATTGATTTCCTGTGTCTTTTCAGTTTTAGAAACGGGTAGCTCCTCATTTTTTTCAACACTTATAGTGCCATCAGGTATTTCAGTAGATGAGTTCTTCTTGAGAAAAGAATAAGTAAGACTGGATAATGTGACAACTACCACCATTATGCCTATTACATAAAAATTTAAAAAACCTTTTTTATTCATAAAATCATTTTATCACACATTTCTTAAATTGCTCCGGGGGTAGGGATCGAACCTACGACCAATCGCTTAACAGGCGATCGCTCTACCGCTGAGCTACCCCGGAATACATTTTTTGTTTAAAGAACCTTTTTATATTATCAGAAATTACAAAAAAGACAATCAAAAAAACGCGAACAAGAATTTGCGAAAATCCGAACTTTCTGCTAGAATACCTTCCATGCAAAAAGCAGTCATAAAGATTGAGGATACTGACAGTTTAATAGAAAAAATGTTCCAAGCCGGAGCGCATTACGGCTATTCAAAAACAAGGAGACACCCAAGTCTCTCTTCGTTTATATACGCCACAAAAAATAAAGGAGATATAATAGACCTTGAAAAGACAAGCGTTATGCTGGATGAGGCGGCTGAATTTGTAAAGACCTTGGGCGCTTTGGGCAAAGTTATTCTTTTCGTCGGCACCAAGCCCGAAGCGAAAGAAATAGTTAAAAATGCGGCTGATTCCCTAAACATGCCTTATGTTACCGAACGCTGGATCGGTGGCACTCTTTCTAATTTCACGGAAATCAAAAAAAGAATCAGTGAACTGGAAAATTATCGCAAAGATAATGCGGAGGGTGGACTTGATAAATATACAAAAAAAGAACGGGTAGTCTTGTCAAAAAAAATGGAAAAACTAGCCAGGTATTACTCCGGTCTAATCGGTTTAAAAAAGATTCCGGACGCGCTTTTTATTGTGGATGCGAAAAGCGAACACATCGCCAGCACCGAAGCCAAAAAGTCCGGTGTGCCCATAATCACTCTCTCAAATTCCGATTCTAATATTACAGGCCTGGATTACCCTATTATCGGCAATGATTCCGGCATACCATCCATCAAATTTTTCACTCTGGCTATTGCCAGTGCCTACAAGGAAGGCCAAAACTCCGTGCCTCTTAAAGCGGTTTAAACAAATATGCCTATCCAAATCACCACAGAGCAAATAAAAGAGCTCCGGGATGCTACGGGCATCTCGGTAATGCAGTGCAAATACGCGCTCGAAGAGGCTGAAGGCGATATGAAAAAAGCGCTAGCTATATTAAAAAAAACAAGCTCCGATATCGCATTAAAGAAAGTTAATCGTGAGGTAAAAGACGGAGCCGTAATGATTCAAATAAAGGACAACGGACACAATAAGAAAGCGGTGCTGGTATCGCTTCTTTGCGAGACTGATTTCGTAGGGAGAAATGAAGACTTCACCACGCTGCTACAAAATCTAACGGAAAAGGCTTTGGCTCTCGGTATAGAAGAAATGCAAAAAGAGGCAAAAAACATGATAAACCCCGTAATCCAAAAAACCGGGGAAAATATACAATTAGGCGAAACATATGAAATAGAAGGAGATATTCTCGGCAGTTATGTGCACAATAATAAAATAGCTGTTCTGGTGAGCTTGGAAGGGGGTAATGGAGAATTGGCCAAGGACATAGCAATGCATATTGCCGCGATGAAGCCTGAATATATTAGAGAGGATGAAATTAGTGACGACAGCAGAAAAACAATTACCGAAGTCTTTCAAAAAGAAGTTGCAGGTATTGATAAAATACCCGAGATAAAGAAAAAAATGCTGGATGGAAAAATCAGCACTTATTTTAAAGAAAAAACTTTATTAAGCCAGCCATTTATAAAAAATGCAAATAATAACACCAGCGAGACAGTGGGAGAGCTCTTGGAAAAGCATAAGGCAAAGATAAAAGAGGTAAAGCGTTATTCAATCTAAATAAATACTATGTCCTTAATCTTGATTCCATTTTTTATATCACTTATTGGCATCGTCATAATGATTGGACGTAAGCTGGCTCTCGTCCAAAATGGAAAAATTATAGAAAAAGAATATATTCACCCTTTTGTTCCAGACTTTCAAAAAATGAAGTATGTAATTTTGGAAAGTTTGGAAAAATACGGGCATTTGAGTCTGGTGGCCATATTGCGTTCTTATATTAAAATAACTAATTTTGTAAAATACCAATATGAAGAAATAAAAATAAAAATACAAAACAGAAGAAAAGAAAAAATCTTAAACGGTGAAATAAAGGAAACTTCTAAATTTCTAAAAATGATTTCTGATTATAAACACAAAATCAGAAAAATTAAGCATAGTATACACGAGGAGGAGAAAAATTTGTAAGTATGATAGTATTTGAAATGCGCGCCGGGATAGCTCAACGGTAGAGCAACGGTTTTGTAAACCGTAGGTTGGAGGTTCAAATCCTCTTCCCGGCTCCAAAAAAATTAGGAAGCACTCTTTTTATTTTCTTCCAAGGGCTTTGTTTCTTGGAGCTTAAAAGATTTTTTAACCATGAATTCAAGTTCTTCTATGCCATGAAAACCAGTCAATACATCGTCATCTATCACCAGAGCCGGCAGCTCCGTATCTTTTATTTTGTAAATTTTCAGCATGGCTTCTACCGCTCCTAGTTCCGTGCTGTAATCAAAAGAATAGACTCGCAGTTCCGGATATTTAGTGCGGAGGCTCGTTAAGACCAGGCTCTCGCGCTCACATTCGCTGCAATTTTCAGCGGTAGTATAAAAATAAAGAATAAAAGAAGCTTTGGTGCCGCAACGCGAAGAAATTTTTTTTGTTAAAAGATAATCTTTAATCTGAAGCAGAGAATAATATTTCCGTAAATAAGATACTTCCTCGGTAGCACCCAGATTATTCTGGCTCCACTCCAGCTTATTGCCTAATTCTCCAAGCTGGCCGGAAAATACGGAATCAGAAATATTCTTGCAGGACAGCTCAGAGAGCAGGGAAAATTGAGTCTCTGAAGAAAGAATGTCAATGGCGATCTTATCCTGAATGGATTTAAGCTCTTCTACTTTCCTGCCCCCGAAATATTCACTTAAATAATAAGCTGTGGCAAAAAGACCGGCAGTGATAAAAAAAACAATCAAATATTTTTTCCAATCAAATTTATTATCCATATTTTATCTCCAAGCCGGCACTTTGGACAAAGCAGTATTCCAAATAGCTTTCATTATCCAGAAAGGCGCGATAATGCTGAAAACTGGAAAGAAATAAAGCATTGCCGGGGAAAATCTCCACTTGCCGTCCGACATACGCCTGCCAAATATCATTGCAAAAAGCACAATTAAATATACAAATACAACCAAGAAAAGCGACATTTGTATGTTGAAAAAAAATGGGTCAAAAGTATTTACTTCCCTGCCAAAATGAAAACCAACCACCTGAAATTCAATCAGCCTGGAATACAAAAAATCTCCTATATTATACACAATTCGGCCAAAAAGATATCCGACAGAAAAAATAGAAATAATCCCGGTGGGTAAAGTAAACAATGCAAAGTTGCCATATTTTTTTTTTAACAACACACCACGATAGTCAAACGTATTGTTGATAAAACCGTAAATCCAGCGCAATCTTTGGCGATAAAGTTTTTTTACGGTTCCCGGAGTGCTGGTATACACATAAGCGTCGTTGCAATGCGCAATTTTATAATGATTTTTCTGCATCCTATAAGCTATCTCCATGTCTTCCGTATTGTGTCCATGCTTATAAGGCCCCAAATCATCAAACACTTTTTTGCGAAAAATAGTCAGAGGACCCGGAGTTACATTGATAGCACCCAGAAAACCGAGCATTTGCTTTAGATAGACGCCCATATGATATTCGGCTTTTTGGACATTCTGAATAAAATTTCTCGGATTATACACAGTCACGGACGGAGCGACGGCCATAATACTTGCGTCTTTTTCAAAATAACTCATAATGCGCACAAGGGCCTCCGGGTCGGCAAATGAATCAGCGTCTAGTCCGCCAAAAAATTCAGTTTCTAGATGTTCCAATCCTATATTAAGCGCGGTGTATTTTCCCCCATTTTCTTTCTTAAAAATTTTTATATTTGGATATTTTTCAAATTTACGGATAATATTCCAAGTGCCATCAGTGGAACCATCGTCCACCAGAAAGAGTTGCAATTTATCCTTTGGATAATTCAGGTATAAGAGCGAGCGTATGGTTTTGTAAACAGTATGCTCTTCATTGAAACAAGGCACGACGATTGTCACCTTGGGATAACGAGAAAGTTTCATCTTTCCGTTACGAATCAATATGTGTTTCCTGTTTTCAAGGAAGGTAACAAGAAAAAACACCTGCACATAAACAGATAAAAAAATGAAAACATAAAACATTAGGCTTGGAATTGCGACCATAGGCTTTATTACAATATAGCATTTATCGGCTCAAATGCAAACCCCGCTCTGGCCTAAACCGGAGCGGGGTTTGCAAAAAACAAAGAAAAAATAACCACCACAATTACATACCACCCCCTGTCTTACCATCAGTACCACAGGCAGCGCAAGCAGCTTTGCACTTACCGCACTTACAGCCAAAAATCTCCATAACTCCCGCGACACCTACGAGCACGTAAACAAGGCTCTCAACGTTGGCCAAAGAACCCAAAACCATGTGGACAACATTCAGGTCGCTACCCAAAAGCATTCCTGCGCCCACTAAACCCCAATTAACCGCTCCGACGATTACTAAAACCTTCGCAACCAAAGAAACACTGCAACCATGCCCACCACAACTTGAATGACACATATATTATATAATTTACATTAACTAATAAAGGACCTTTAATACTAATAAGCCATTATAGCATAATCTGTAAATATGTTACAATAGGCTTATTATTATAATAAATTAAAAACATGCAAAATCATGCAAAATAACGATCAAAAACAGGTAGCCGGGGCAATAATTTTAGTGGGAATACTTATTGCGGGAGCTATTCTGCTTAAAGGAACTAAGGCACCGGAGAATATTGCAAAAAATGCCAACGATGTAAACAAAGTATCACAAAGCAGACCCGTAACATCAAGCGATCATATCCTTGGAAATAAAAATGCAAAAATAATCATAGTAGAATACTCTGATTTGGAATGTCCGTTTTGTAAAGTATTCCATAACACAATGCATAAAGTGATAGCCGACAATAATAAAGTGGCCTGGGTGTACCGGCATTATCCAATTCCCCAGCTTCATCCAAAAGCTTTCCGCGAAGCGGAAGCGACAGAGTGCGCCTTTGAACAGGGCGGAAACGATGCTTTTTGGAAATATACCGACAGGCTTTTTGAAGTTACCCCGTCTAACAACGGCCTACCCGAAATAGAGCTCGCAAAAATCGCGCAATACGCGGGACTTAATGTTGCTTCCTTTAATACTTGTCTAGACAGCGGAAAATACAAGGATAAGGTTCAAAAAGATATAGACGACGGGAATAAAGCTGGTGTCAGCGGCACTCCATCTTCTTTCATTTTAGTAAACAGCAAAGTGGTTGATGTAATTCGAGGCGCTCAACCATTTGAAGTCGTAATGCAACAGTTAAGTCAGATAAAATAAACTAATCAAAATATAACTAAGTACAATGTTTTGACTTCACTCGGACATTAAACAAATAAATTTGTTTATGCTCCTCGCTAGTCAAAATAATTCTTCAGGCGGGAGATTTTGTCGTGTTGGCGGAGCTTTTCATGCACTTTGGCTTCAATCTGGCGGATACGCTCGCGGGTAACGCCAAATTCCTCCCCCACCCGCTCCAAAGTATGCTGAATACCGTCTAAAAGACCGTAGCGCATTTCAAGTATCTTGCGCTCTTTTGGATTAAGCTCGTTCAAAACCTCGCGAATCTGGTCTGAGAGAATTCTACGGGAAGACTCTTGGTCCGGACGCAAAATTTTATCATCCGGAATAAAGTTTTCCAGGGTTGATTTGTCGTCATCGTCACCCACCGGCTGTTCAAGCGAAACTGTCTCCTGCGAAATATTCTCAATCACATGGATCTTCTCCACCGGAATATTCATTTCAGTAGCAATTTCTTCGGCCAACGGTTCTCGGCCCAGGTCCTGAGAGAGCCTCCTGTGCGTCTGCTTATATTTTGAAATCGTCTCTACCATATGCACCGGTATACGGATGGTTCGGGACTGGTCAGCAAGCGCCCGGGTAATGGACTGGCGAATCCACCAGGTAGCATAAGTGGAAAATTTATATCCCTTGGTCCAGTCAAATTTTTCAACTGCCTTGAATAAACCCAGATTTCCCTCCTGAATCAGGTCGAGTAGGCTTAAATTGGCGGATCTCCCCACATATTTTTTGGCAATTGAAACCACCAGGCGCAGATTGGCGCGGGCCAGCAGATTTTTTGCTTCTAAATCTCCGCGTTCAATGCGCTTGGCAAGTTCTTTTTCATCACTAGCATGAATTAGCGGATACTGGCCGATTTCTTTCAAATACATCTGAATGGAATCATGCAAGGCTCCCTTATTTAAATCTTTATCGGTCAAATCAATATCAAGATTAAGCAGATTTCCGCCTTCCAATACATCAATGCCGGCAATTCCAAGCTTTTCATAAAGTTCATCTAAAAATAAAATATTATTTTCAATGTCAGGGAAGGTTTTTAATATTTCATCATAAGTGATAAATCCCCTTTTACGCCCTTTTTCTATGAGCTCACTTGCAATACGGGCTAAATTTTCCGCTTTTTTCCCAAAGGAAAGCGTTTTTTTAACAGTTTTTTTAGTTATTCTGCGAATTTTTTTTCCCGACGCTTTCGGTCGGGATCCCGACTTCCTACGCTTTCGGTTGGAATGTCGAAATTTTTTCTTTATTTTTTTATTTTTCTTTTTTTTCATGCTTTTTTTTGTTTAACTCCTGTATTTCCTGTAATAACTTTATTTCACCTGCCTTATCTTTAATCAGATGGAGTTCTTGCATTTTTTGGAGTAACTCTTCGTTTATTTTTTCTATTTCCAGGCTCCCGAGTAGATGGTCAATTTCCTTTGAGAGGTCTTCATTGTTCTGATAGAACACTTCCGCTTCAAAAATTAAGTCATTTTTTGCTTCTTGGTATTTTTCTAAAACTGCCCCCAGTATTTTCTCTAATTCATTATCATGTTTCCAGAAAGCAATTCCTGCTAGCCTTCTTTCAATATAGTCTTTTCGATACATCTTCGCAAGAGATTCTTCCGCCTCTTCTATTTCTTCCTTTTCGTATTTGAGCTCTTGTTCAATTTTTTTAAGGTCATCTTGCAGGGCATTTTGAGGAATGCCTGATTCATCGCTTATTTTCTTTAAAAAATGAATTTTTTCTATTGAACTAGAGAGCATATCCACATAAGGCAATACTATCTCTTTTATAGCCCGGCCAGCTTTGCGCATATCGCCTCCTGAATCTTTAAGGACTCTACCTAAAAGGAATTCTATAATATGAGTGGAGTTTTTGATGGCTACGCGCCAAGCATCGGAACCTTCTTTTGAGATGAGATCCGCTGGGTCAACCGTTTCCGGCATAGATGCCACTTTTACATCCATGCCTAAAAACAAGGCAATACGGCCGGCCCGAAGCGAGGCATTAAATCCAGCTCTGTCTCCGTCAAATGCCAGTACGATGTTTGGCGCTAGGCGGCGAATGAGCCCTAAGCTGGTCACAATTTTTTCTTTGACATTTTCTTTTGAAACCGTGGAATCGGATAAGGCGGTGCCGCTTGTCGCCACGGTATTCTTGTACCCCGCTTGATGCGATAAAACCAAATCCATTTGACCTTCAACTAAAATAGAAAAATTATTCTTGCGAATTGACTCTTTGGCTTTGTCTAATCCATAAAGCACCGCGGACTTGCTGAAAATTATAGTATCCGGACTGTTTAAATACTTCGCAGATTTTCCATCATCCACAAATAATCTTCCAGAAAACGCAATAATGCGCCCGCTTGAGTCCGAAATGGGAAACATTATGCGCCCGCGAAATCTGTCGTAATAGCCCTTTTCTGTTTTCTTTATCAAGCCGGCTTTTTCCATATCTGTGTCGGAAAATCCTTTTTTTTGTAAATGAGCATATAATTCTCGCCAGTCGGGCTTCACGTAGCCGATTCTAAAATCAACAATGCTTTTTTCATTTAATCCGCGAGATTGCAAATATTCCAAAACTTCCGGATTATCTTTAAGATTGCCGCTAAAGAAAGTTGTCGCCTCTTCCATGGCTCTATATAATCTTTCCTTTTCACTTTCTTCCTCTTTGCTATAGTGCTCAAGAAGAACTCCGGCCCGGTCAGCTAAAAGTCGGAGCGCGCCCTTGAAGTCAAGCCCCTCAAATTCTTCCACAAAAGTAAAGATATCTCCTGAAGCCCCGCAGCCGAAACAGTAATAGCTCCCCCGGTCAGGCGAGACGAAAAAGGATGGGGTTTTTTCATTATGGAACGGGCATTTGGCCTTTAGGTTCGCGCCGGCTCTGTCCAGTTTTATATAAGAAGAGACTACTTCTTCGATTGAAAGTCTCTCCTTTATTTTATTTACGGGAGAGTTCATAAACTTATTTCTTAAATCCTGTGCCGGCCGGGATTAACCGACCGATTATAACATTCTCTTTGAGTCCCCGGAGAGAATCAACTCCCCCTTTAATGGCATTTTCAATAAGAACACGATTGGTATTCTGGAACGAGGCAGCAGACAGCCAGCTTTTGGTGCGAAGCGATACTTCAGTAATACCGAGCACAACTGTTTCCGCTTTAGCTTCTTTGCCATTTAATTCCGCAACTCTGGCATTTTCTTCTATAAATGTGGTATTTTCAACAATATCGCCAGTAGAAAAATTAGTTTCACCCGCGTCTTTTATTTTTCTGCGCGAGAACATCTGGCGGATAATGATTTCGGTATGCTTTCTGGAAATTGACGCGCTCTGAAGCTCGTAAACTTTGTTTATTTCGCGGATAATGTATTCTTCAACTAATTCTTTTCCGCCAAATTTGAAGATTTCGGCAATATCGGCTGAACCGTCAGTTAAAAGTTCTCCCTTTTTGACAGTATCACCCGCTTTCACCATCGGTATTCTGCGAAAAGCCACAATATATTCCATTTCATTAGGCTTGCCGTCAATCTTGGTATCGGAGAGGACTTTGATTATTTTTTCTTTGCCGTCTTTGGCTCGGACTTCCAGCACCACTCCGTCGGTTTCGGCAATAATTGCCGGATTCTTTGGAATTCTTCTTTCAAATATTTCTTCAATACGCGGTAATCCGGTGGTAATGTCGGTGCCGGCCACGCCTCCGGCGTGAAATGTGCGGAGAGTCAGCTGAGTGCCGGGTTCACCGATTGCCTGAGCCGCGATAATACCCACCGCTTCTCCGAGCTCTACTAAATGATTGCGCCCTAAATCAAGCCCATAACAATTAACACAAAGACCGTGAACAGTTCGGCAAGAGAGAGGAGAGCGGACAAATACCTCAGTTATACCCGCGCCCTCAATATTGTAAGCTTCTTCTTTGGTGACTAAAAATCCTTTTTTGTAAAGCACCTTGCCATTTTCATCTTTCAGGTCGGCAGCCAGAACCCGTCCGCGGATATTTTTAGAAAGCGGAATTTCAATTCCGGAGATATTTTCGCGTGTAACTATTTTCCCTTCTTTTGTCCCGCAATCCTCTTCGGTGATAACCACGTCCTGCGCGACGTCAACCAATCGGCGAGTCAAATATCCAGCCTTGGCAGTATTTAAAGCAGTGTCCGACGCGCCTTTGCGCGCGCCGTGGGTAATAACGAAATATTCAATCGGTGAAAGTCCTTCCTGATAGCAAGGAACAATCGGAAATTCCAGCGTCTTGCCTTGATTATTTTGAATCAGCCCGATCATGCCCGTCATTTGTACCAGTGAAGACATTGTGCCTCTGGCTCCGGAAGTAATGATGTCATAAGTGGAACCGTTCTTGTCAAGCGTATTGGGCGTGACTTTTTCCAAATCCTTCTTTGCATGCGTCCAAACTTCAATAATTTTCTGATATTTTTCTTCATCGGAAAGCAGGCCTTCGCTCCACTCTTTCACTATCTGTTCTTCTAATTTTCTATTATGTCCTATAATTTTAGGCTTCTCCGGAGAGACAGACACATTATCAAGACCCCAGGTGGTGCCTGAAATTGTTGAATATTTGAAACCGAAAGCCTTAATCTTATCCAGAATGACGGGAGTTTCATCCACGCCGTAATGCATAATAAGCTCATCCACGAGCGCGGACAATCTTTTCTGCGTCATCTCATCATTAACATAAGAAAAGTCATGGGGCAGTATGCTGTTGAAAAGAAGCCGGCCGACGGAAGTATCAAAAATGCCTTCATCGAATTTACGGTATTTATGAGAATCAGTGGCCAAAACTTTAATTTTTGCGCGCAGGGATACAACTCCATATTCATAAGCGGTGATGGCGGTATTGGGATTAGGAAAATATTTTCCCTCGCCAAACTCCCCGTCCACCGCTTTAGTCATCCAATAGCTTCCCAAGACCATATCATTACGAGGATGCACGATAGGGTCGCCATTCTGCGGTTTAAGTAGATTTTTATTCGCGGCCATTAATTCTTTCGCCTCGCTCTGCGCTTCTTCCAGAAGTGGAACATAAACAGCCATTTGGTCTCCGTCAAAGTCGGCGTTAAAAGCCTGACAAACAAGAGGATGCACCTGAATAGCGTTGCCTTCAATCAGAATCGGATTAAAAGCCTGGATGCCTAGACGGTGCAGAGTCGGCGCGCGGTTTAAAAGAACATACTTTCCTTCTATGACCTCTTCCAGCATCGCCCAGACAGATGCCTCGCGTTCCTCAATAAGCTTATTGGCTCCGCGAATATTGAATGCGAGTTCTGCCTGCAGTATTTTAGAAATGACGAAAGGCCTGAAAAGTTCCAAGGCCATGTGTTTCGGTAGTCCGCATTGATTGAGCTTAAGCTCCGGACCTACTACGATAACGCTACGGCCCGAATAATCCACGCGTTTGCCGAGCAGGTTTTGGCGAAAAAGTCCTTGTTTGGATTTTAAATTGTCCGACAAAGATTTAAGCGGGCGCTTTTGAGACTGGCTCATGGCGGCGGAATCATTCTGCTTGGCGATAGAATTATCAATCAATGCATCGACTGCTTCCTGAATTATTCTTTTTTCATTCCGCAAGATAACATCCGGAGCGTTAATTTCTTTCAGCTTCTTCAGGCGATTATTTCTATTTATCACCCGGCGATAAAGATCATTCAAATCGGAAGTCGCGTGCCTGCCTCCGTCCAGCGCCACCATCGGACGCAAAACTGGCGGAATAACCGGAATAATGGTCAGGAACATCCACTCGGGCCGTATGCCGGCATAAGTCATGGCGCGGATAAGTGAAAGCCGTTTTTGCAGTTTCTCTTTTTCAGCCACGCTTGATTTTTCCAGCATAGCTTCGGTATGAACCTTCAACTTGTTTAAATCAAGATTTTTAAAAATAGAATAAATGGCTTCAGCCCCGATATTGGCTTCAAAACAAGTGCCGTATTTCAAAGAATAGTGGTGAAAAGAAATTTCATTCAGCACTTTCCCTTCATAAATTTCCCCGATTTCTTTTTTAGTAATAGAAAGCAAATTCTTCAGTTTTTCTTTCGTATCGTCATCAGCCGCATTTTTTAATTTAGTTTTATATTCTTTATCCAAACCGGATAAAATCGCTTCTTTTTCATCCATGTGAACTTTAGTAACTATATATCCGGCAAAATATATCACTTTTTCAAGATCCGAAACGGAGATATTCAGGAGAATGCTCATTCTGGAAGGCACTCCGCGCAGGAACCAAATATGCGATACGGGGGTTGAAAGCTCTATATGCCCCATTCGCTCGCGCCGCACGATAGAACGCGTAACTTCAACGCCGCATTTCTCGCAAATAATATCCTTATAGCGGATACGTCGGTATTTTCCGCAATAACATTCATAATCCTTCTCTGGCCCGAAAATTTTCTCATCAAAAAGGCCACCGCGCTCGGACCGCCCGGTGCGGTAATTTATCGTCTCTGGCTTGGTAATTTCTCCATATGACCATTCTTTTATCTGCTCGGGAGAAGCGAGCCTAAGCGTGATGTGGTCAAATTCAGTTGTATTTAAAGTTTTCATATTTTTATTTATTTTTATCTCCCGTCTTCTTTAAATCCACATCAAGCGCCAGCCCCCGCAAATAATTTAAAAGCACGTTAAAGGATGCCGGAGAATTCGGCGGCCTGATTTTTTCATTTTTAATAATGGAATCAAAAGTAGCGGAACGGCCCAAGATATCGTCGGATTTTATGGTCAGCATTTCACGCAAAGTGTAAGCCGCGCCATAACCCTCAAGCGCCCAGACTTCCATTTCCCCGAATCTCTGCCCTCCGCCCTGGGCTTTTCCGCCAAGAGGCTGCTGGGTAATAAGAGAATAAGGCCCGATAGAACGCATATGGATTTTATCTTCCACCATGTGATGGAGCTTCAGCATATACATATAGCCTACAGCCACATCCTGCTGAAAAGCTTCTCCGGTGCGTCCGTCAAAAAGCTTCAATTTACCATTCTCCGGAAGTCCGGCTTTTTTTAATTCTTCCCTTATTTCTTCATTTTTCGCTCCCAAAAATGGCGGCACAATAGCTTGATAACCGAGGCTATTCGCGGCCATGCCGAGATGCATTTCCAAAATCTGCCCCAAATTCATGCGGGAAGGAACACCAAGAGGAGTCAGAATGATATCAATCGGCGTACCGTCCGCCATATAAGGCATATCCTCTTCCGGCAAAATTGTTGAAATAACCCCTTTATTACCGTGCCGGCCGGAGAGCTTGTCTCCGACCGAAATATTTCTAATTTGCGCGACTTCAATCACAATTTTCTTGATAATCCCCGCTTCCAGCGTATGTCCTAAGTCACGGGAAAAAATCTTTACCCCTATAATGCGCCCGCGCTTGCCGTGTTCCATCCTCAAGCTTGTATCCTTCACATCGCGCGCTTTCTCAGCAAAGATTGAACGCAAAAGACGCTCTTCCGGAGTCAATTCAGTTTCGCCTTTTGGTGTAATTTTACCGACTAAAATGTCATTTTCTCTGACTTCCGCCCCGATACGGACAATGCCGTCTTCGTCCAAATCTTTAAGCTTAAGCTCACCTACATTCGGTATATCGCGGGTAGTAATTTCCGGGCCCAATTTTGTATCACGGACGATACAAGTAAATTCCTCAACGTAAACACTGGTAAATTTACTTTTTTTCACCAGACGCTCGGAAACAATGACGGCATCTTCGTAGTTTGCTCCGGACCAGGACAAGAAAGCCACAAAAATATTCTGCCCCAATGAAATCTGGCCCGCGACCGTACTGCTGGTATCCGCCAATACATCGCCTTTTTTTACTTTATCGCCGACATTGACAAGTGGACGCTGATGAAAGACGGCAAAATTGTTATTCCGCATAAAATTAATAAGGTCGTAAGTCACTTCTTTTGTCTTTTCGGAATTTTTCTCCAAAGAAGACTTACTGCTTGTTTTGATCACTATTTTTTTCGCATCTAGATATGACACTACTCCGCTCTCGGATGCTATGAGCAATCTACCCGAATCCCGCGATGCCAATTCCTCTATGCCAGTCGCAACCAGTGGCGCTTCTGGAAGCACGCAAGGCACGGCCTGTTTCTGCATATTAGATCCCATCAAGGCCCGGTTGGCATTGTTATGCTCCAAGAAAGGAATCATGGAAGTCGCTATGGAGAAACCTTGATTGGTCGCTACATCAATGAAATCAACATCACTTCTGGAGACCGTGCCTGGTTCTGTCTTGATTCTGGCTTCTACCCTCTCTTCCGTAATTTTGCCGTTTTCATCATAAGGAATTCCGGCGTGCGCAATATTGTATTTTTCTTCTTCTAATGCATTTAGATAAACTACTTCACCCGTGATAACGCCCTTTTTTACTTTAACGTAAGGCGCCTCAATAATTCCAAACTCATTTATCTTCGCGTAAGTGGAGAGGTGCAAAATAAGTCCGATGTTGGGTCCTTCTGGGGTATGAATCGGGCACACGCGTCCGTAATGGGAAGGATGCACGTCCCGCACTTCAAGACCGGCGCGTTCACGGGTAAGCCCTCCGGGTCCGAGCGCCGAAAGCGTGCGAAGATGCTCTATTTCATACAGCACATTCTCCTGCGCCATAAATTGCGAAAGCTGGTTAGTGGTGAAAAATTCCTTTATACGGGCCTGGAGCGGACGCTGATTGATAATATGTATCGGCAGAGCGGTATCTACATCAATAATAGACATCCTGTCTTGGACATTTCTTTTAATTTGCATCATACCGGTGCGGATTTTTTGCTGGAGTATTTCTCCGACAAAACGCACGCGCCTCTGACCTAAATGGTCTATATCATCGCTTTTGGCTCCCGGAGTATTATTTAAAGTAACGATATGCATTATCACGGTCACCAAATCTTCTTTGGAAATAGTCCGGCGGGCCAAGGCGGCCTCGTCCATTCCTTTTTCAAAACGCTGATTAAATCTGAAGCGGCCAACCGGAGAAATATCATACCTCTCCGGAGTAAATAAAGAATTGATGAATTCTTTGGCATTCTCGGCTGTAGCCATATCCCCGTCGCGAAGACGCTTATAAATTTCAATATACGAATCATTCAGGCTTTTGATTCCGTCCTTAGTCAAGCAAACTTTGATCGTTTCTTCAAAAATAGGATCTTTATTGGAAAAGGCCTTTAATATAGTCTCGTTGTCAACGTAGCCCATCGCGCGTAGAAGCGCCGTGGCGGGGAATTTTCTCTTTTTATCTATTCTGATGTAAATTGCCCCATCCGCCTCCGACTCTATTTCAATCCAAACCCCACGGGCAGGGATAATTTTCGCGCCGAAATATCTGCTGCCTTTAGTTTCACTTTCGGTAAAGAAAACTCCAAAGCTGCGTGCGAGCTGCGGCACAATAACGCGCTCCACGCCGTTAATAATAAAAGTTCCATGCGGGGTCATTAAAGGAAGCTCCGACATAAAAATCTCCTGCTCTTTCACGGTGCCGAGAATCTTATTGGTAAGCTTGACACGGGCTTTCAGGGACCCCTGGTATGAGAGCTTGTTTATTTTAGAATTATTTTCATCATACTTGGACTCGCCCAACGAAAATGAGGTAAAATCAAGCTGAAACTTTTTGGTGGAGTAATCGGCAATCGGAGAAAATTCTTTAAAGACCTCGGCGATGCCGGTCTCTATCAGCCACTTAAAGCTCTTGACCTGAGCTTCAATCAAATTGGGAAAAGGGGCGAGAGGTTTTTTATATCTTGAAAAATATTTCTTCGGACGCGCTTTTTCTATATGAGACATAGCTTGATTGAGTTTAGTCCTAGTAATATACACAGGATTGCATCCGATACTCAATCAATGAATCCCAAACAGCCTACTCTATCTCTGCTTTTTTGTCAAATGTAATCTGGGGATTGTTTATTTTGTCCCCGGTAAAGAAAAATCTTTTTCGGGATCCAGGTCCGCAAGTTCCACAGGCAGCCTCCTTATTTTTTTGAGATATTCAATATCCGGCGCGAGCATTGCAAGAATAATTCTTAAAGTTTTTATTGCTATTGCATCACCCTGTAAAGCAAGCTGATAGCATTCTCGTACAGAAGTTACTGACTTCATAATATAATCTTTAAGTTCCTCATCACTCATCGTTTCAGCAAGAGTTTGACCCGGATTTTCTGACAACTTCCTACCCCACACTTCACCTGGTTGACTTCCAATAGCTGTATGGTGAGCCAAGGTCCGGGCAAGGATAGATGCTGGGATTTGTCTCATTTGTTCTCTTCTTTCCATTTTTCTATTTTAGCATGATTCCCGGATAAAAGTACTTTCGGTACTCTGTAATTTTTATTTTTATATTTTAAGACTTTCGGACGGGTGTAAACAACACTACTTGAAACTCTTTCTTCTTCTAATGATTCATATGTCCCCAAGACTCCGGGAATCTGCCGGGAAATGGAATCAATCAAAACCATCGCCGGTAATTCTCCGCCAGTCAATACATAATCCCCGATTGAAATCTCCTGCGCTTTCAGAATTTTCTGCACCCGCGCATCTATGCCTTCATAACGGCCGGAAATTAAAATAATATCAGTATATTTTTTTGCAGCACTTTTCGCATAAACTGTATCAAACTTTTTACCGGAAGTGGAAAATAAAATAATCCCAGTAGCAGAGCGAAGCTCGCTACGGGACTTCGCCTTCGGCTTCGTTTTTTTACTTTTTCTGATATTGGCAAGTGCTTTCTCAACAGCTTGTAAAACAGGCTCGGCTCGCATCACCATCCCCGGTCCACCCCCATAAGGCTTGTCATCTACCGGACGGTAATTATTCTTTGGAGCTTTTACAAAATCCCGTGGATTATAAAATTTTACCGTAATCAATTTATCCTTTACCGCCCGCCCAATAATAGACTCTTTTAAATAAGAAATAAACATCTCCGGAAAAATTGTGATTACATGAAAACGCATTAAATCCCCTTCAAGTCCTCCATTGCCTGGTCTACTGTCTTCAGCGAACTTGGAGCGTTAGTTCTCGGAGCTATATGCCCTCCCACAGAATCCTGCGCAGGTCTGGTGCTACCTTCCGGTTCGTTTATCTTCAAGTTTACACGAGCGTTGTTCTTCATACCAATGATGCGTAGAAGTGTGCGGATAGCTTTGGCTGTGTTGCCCATCCTTCCTATAATCTTGCCCATGTCGGCTGGGTTCACGGTGAGCGTGATGAGTACTCCCATTTCATCTACCGTACGATCTATCTTTATGTCGTTCGGATTATCAACCAAGGCCTTTACCACATACTCCAGAAATATCTTGTCAGCTTCTTCCATATTTTTAATAAATATTAATCTTTATAATCGTGCAGTATTGCGACCCAAGACTGCTATTACTGTAAATTAAGTATACCTGATTATTTCTTTGCTTTCAATTCCTTTCTCTTTTGCGTTGGCTTTTTCTTTGGCAAAACATTTACTTTCTTACCTTCTATAACATTATCATGCACTAAAAAATTGTGCATTGTATCCGAAAGTTTTGC
>Ga0209541_10006998_pt1 | contig 19058 bp, 21 predicted proteins | sample RifCSPlowO2_01_FD_184027 | JGI IMG/M metagenome (GOLD analysis project Ga0209541, IMG submission 184027) | Groundwater microbial communities from Rifle, Colorado - Rifle CSP2_plank lowO2_0.1 (SPAdes) (version 2) | ecosystem: Environmental > Aquatic > Deep subsurface > Groundwater | place... | reverse complement strand
TATTCAGGTCCGCGCTAAAGCTAAATACGATGCAGAAGTCGCAGAACTTTGGTTTGGAAGCGACGTCGCACCAGGAAATTTTGCATGGGTCGTGCCTGAGAGCGAAACTGTTGCACGTGTGGGACTGATGACGAACGATCATCCACGCGCTTTTTTTGAGAAGTTTTTCGAAAAGCGAATCGGCTATCCGCTTGCTGAAGTAAATGGCAACATTACCGACCGCTTGGGCGACACTATCCGTTACGGCCTCATAGAGAAATCTGTTGCAGACCATGTTTTGCTTGTCGGAGATGCGGCAGCTCAGGTCAAACCCTTCAGTGCAGGTGGCCTTGTATACGGTCAGATCGGCGCTAGTTACGCCGGAGATGCGATTGTCAGAGCTCTGCAGGAAAACAATTTTTCTGAGAAGTTTCTGATGGAAAATTACGAGAAGAAATGGAAGACGGAGCTTGGCAAAGGAATTAAGAAGGGTTTGATGTTCAAGAAAATTTTCGAGAAGATTCAAGACAGACCAGTTCTTTTCAGCTTGATGCGCAAGACCGGAATCGCTAACTTTGCGGCTTTCTTCGACGCTGACTTCATCGGTAAAGATTGAGAGTTGCAAGCTTGAACGCTTTCAGCGACAACAGCGCGCATTTCAGCCTGACAGCAGTAACTTCAATTCCCAAAATCTTCAACACGTCATCTTTCTGCAAAGTCTTCAGCTCTTCAATTGTCTTTCCCTTGATAAAATCAGCAAGCAGATCAGCTGACGCCTGAGAAATGCTGCACCCCTCGCCGGAGTATTTCACATCAAAAACTCTTCCCTCTTCTATTTTCAGTTGCATCTTTATCCTGTCTCCGCAAATCGGATTCATGTCCTCGGCTTCCGCGTTTGCTCCTTTCAATTCTCCAAAATTTCTAGGATTTTTATAACGATCGATTATTTGTTCTGTATAAAGCATTCGAAGTTCTTCCTCAGCCAAGCCGGAACACCTCTGCAACTTTCTTCAGTCCATTTACAAATGCATCGATCTCTTCCTTTGTGTTGTAAATGTAGAAACTGGCGCGCGTAACATCGCTAACACCCAATCTTTTCAACAGAGGCTCGGCACACATGCGACCAGAACGAACGGCAATTCCCTCTCTGTTCAGAATATCAGCGACATCATGTGGATGAACGCCATCAAAAACAAACGAAATGACGCCACCGCGAATTTCCAAATCATGAGGACCGAAAATTTTTATTCTTTTCACATTTTCCATTTCGTCCAGTGCGTATTTGGTCAATTCTTTTTCATGTTTTTGCACATTTTCCATTCCAATTTTATTCAAGTAATCAATTGCTGCACCAAGTCCAACAGCAGACGCAACGTCAGGAGTTCCTGCCTCCCATTTCCATGGCGCTTCGTTCCACTTTGCTTCATGCATCGACACCTGTTTGTTCATCTCCCCACCATACATGAACGGCTCGAGCATTTCTTGCACTTCTTTTTTCACATAGAGGCAACCAATTCCCATCGGAGCTAGCATCTTGTGGCCACTGAATGCAAGAAAGTCGCAATTTATTTTTTGCACGTTGACAGGAATGTGAGGAATTGATTGAGCTGCATCGACAAGAAAAAGAGAATTATTTTCATGAGCAATCTTCGCAATGTTTTCTACATCGTTAATCGTTCCAACAACGTTTGACTGATGTAAAACTGTAATAAGTCCTGTTCTTTCATTTACCAGTTTGTCGTATTGCTCCATCTTCAGCGTCCCGTCATCCTTTATGTCGATAAAATTAAGCTTTCCTCCTGCATTTCGTTCCCAGAATTGCCATGGCAGTATGTTGCTGTGGTGCTCCATAATCGTCGTTATTATTTCCCTGTTTTTTCCTAACTTGTTCATCGCATACGCATGCATGACAAGATTGATTGCTTCCGTGGTGTTGCGCGTGAAAATTATTTCCTCAGTATGTTTCGCATTGATGAATTTAGCGACTTTGCTCCTTGCTTCTTCATGCATCTCCGTCGCTTCGACAGACAAGTCGTAAATCGCTCGCTGCACGTTTGAGTTTGTGCTCCTGTAATACTCCTCAATTGCTTGTATGACCTGCATGGGTTTTTGGCTGGTTGACGTCGAGTCGAGGAAAATCAAATTCTTCCCGTGCATCTTTCTTTTCAAAATAGGGAAGTCTTCCCTCAAGCTTTCGAAGTTAACGCTCATTCCGACAACCTTTGACCAATCACTTGCTGATATCTATTTCTCACTTCATCGTTTAGTATCTTTTGCAACACTGGCTCGAAAAATCCGCTTACAATTAATTTTTCTGCTTCCTTCTCACTCAATCCTCTGCTTGTAAGGTAAAACATTTGCTCTTTGTCAAGTTGACCGATTGTCGCGCCATGCGTCGCCCGAACATCATTGGCTTCGATTTGAAGACTTGGAATCGAATTTGCTGTCGCATTTTTATTTAAAATAAGAGTATGATCTGCAAGATATGAATCGGTTTTCTGCGCAGGTTTTTCTATTCGTATTAGACCGCGAAAGACGGACGATGACGAATCTTTCATGACTCCTTTTGCCAAAATGTTATTTGTTGTATGCGGAACGATGTGTTGAGCGATTGTTGTGATGTCAATATGCTGTTTGCCACTGCCGAAGAAGACTGCAATATTTTCTGACTGGGCTCCCTCTCCTTCTAACTTTGTTTCAATCTTCCATCTGCTGAACTGACCGCCGAAGCATCCAAAATTCCAATCACAAACTGCATACCGTCTAAGTGCTGCTGATTTGTAAGACAGATGATAGACGTCTTGAGGAAAATCCTGGAAAGATTGAAAGTTAATTTGAGAATTCTCTGCCGCGAAAATTTCTGTTGCGTCTACAACAAATCCGTTTCCTTGCTCGTAATTTTCAAAATAATTTAACTTCGCCCCTTCCTCGAGAACAATAATGTTGTGAATTGCTGAGTTGGTTGCCGAAATGTTTAATTTTAGAGTTGCTGATGAATTTTTCGGCAAGAACAAGAGTAAACCATCGCCAATGTTTGCGTAATGTGTCGAGATTAACTTGTCTTTATTTAGCGAAATAATTTTTCCCAGGTAATTTTTTGCAATTTCAAAATTTTTGTTTATGTTAGTTGCGATGACAGCTTTAGAATTTGTCTCCAACTTGAAATTAATTTCTGATTTTCCTTCTAGATTTATCTGTTCCAGCTGTTTCAGAAACTTGTAATCTATGTAACGCCACTCTTCGTCTTTCGCGGTCGGAAATTTTTGTATCTGAAATTCTTTTCTTGCATTTTCTCGAAATTCTTCTAGCCAAACATCTGATGACACAACCATCTCATCTCACCAATTTTTTTTCAAAATTAGCCAACTGATCCTTCCATTTCTATCTCAATAAGGCGGTTCATTTCGACAGCGTAATCCAGTGGCAAATGCTTTGTGAATTCCTCGATGAAGCCGCGGACAATCATAGACATAGCCTCGTTTTCCTTCAATCCTCTGCTCATCAGATAGAAAAGTTGCTCCTCGCTGATTTTTCCGACTGTTGCCTCGTGCTGTATTGTGACATCCTTTTCATCAATTTCCATGTATGGAATTGTATCGCTTGCTGACTGCTCATCGAGAATAAGCGCGTCGCAGCGAACATTGCTCTTCACTCCAGTCGCTCCTCGCCTGACCTTGACAAGCCCGCGGTATGTTGTGCGGCCTCCGTCTTTGCTGATTGATTTTGAAGTGATGATTGATTTTGTGTTAGGTGCGAGATGGACTGCCTTAGCTCCCGAGTCGATATGCTGCCCGCGACTGGCAAACGCGACTGACAAAATCTCGCCTTTCGCTCCCTCGCCAAGCAAGAACACCGACGGATATTTCATCGTGACCTTGCTGCCGATGTTGCAGTCAATCCAAAAGACTGTCGAGTTGTCGTAGGCGAACGCCCGCTTTGTGACGAGATTGAATACATCACTGGACCAGTTTTGAATTGTCGTGTACTGGATGCGCGAGCCTGGCATCGCAATAATTTCAACCACGGCCGCATGCAACGAATCGGTCGAATATACAGGAGCGGTGCAGCTTTCCAAATAATGGACTGACGAATTTTTCTCGGCGATGATGAGCGTGCGTTCGAACTGGCCCATGCGCGCGGCGTTTATTCTGAAATAAGCCTGAAGCGGCAGCTCAATCTTCACGCCTTCGGGAACGTAGAGAAAACTTCCGCCCGACCAGACTGCCGAGTTGAGAGCCGCGAACTTGTTGTCTGTGAAAGGAACGACAGTACTGAAAAACTTCCGCACGACGTCTTCATGCTCGCGAAGGCCAGAATCCATGTCAGTGAAAATAACTCCCTGCTTCGTCAGCTTGTCCTGAATGCTGTGATAAACCGTTTCGCTCTCGTACATCGCGCCGCTGCCTGCCAAAAATTTGCGTTCGGCCTCCGGAATTCCGAGTCTGTCAAAAGTTTTTCGTATCGTCTCTGGAACTTCTTCCCATGTCTTCGCCTTCTTTTCTGTCGGCTTTATGTAGTAAGTGAAATCGTCAAAATTTATTTTTGAAATGTCAGCCCCCCACACCGGCATCGGTCTTGACTTGAAGTGCTCGAATGCTTTCAGCCGAAACTCAGTCATCCACTTCGGCTCGCCTTTGATTTTAGAAATTTCCTCGACAATTTCCGCGCTAAGACCTTTAGGTGTTCTGTAAACGTACTGCTCTGGATCTTTGAAACCATACTTGCTATAATCTTTTTCTAAAAGTAATTTCTGTTTTTGCGCCGCATCTGACAAAACTTTTTCTTTACTTCCCATTTAATTCACCAAATTCGCCATATCCCTTTGCTTCAATCTCATCAGCCAGCGATGCATCGCCAGTCTTAACAATTTGTCCATCGACTAAAATGTGAACATAGTGCGGGCGAATGTGCTGCAGAATCCTGTTGTAATGCGTGATTAGAAGAATTCCGCTATTGCCTTCCTCGAAAATTTTGTTCATACCATTCGCGATAATTTTCAGCGAGTCGATGTCCGCTCCCGAATCAGCTTCGTCAATGACAGCGACCTTCGGTTTCAGCACTGCCATTTGTAAAATTTCTGCCTTCTTCTTCTCCCCTCCAGAAAATCCCTCGTTAAGGTAGCGCCGCGCGAATGTGTCGTCCATCTGCAGCATCTTCATCTTCTCGCTTAGCAGTTTGGAAAATTCCAAAATGTTGATGAACTCTTCCTTCTTCGTGTCTGGTTTGCCGCCGAACTTCAGCGACGTGTAGGCCGTTCGCAGGAAGTTAAACACGCTGACGCCTGGCACAGCGTACGGATATTGGAACGCGAGAAAAAGACCGAGCTTCGCCCTCTCGTGCGGCTTCATTTGTAAAATGTTTTTTCCCTCGAATAGTATCTCTCCGCTCTCGATTTTGTAATTCGGATGACCCATAAGCGTCATTGCCAGCGACGACTTGCCGCTTCCATTCGGCCCCATTAGCGCGTGGATTTCACCCCTGCTTATCGTCAAATTAATTCCTTTCAGAATTTCCTTTCCTTCAATGCTGACATGAAGATTTTTTATCTCAAGAGTCACAAATTTCACCTATATACTATAACAGCGTTATGATTTATATATTTTAAAGACGAAAAATAATAAAAGATAATCATGAAAAAATTCGAACTTCCCCCCTTGCCTTATGCTTACGATGCGCTTGAACCGCACATCTCGAAGGAAATTATGACTCTTCATCACGACAAACATCACCAGGCTTACGTTAACGGGGCAAATGCCGCGCTGGAAAAGCTGGAAAAGTCGAGAAAAGGTGAAATGGAAATTGATTACAAAGCAACTGCTCGCGATCTTAGTTTTAACTTGGCAGGCCATAACTTGCACGCAATGTTCTGGCCAAATATGGGACCAAACAAGGGAGGAACTCCAGGAGGAAAAATTGCTGATCAGATAAACAAGGACTTTAGCAGCTTCACTGCATTTGCAAAGGAATTCAGTTCTGTCGCGAAAACTGTGGAAGGAAATGGATGGGCTGTTCTAGCTTTTGATGTCAGCACCCAGCAGCTTTTCGTCGTGCAGCTTGAGAAGCACAACGTCGCAGCAATTCCCGGACTGCGACCGGTTCTTGTGCTTGATGTATGGGAACATGCATACTATCTCGATTACAAAAACGATCGTGCGAAGTATGTTGACACATGGTGGAACGTCGTTAACTGGGACGATGTCGAGAAAAGATTTGCTGAAGTCGTTTAAAGTATTTTTGCCTTTACTTTCATTCTATTCATATGGAACTACTTGCCGGGAAAAATATTGCAATATTTTTCTTCGCCGCTGTAATTCTTGCAGTCAATATCTTCGTTTTCTATTCGCCGATTCTGAGATATGGCTATGCGACTGGCTGGCTAGATGCCAACGACCACACATACGCGATCAAACTGTTGTTCATTGATCCGGCTCTGTCTCTGAAATCTATTTTCTCTCTGACAACCTTGTGTGATCCTTTTCCTAAAGACGAATGCAAGCTCCTAGCCAGTAGCACAAATCCGCCGACATTTTACCTCATCGGGGGATTGGTAAGCGCGTTGCCGATAAAGGATGTAAATGTTGGTTATGCTACAACGACTATACTTCTCTCCTTGGCATCCATTGCACTTTTTTTTATACTTTATTCTCTAACCAAAAACTTGCTATTGAGCTTCCTGCCCTCTGCAGCGTTTGGAATCAACATAATTCTGCTTTGGGGTCTGCAACAAGGGCTCTACACTGCTTTAATCGGCACGCTGTTCTTTCCTCTTGCAGTTTACTTTTTCTACAAATCTCTGAAGGAGCAGACAAGGAAAAATTTCGCATACCTTCTTGTGGCAATCACATTTCTGAATCTTTCAACCCTTTATTATTTAATTCCGTTTGCAATTTCTGCAGCGGTCTTGATTCTTTTCTTGACTTTACGAGATAGAACTTTCGTGAAAAATTATTTTGCTAGTTTTTTTGGAATATTCAAGGAGAAAAAATATTGGCTACTGTTGATTTTGAATTTATTTTATTTCATTCGAGCTTTTTTCGCTTTCCGTGAAGCTATTTTTAGAGGTTTTGAAGGAACTTCTATGGAAGTTCTACAGGTTGCTGCCCAGGTTAATTACGTTGGCTCGCTTGAAACATTATTCGTGATGCTTCCTAACTTATTCTATCCATTTATGGTAATTGCAATCGTGCTTTCGGGTTACACGCTGCTAAAAATTTTGCGAAAGAAGGATCAACTTGAGTTGAATGAGTTTTCATTTTTGGTTTTGTATACTATTGGCCCTTTACTGGTTATTTATTTTCCAATTTTGATGGCAAAATATTTTCCTTCTATAAATTTCTTGACTGTTTATGTAGCTGATCATATTCTAAAGTCAATCAATCTTCTCACTCATCTCTTCCTCATCTCTTTTGCCTTTTTATTTTATTTCTTATTCAAAAAATTCGGCTCATCTCTAGGCAAGCAAATCATTCTCTACATCATGATCATCGGATTGATTTATCTGGCTTACAAATCGATTGCAAATCCTATCAACATAATTTCTGGCGAGAACTATGAATTTGGTTATTACAGAACTCCTTCAGGTAAAATCGTTCAGGTTGGTGAATATGGCAGACTATTTGCGACTTTCATTGACAGACAGCCTTCACTAAACGATAACAAGTATGTTGCAATGGAATTCATACGGACAGAATCACCACAAAATGCGAAAATTCTCATTATGCATCCGCAATATAGTTTTGAAAGTTTCTTTTTGCGCGACTATGAACTTATTACAAAAGCAAATACTACTGTTGAAGAATTGGATGAAATGGGGATCAACTCAAATTACGATTATGTTCTTATGTCTACGGAATTTGTCGATCTTCGAAATTATTTCATTACCAAAAATTATAATTCTGTTTATAGCAATCCGGAAATAAGCATACTGGCAAGGACTTAACATTAAACTTTTACAAAAACATCTTTTCCTTCAATCTTCACTTCAAAGGTCTCTTGGCCTAGCCCCCAGGGAGTTTCTTTGAAGCCGTTGCCGTTCCTCACGTCGTACTTGGCTCCATGGCAGGGACAAGTGATGACGAATCCTTCCAAATCTCCGTCCGATATCGAGCATTGTTCATGAGAACAAACATCTTCAAGCGCGTAAATTTTCCCGCTGACGTTGGTAAGCATGATTTCAATTCCATTCACATCAACCTTCATCTTCCTACCTTCAGAAATCTTGTCTGTCGTCGCGACTTTCACAAAATCTGCCATAAATTATTTCACCAATTTCTCTATTTTGTCCGCTAAATTGAAATCTTTTTCCGTCAGCCTGCCCTCGTCGTGCGTTGTCAAGTTCAGCTGCACCGTATCGTACTTGATCAGGATATCTGGATGATGATTGCTGTTTTCCGCTACAGCAGCGACTCGTGTGACGAACCACATCGCTTCAATGAAGGTTCTGAATTTGAAAACTTTCCAAATCTCTTTTCCCTTCAGCTTCCATCCTTGCAATTTTTTCAATTCTTCATTAATTTGTTTTTTTCCGTATCTCATGAGAGCCACAGGTGGGAATTGAACCCACGACCTTCCGCTTACATTCCGCTCGATTTCTCGATGGGCGGGTGCTCTTTGTTGCGTTTTTTCAACGAACCAACTGAGCTACTGTGGCATGCTGGTAATTCTATCAACAACTCTACTTTATAAATTTTGCCTTTTATTGTATTGAGGTTAAGTGATTAGTATGCGGGCTGAAGGCGGGAAAGGTGAGAAAAGCAAGGGGAAATTCTGCCCCAGATGCGGACGTCATGCGGAAAAGTTTTACAACAATTTGTGCAAGAACTGCTTTCCCGAAACTATAAGTTTGGCTGAAAAATTGCCAAGCAGGTTTGCTTTGCGCCAATGCAAAAACTGCGGAAGGATTTACGTCAACGATGACTTTGGGGAAACGATTGAAGGGGCGCTTGACATATTGTTGAGGGAGCTTTTGGCAGACAAAAAAATGCAGCCGTTGCATGCGGCTAGTTATCGAATTGAAGGTCGGCTTGTGCATGTTACGCTTGTGATGAAGGTTGACGACGTGGAGAAGATTGAGAAGAAGGATGTTGAGCTTGTCGTCAAAACCATCTTGTGCGAGCGTTGCGCACGCGAGGGAAGCGGCTACTTCCAGTCGATAATGCAGCTGCGCGCGCCGACTAAGGAACTGACGGAAGCTCTGTTTGATGATGTACAGCAGCAAATTGAACTGATGAGTCACTACGACCAGCATGCATTTATTTCTAAAATCGAAAGAAAGAAGGAAGGACTCGACCTGTACATAGGCAGCAAGAAAGTGACGATGCAAATATCTAAAAACATTAAAAATAAATTTAACGCTAATGTCGTCGTGTCGAGAAAACTGGCTGGAAAGAAGCAGGGGCAAAAAGTTTATAGAGACACGGTGTTAGTAAGAATAGGAGAAAAGAAAAAGGGGCGCAGGTAAAAAATGAAAAAGAAAATGGAAATGAGTCAGGAAGAGTTTGAAGTCTCTCGCATACGCATACCGCGGCAGGGAGAGGTGCTTGGAATCATCGAGATGATGGTTGGCGGAGACAAGATGCGGGCGAGATGCGACGATGGAAATGAGCGACTCGTAAGAATTCCAGGTAGATTGAGAAAACGTGTGTGGATGAGAGAGGGTGATTTGATTTTGATTGCGCCATGGAAAGTTCAGACCAACGAGCGTGGTGATGTGGCGTTTCGTTACACTTCTACTCAGGCGAATTGGCTGAAAAGAAAAGGTTTTATAAAATCAAATATTTTCTAGAAGCAAGGTCAATATTAATTGCGAAAGGTGTTGTGCTGGATGATAGACTTCGTGAAAATTCCTGAAGAGAGAATCAAGATGCTGAAGGCCGACCCACGCATCCAGAAGAAGTTTGAGGAGCTATGCCAGTGCAAGCTGCAGTTGAATGAGCAGGAACAAGAAGTGCAGATTGAATGCGACGACGGACTGATGATGCTGAAAGCAAAGGATGTTTTGAAAGCTTTCGGCCGGGGCTTCTCCAGTGACGATGCGCTCTACCTGCTTGACGACGATTACTATCTTGAGATCATTAACATAACAGAATTTGTTGGAAAGGACAAGGATCGCGTCAAGACGATGAAAGGAAGACTTATAGGCGCGGAGGGGCATAGTAAGAAGACAATAGAAAAAGACACGAATTGCAAAACGGCAATATATGGAAAAAGCATAAGTATTATAGGAAAGTGGGACGACGTGCTGGCAGCAAAGAAAGTTGTTTTGCGACTTCTTTATGGAAGCAAGCATTCGACTGTTTATCGCATGCTGGAAGAGAGAAAGAAATTCAAGGGATGAATGGGGAGAAGATTGAGACAGATGGCAGAACAAAGAGTTTTGACCGCAGAAGAAATGGCAAAGACGATGCGCGAAGTCTCTGTCGCCGAGTTCTTCGAAAAAAACAGGCACCTGCTTGGGTATGAAAACACGACGAAGGCATTGATAACAATTATCAAGGAACTTGTGGACAATTCGCTCGATGCGTGCGACGAGGCTGGCATACTTCCAGACATAAAAGTGCAGATAAAGGAAGTCGGCCCTGATCGTTTTCGAATTTCAAACGAGGACAACGGGCCTGGAGTTGTTGCAGAAAAAGTTCCTTTCGCGTTCGGCTCGCTTCTGTACGGAAGCAAGTTCCACCGCCTTCGACAGTCGAGAGGAACTCAAGGTATCGGAGTCAGCGGCGCAATACTTTACTCGCAGCTGACGGCTGGAAAGCATGCGAAAGTTTCTGCTTCGACCGGAAAAGCACTCCATGATTTCGAGATCGGGATTGATGTTGCGAAGAACCAGCCGCACGTTTTCTCGCACAAGGAACAGAAAAATCCTGACAACTGGCACGGGATAAGAATCGAGATGGAGGCAGAGGGGCGTTACATAGAAGGAAAGCAATCGGTCGCGGAATATCTTAAGCAGACTGCCATCGCTAACCCGCATGCGAAAATTGTTTACGACGGACCGAACGGAAAAATTAATTTTGACCGCGTGCTGAAAGAAGTTCCGAAGCAGCCGAAGGAAATTCGCCCTCATCCGTATGGAATCGAGCTCGGAATTTTGCGGAGAATGCTTGCAGGCACGAAGGCGCGAAACGTTGTCGGCTTTCTCACCTCGGAATTTTCCCGAGTAGGAAAAGGTTCGGCCGAGCAGATTTGCAAGCTTGCGAAGATTGAGTTCAGCCGCAAGGCACAAAGCCTGACGCACGAGGAGTCAGAGCGACTGCACAAGGCGATGCAGATGGTCAAGCTCATCGCGCCGCCGACCGACGTGCTGAGTCCGATGGGGGAGCATGTCATAACCGAAGGGTTGAAGAAAGAATTGAAGGCCGATTTTTACGTTGCAATCTCCCGCTCGCCGACAGTCTATCGCGGATATCCGTTCCAGGTCGAGGTCGGAATCGCTTACGGCGGGGAACTACAGCAAGAAGGTACTGCTCAATTGTTCCGGTTTGGGAACAAAGTTCCGCTGCTTTACCATCAGAGCGACTGCGCGACTGCATCAGCGGCAACAGAAGTCAACTGGCGCTCTTACGGACTTTCGCAATCCGGAGGAGGCCTGCCTCAGGGGCCGGTCGCAATTTTAATCCACTTCGCCTCCGTGTGGGTGCCGTTCACATCAGAAGGAAAGCAGGCGATTGCGGAATATCCGGAAATCGTAAAAGAAATAAAGCTGGCACTGCAGGATGCCGGACGAAAGCTCTCGCACTTCGTCAATCAGAGAAGGCGGGCGCAGGCACAGGCAATGCGCAGGCAGATTTTCGAAAGATACATGCCGGTCGTTGCTGAGTCTCTTTCAAAACTCACGAAGAGAGACGAAAAAACTATTTTAAAGAAGTTTGAGGATGTAATAAAGAAGAGAGCAGCAATTATGGCGGAAGCAGAAAAATCTGAGGAAGAAAATAAAGAAGGAAAGGAAGACGTCGGGGAAGTCATCGGAGAAAGTATGGTTGAGGTGGAAGAGGGTAACGAGGAAAAAAACGAGAAAGACAAGGAAAAGAAAAAAGGTGAAGAGGAATGAAAGAATCTATAAAAAAACTTGAACAGCTTGGAGAAAAAGTGCTGAAAGATGTTGAGAAAGGGGAAAATCCGAATCTTGACATCCCGCTGAGAACTCTTTCAAATGTCAAGTACGACAAGAAGACTGGAATGCTGACGATTGGCGACAAGTCTGCAAAAAGATATTTCTTCAACGTCGCTCACGCCAAAAAATTCATGCAGACAATGATGGTTGCTGCTTTTACAAAGGAATTGCTTGAAGAAGGCATACATACGAGCCTCAGGGATGCGTTCTACGCACTGAAGCGAACTTTTCCTAACTCTAATGAAAACACTTTTGATGAGCAAAGCGAAAGCGATCCGATAATCGTTGATATCGAGGTCGCCCTTGACATTTTACGTGAGCAATTGCATTTGTCAGCTGACGTGCGCGGCCGCGTGGTCGGAGATGTCGTTATCGAGGACAGAGGAGACTCGGTCGACTGGTCGAAGCTCGGCTCTGGCGGCTGGAGCATGCCGTCGAATGTGGAGGAAATAAAATTCAAGAAAGTGAAGGCAGATTTCATACTTGTAATAGAGAAGAACGCAGCGTTCGAACGATTGCATGAAGATAAATTCTGGCAAAAACACAAATGCATCTTGCTGACAACGCAAGGTCAAGCAGCTCGCGGTGTGAGAAGAGTAATTCAACGTCTTTCTTCAGAATTCAAACTCCCGGTTTACGTTTTGACTGATATCGACTCATACGGGCTTTACATCTACTCGGTTATCAAGCGCGGGTCAATTTCACTGAGTCATGTTTCTGATCGCCTAGGCACGCCGAACGCGAAATTCCTTGGGCTGACGATGGACGATATAGAGAAGTACGGGCTGCAGAAGTTCACCATCAAGGCGGAAGACACTGACATAAAGCGCGCGCAGGAGCTGATGAACTACGAATGGTTCAAGAGTCCTGACTGGCAAAGACAGCTTAAGATGCTGATGCAGAAGAAGATAAAGGCGGAACTTGAGGCGCTGTCCGGCCGCGGGCTGAAATTCATGACAGAAACTTACTTGCCTGAGAAGCTGAAGAAGAAAGAATTTCTTGACTGATTTGGACTGAGAAAAAACTTCAAATAAATATGCTTCTTTCTCTAAATGAGATATTATGTCCAGGAAATTTAAGAAACACATTGCACTAATTCCCGCGTTCAATGAGGAGCGAAACATCGAAGAAGTAATCCTGCATATGCGCAAGCATCCACATATCGACGTGATTGTTATTGACGACGGAAGCACTGACACAACACCTGAGATTGTGAAGAGGATGGGAGTAATTCTTGTCAGGCATGAGGTCAACAAGGGAAAGGGCGAGGCTCTCAACACAGCCTTCCGCTACATTTTGAAAAATCACCGTCGCGCAAAATACGTCGTGCTTATTGACGCCGACCTCCAGTACCATCCCAACGATGCTTGGAAACTTTTGGAACCGCTGGAAAACGGAGAGGCAGATTTTGTCATGGGTTATCGCAACTTCAAAAGAATGCCCTTCCGCCACGTTTTGGGAAATTTCGTATGGCGGACTTTTTTCAACACAATGTTCGGAACTGATTTCCCTGATACAAACTGCGGATACATGGCAATGACGACTGATGCGATAAAAAAGATCGGAAGAGTTCATGGCGGTTATATAATTGAAAACTCCATGCTTGCACAGTCAGTGAGAAAGCATCTACGCGTCAAGCATGTCGGGGTGAAGGTAAGCTACAAGCACATCAGCGAAGTCCCTCGCGGCATTCGTGTTGTCGCCGGCGTGCTGATTTACATATTTACAGAAGGATTTAAATATCGATTAGGAATTAAATAAATTGCTAGTCGGGACAGTAGCTCAACCCGGGAGAGCAACTGATGATGAATCAGCTCTATATCGCCTGAAGAGCGATGTGTTCGGAGTTCAAATCTCCGCTGTCCCATACTTTTAACGGGCAAAATAAAATAAGTAAATAGAAAAATGGAACGAGTTGAAAAGAAATGCAGGAAAAAATTTTGGAAGGAGAATTAATTGAAAATCGCGTGATACTTTGGGATAGCGAAGCTGTCAGCATTTACGACGAGAACGGTTATGGGAAGCCGCTGCCTGAAGAAAAACCAAATCGCGTCGAACTTGAGCTGATTGAAGCAGTTTACCTTGTAGAGAAAGAGAAGTTGAAAGTTTTTGTGAAGGAAGAGGGTAAGAAAAAAAAGAAAGAAGTTGAGTTTAAAGAGTTGTTGGAGATAGGAAGCAAACAGGTGAACGAATTTCATCCGCAATTCATAGTTTTTCGCGATTTGCGCGAGCGCGGCTACTTGGTCAAATCAGGGTTCAAGTTCGGCACCCACTTCCGATTGTACGAACGCGGTGTGAAGCTGAAAAGAGGGCCGAAGGAGGCAGGCGAGCACACAAAGGCCGTCGTGCATGCGGTTCCTGAAGAGGCTGCGTTCAGTCTTCCTGAGATGTCCCGTGCAGTGCGGCTTGCCCACAACATTCGAGCGACTTTCTGGTGGGCTGTTGTTGATCGTGAAGGCAGTGTAACGTATTACGAAATAAAGAGGCTTACTCCTTGAGTGATTAGTGTTTATTATGGGACGAATAAAAACTACTTTTATAAAAAACCTTGCGCGCGAATTGATCGAGAAAGAGACCGAGAAATTTTCTGCTGACTACAAGAAGAACAAGGAAATTGTCAAGCAGCTCGTCGACATAAAATCCAAACGAATGAGGAACATTGTCGCTGGATACATAACTGCGCTGAAAGGAAAGGAGAAAAGAACTGCTGTTGGCGGCTGGGACTACAGGGAAAGAGGTAGCACGGGAAGGGAGGATAGAGAAGGAAGAGGAAGCGGGAGAATGGGCGGAAGAGGAGTCGGAGGAGGCCGAGGCGGAAGGAGCGACAGGGGCGAGAGAAGAGGAGGAAGAGGCAGAAGATAAAAGATAATTATAATTCTTTAAAAGAGCAATTAATTTCTAGGTGTATTTTTTGAAAGGGCGTCTTCGTCTTGGTTTGAAAGGTCAGGCACAAAAAATCGATGAGTTCGCGTTTGTCCTCATGGCAGGAGTCGTCCTTATTCTCGTGCTGACGATTGCATGGGGTTCTCTGGCCCGCGGGCCGGTTGGGGTTTCTCCTACAGAAAAAGTTCTGACAATTGCACGCGGCGACTCGAAAGATTTTACCCTGGCAATCAACGGGACGGCAATCAACGTCACGCTGCAGACAAGAGGGGAGATAGCGAATTGGATCAGCTTTGAGCAGAACAATTTCGATGTGGACGGCACGACAGAAGTGCAGGCGACCGTATTCGTGCCAAGCGACGCAGAGGAGAGGATATACGAGGGAAAGATAGACGTAATAACTGGGACAAACAAGAAGACTGTTGATGTGAGGGTGCAGATTTCCGCCACCACGGTTGCAGACGTCGTGAAGAACATTCGGTTCGGAGACTTTTCTGTCAGTTATTCCGTAGGTTCTGAGACCGCTGGGGAAAGAAGTAATTTCGAGGTTTCTCATGGATACTTCTCAGACTATCCAGCCACAGTCGTCGCGGTTTTGACTCAGGACAGGCTCGACATCACTACTGCCGGGGAAATCATGATTGAGGTCGACCAGACGAACGACGCAGGCAATCTCATCGTCGAGTTTAACGGGCAGCAGGTCTACAACCAGCGCGCATCTCCAGGCGAGATCAGAATTCCAGTCGACAAGTCGATGATAAAACGCTCGAACAACATCGTGCTGCGCGCGGACGTGCCAGGTTTCAGATTCTGGATGAACACAGTCTACAAAATAAAGAGCGCCTCGTTCAGCGTCGATTTCTTCGGAGTCGTGTCTAAGGACATTGAATTCAAACTCACTCAAAGCGAGCTTGATGGCTTCAAGTTCGGAAAGCTCTCATTTGCAATACGCAGATACAACCCCGCTGCAGTCAACCAGCTTGTGATAAAAATTAACGACGAGATACTCTACGACGACATACCGACAATCGCCTCATTCTCGAAAACTTTCGGCATAGAAATTCCTCTTAACGTCGGCACAAACGAAATTTCCTTCTCAGTTCCGAAAGAGGCGTTTTATGAATTGAACAATGTGGTTCTTTCAATCGTCCGTGAAGCCTGAAAAATTTGGAAAATTTAGTATTTTAAACACCAATTACAAGCCGCAGGAAATCTCGAGTCGACGTCGCGCTTCCTAAAATTCCGATTACCAGCTTCAGATAATTGTTGAAATTTCTATCGTCGGAATATTTATCAATCAGAACTAGCGCCGCGATGACCGCGACAGCCTTAACAATTATGAATGACGCGGGACCGAACTGGCCGATGAAAAGCTTCGGAAGGAAATGCTGCTCAAGATAGCCGAAAAAATTCAACGACACGAAAGTGTTGGTAGCGTCAAACATCTGGACTGAGGCGACGACTTTGTTCGATTCTTTCCATCTGATGAAATGAAACAAAATCGGCCAGGGCGCGAAAAATGCGAGGATTAGAAAAAGAGCATTTGCGTTGAATGAAAAATTGTTTGCGTGCGCGGCCAGCAGTGCGAAGGGAATTGCTGCAAAAACAATTCCTGTCGTCGTCATTGTTTTGTAATACGGAATCTTTCTTTTCCTTTCGATGAAAAGCGCGGCGATGAGCGTGATGAAGGTGGCTGAGAAAATTACGAAATAGATGAGAGGAGTGATGAATAGAAAGCTGAAGAAGATGTTTGCATCGACGAGGACACGCGAAGCGCTGCCGAAAATAATGAACGGAGCGATCGACATGCCGAGGCGTCTGTCGATTTTGACGTGAAGTTTGTTGAGAGCATTGTAGATAAGATAAGCTGCTATGACAAGAATCGTTGCATAAATTGTGGTGTTGATTAGATTGTAGCCTTGGTTGAGCATGATGGGATTGACGAAATATGTTTGGAAAAAATCCTCAAGTACAGACGGCATAAATGACCTAAAAGAAATAATACCTTTCGAGTTTAAATTTAACTTATGGAAGCTTTCGCCAAGAAATTTCACAAGAAAATCATTCCGATATTCTTTCTTTTCCTAGCAGTTTTCGTCTCTGGCTGCATCACCCTTGGCGGTGGGCCTGGCATACAATACAAAAACGATGTGATTACTGTAGAGGATTATGTAATAACTGAAACGAATCCGATTCCTGGCAGCACCACCACGATAAAATTTTTGCTGAGGAACAACGGCGACCGTGAAGTCCCGCGCGCGGTTGTTGATTTCTACGACACGAAGGGGCTGAAGACTAGCGTGAATTGCAAGAACGAAAACCAACTGAATGACCACTCGTGCCAGTACACCAAAATTGCTAGCTTTGACGACAGGACGTTTGAGATAACTTTCACTATTCCGAACAAGGAAGAGATAGATGTCAGAGGGGCTACGACCTTCAACATCAATTACAAGATCGAGTACGACTACCAGGGATCGAGAAGGATAACGATTCCTGTCATCGACGACACAAGACTGAAAGAGCCGAGGACAAAATATCAGACCGGCCAGCCGTCCGTCGGTCCGATTGTTGCTGAATTCGACCCGCCTGTCGGCAGGACAACGAAGAAAGACAGCCAAGTAATTAAGGAATATTGGGGCGTGAGGAATTCACCGTTTGAAATAAAAGTAAGTTTCAAAAACGTCGGCACAACCACTGTCGGGCAGATAAAGCCTGTCAACATTTCGGCAGGAAAGGCCACGCTTAAACTGACAGGACTTCACACGGACTCACAGAGGCGCTGCGACTTTTCAGGCACCAGCGGCACGATTTCCTCGAAGTTCGACATAACAGTCCCAGACAATCTTGTCTGCAATTTCATAGCAGATTTCAACAACGTCTGCCCGCCTACGTGCGAGAAGACCGTTGCAGTTGATGCATTGTTTTCGTACACATACAGCATACAGAGGTCAGAGACGTTGCAGATTACCGTGGAAAGAGTGAGAACGCAATAAAAAAGAACGGCTCAATGGATAAGCAACTATGCTTAAATTATAAGCCAAAAGCGACCAAAATATAATTAATAGCAAACGACAGCGAGATGAAATGATAAGAGGAAATGGCAAGAGGAAATGAAGTTATGCACAAGAAAGATTTGAAAAAACTTGCACTTCTTTTTCCAATCGTGTTTTTGGCAGGATGCATACAGCTCGGAGGCGGCGGGGCAGGCACCGGACCTGGCCTTTCTATTAATAGCTTTTCTCCGTCAGACACGCAGGTCGAACCAGGCACTACTGTTGTGCTGACTCTTATTCTCGAGAACCGCGGCAACTCTATTGCAAGAAACATACGCATCGAACTCGGCGGGTTGACCGACGACTGGCAGATTGATGGCAGAAGCAGGAGCATTCCTGACTTGGACAAGGCGGATCCCTCACGCGGAGTGAACACGGCACCGCGCGATACTCTTGACTGGACGCTCGTTCCTCCAGGACTTTCGAACAAGCTCGATTACCAGGCAGTCGCGCAGGTGACTTACGATTACAGCACAACTCTCGACACGCTCATTCGTGCAACGTCTCAGGATTACTGGAGGACTAACAAGCCGAAGACCGGCGTTATCGGTCCGAGCAATGTCGCGACCGGCCCGATTTCCGTAACAGTCAAAGCTCCGAATTCAGTTTTCGCCGGCTCAAGCGTTCCTGTTTATTTTGAGTTCCACAACACCGCCTCAGGTCGTGTTGTCGGCCCTGCGATTGACACGGTAAACGTGCAGATATCAGGCAGCGGAATCTCGTGCCAGAAATCTCAGGTCAAGCTGATACAAGGAAAGGACGGCTTCCTGAGGTGCGACGCGTCGACAGGCGGCGTGTCTACGTTCAAGGACTTCCGCGTGTCTATGACAGCCAGCTACGCATACCAGCTAACTTCCATCACAACGATAAGTGTTCTTCCGCGAGCTGGATAAATTTTAAGTGGGTCCGCAGAGAATTGAACTCTGTTCTTCACCGTGCTCCCAATGTTTCTTCCAATGTTGTGAGGGTGACGTCCTACCGGTAGACTACGGACCCTTTGCTTTCGTTTTGTCGAATTCGCTCAA
>Ga0209541_10006996_pt1 | contig 19060 bp, 14 predicted proteins | sample RifCSPlowO2_01_FD_184027 | JGI IMG/M metagenome (GOLD analysis project Ga0209541, IMG submission 184027) | Groundwater microbial communities from Rifle, Colorado - Rifle CSP2_plank lowO2_0.1 (SPAdes) (version 2) | ecosystem: Environmental > Aquatic > Deep subsurface > Groundwater | place... | reverse complement strand
ATAGCCAGGATGGAGGATATTGTATTGCTAATTATACGCCAACAACGTCAAGTCAGGGAAGCGATGTTTCCGGGCAGATTGAAACAGCCTGTCAATCAGGGTATCGCAGATATTTTCCCGGAGGACATTGCTTACCTGAAACACTTACCAGAAATTATCTTCCTCAGCTTACTTCGATCCCAGGCGGTCCGTTTTATTCCAACACTGGAAAATGCGGACAAGGAAATCATTGGGTACCAGAGCCAATTAATCCAAACGGCGGATACTGCGCGCCGGATAACTATAATCCAAAAAGTTTTGGAACAGGCCAAAATACACCTGTACCAGGAAATGGTTTGCCTAAAGCAGACATGGGAAATTGCCGGACTCCTGGCGAGTGTTATGATTACTGTAAATCTCATCCCACAGAAGGAGAGTGCAAAAATCTAAATCCCAACTCCACTCGTCCTGGTGATAGCGGAAGCCGTGAAAGCCAAGAAGCAGGATGTCGTTTGGCAGGAGGTACGTGTGATTGGAGCCTAGGAAGTTGTAACTGTAAAGGATATAAATCACCTGGAGGTCAACCAGCGCCAACATCGGGAGCTATTTGTCAATTATATTGTCCACCCGGTCAATATGCAGATAATGGATCGTGTTCGTGTAAATCATCCGGTAATTATCCTTCAGCATGTACCGCTCCGTCTAGCTGCGGGTCGGGATGGAGTTGGAATCAAAGCTCTTGTTCGTGTGTATCTAATACTGGTGGAGGTTCACTTCCATCGTCTCCGCCTTATTCTCCGCCTCCTGGTTATGGGTCATGTTCTTCAGGGGAATACTGGAATGGATCAGCATGTGTAAGCAGTTCTCCACCGCCTTCTTATTCTAATGATCCTGCCACAGCTTGCGCACAGGGTGGTTGTTCTTGGAACGGAAGCAGTTGTCAATGTGGTTCTACCCCGCCGTCATCTCCACCTCCGAGTAGTCCACCACCAGCAGAATCGTCTCCGCCTTCAAGTCCTCCGCCTGAATCAGCACCCCCACCATCTTCTGGTGGTTGTGGCGAGGGTAGTGGTATTCCTTGCTGAAAGATTAACGTGATGTGGTATGAAAAAGATCCTTTTCTTTTCTTTTTCTTTTTTAGCCTGTTTTCCTACATATCTTCCAGGACGCATTTTTGCACATGGCATTAATACACTCAGTATAGAGATGCATAAAGATTCGTTTTACCCCGGTTCGATTACTATCGAACAAGGAGAAGAAGTGGTGTTTAAAAATGTAGACTCGCAGGATCACTGGCTTGCTTCCAATATTCACCCGACTCATCAAGTTTATCCCGAGTTTGATCCGTTAAGACCTATCAAACCGGGAGAGTCGTGGAGTTTTACTTTTACAAAAGCAGGAGAATGGAAATACCACGATCACCTCAGTCCTCACATTTTAGGAACAATTATTGTAAAAGGAGAAAATAAAACAGAAGACATGCAGTTTTCATTTAAAAAATTTTTTCAAGATTTTAAACCTCAGCTTGACAAGACTTACTATTCAATTTTTCCAAAAAAATTGGATAAAGCAGTAAGCAGTATAAACATGTTTACAGTTGTAAAGAATTTCGATGAAGCAAGATATTGGCTTCTGGTGTTAGGCGGCAAACGGTTTATGCAGCGTCTTATTCATGATTCTGGCGGAGGTTCTTTGGTTGATTGTCATAGAGAAGCACATACAGCAGGGAGAATAGGATATGAGCTGCTTGGCGCAGCTGTTTTTCGGGACGGAACATCTGACTGTCATTCAGGTTATTACCACGGAGCAATGGAAGTGTTTTTAAAAGAAAAAGGAACAGGAGATTTATCTAAAAATATTAAAAAACTGTGCAATGTTTTTAAAACTAACTTTGGAATCTTTGAGTGTTTGCATGGTGTTGGTCATGGAGTAGCTGCATATGAGGGGTACAACATTCCACTTGCTCTAAAAACCTGTGGAAAGCTAAAGACAGTATTTGAGAAGCGTTCGTGTTATGGAGGAGTATTTATGGAAAATATTGTTGCTTCTCAAGGTAATGGAGCAAAACAAGACCACGTAACACACTGGGTGAATATGAATCCTCAGTTTCCATGTAGCGGGATTGATACAGATAGAGATATCCAAGAAGAATGTTATAAAATGCAAACAACAAGAATGTTTGACTTGTTACATCGGGATTTTTCTTTAGTTTCTCGTGAATGCACAAAAGCACCTTATTCGTACAGAGCAACATGTTTTCAAAGCTTGGGAAGAGACGCAGCCGGACATACATTAAGAGATCCTGAAAAAATTATAGCAATTTGTAACAAGGTTCCTTTTGGATATTTTGATATTTGTATTTCCGGAGCATTTAACGTAATTGTTGATTTTTGGGGAGAAGGGCTTGGTAATCAAGCAGAAAATATGTGCAGGCAACTTTCCTCAGATTCATCTAAAAAATACTGTTATGGATTACTTGGGTCTCGACTTAAAAATGTATTTGGAGCAAATAACGAAAAAATAAGGTTTGGATGTAATGAATCCTTAAAACAATACCGATCTGTTTGTTTGGATTCTGCGAGTAAAAATTAAGTTTCAGGGCAGTTATATGAAAAAGTTCAGATACATATGAGACAGTAACGAATTTGCCAGCAGATTTTAACAAGATCATCTACAGATTCCCCAAATTAAGTAGAAGAGACTATATTAGTCTCATGACTACATACCAAACAGTGTTGGGCTTTGACACCAATGACAGAGCCAAGTTTAGATTCCATGTACTGCAGGTATTTTACGAGGGAGGATTCAAGGCTGTAAAATTAGCCTTTCCTAAACTTACAAGAGCTACCCTGTACAGATGGAAGAAGAGGTATGAGGATTCTGGCAAGAGATTAAATTCTCTGCTTCCTGGAGGTACCAAACCTCATCACACCAGGGTACATTCTGTACCAGTAAGTATAGTTTCTCTAATTAGACAGTTAAGGCAGGATTATCCCAGAATGGGAAAGATGAAGATTAAAAGGTTTGTGGATCAATTCTGCCATTCTCAGGGTATTGAGACTATCTCTGCATCCTCCATAGGCAGAACAATCAAAAGGTTTAACCTCTTCTATGCAGGAAAATCTAAAGGAAGGAGAGTCAGATTAGATTCATCAAGAAAGCAAAGAGTTAAACTGTGCCCTAAAGTATCAGATGTTAATCCGGGTTACATTCAACTTGATGGAGTTAAATTCTACTATTTAGGCAGATATTACTTCTTCCTAACAGCTGTAGATATTGTTTCCAAACAAGCCTGGGTAAAATTGGTTCCTTCCCTTAAAAGTAACCATTCAAAAGAATTCTTAAGAGAGATCATTACAACCTGCTGGTACAAAGTTCATACCATCCACACTGACAATGGGTCTGAGTTTAAAGCATACTTTGATGAAGCTACCAAAGAAGCTAAATTAACTCATCTTTGGAACTATCCCAAACATCCAAAAACCACTGGGTTTGTAGAAAGGTTTAACTGGACAGTTGAAGATGAATTCATCTTTGATGCTGAAGACTATCTCCTTTATCCGGAAGAATTCAAGCAGAAACTTACTACCTGGCTCATCTGGTACAATCAAACTAGACCACACCAGTCCTTAGAATATTTATCACCTTATCAGTACTTACAAGAAAGGAGGTTGTCTCAAAAGTACTGAACTAGGACATTATATTGACTTTTTTGGCGTAATTTTGTATAGTAAGTTATGGAGCCTATAAAATCTCAATTACACCAAGGTCTGACATTTGACGACGTGCTGCTTCTTCCCGGATATTCTGATTCCCCCCGGGCTGATATAGATATCTCAACGCATTTTACTAAAAACATAAGGCTCAAAATTCCATTTGTGTCTTCTCCTATGGATACCGTTACAGAAAGTAAGCTTGCAATTGCTTTAGCAAGATTAGGCGGAATTGGAATTATTCATAGAAATTTGTCAATAGAAAATCAGAGTACAGAAGTACAAAAAGTAAAAGACCAACATCTATTGGTTGGTGCAGCAATTGGAGCAAGCAATTTTGAAGAACGGGTAGAAGCATTGGTAAAAGCAGGAGTTGATGTGATTGTCATTGACTCGGCACATGGTTTTGCAAAACCGATTGTTGATGCAGTTAAGTTTATTAAGAACAAATACAAAGCAGAAGTGATAGCAGGTAATATCGCTATGTTTGAAGGCGCAAAAGCTTTGATAGGAGCTGGGGCTGATGGGCTTCGGGTAGGCATGGGGCCCGGTGCAATTTGCACGACCAGAATTATTTCCGGAATGGGAGTACCGCAGATTACTGCAATTATGGAAACTGCAAAAGCCGCGTCAAACGCGGCTGCTCCGAAGGAAAGAGTTCCTATTATTGCAGACGGGGGCATAAAATATTCAGGCGATATGGTAAAAGCTTTAGCAGTTGGCGCTTCCACATTCATGATGGGAAGTTTTTTTGCAGGAGCCGAAGAGTCTCCGGGAGAGATTGTACAGCTTTCGCCGGAAAAAGTTCCGCATAGATTCAGAAGCATTTTTCATAAAAAACAAGAAACGTATGCGTTTAAAGAATACAGAGGAATGGGTTCGATTGCCGCCATGAAAAAAGGAGCGGAAATAAAATCAGAAGGAGAGTTTCATGGTAAAGATTATAAAGATAGAGTTTTGGTTGCCGAAGGGGTTGAAGGGCTTGTTCCGGTAAAGGGTTCTGTCAAAGAACTTGTTGAGCAAGCATTTGGGGGAATAAAGTCCGGCATGTATTATGTAGGAGCAAAAACAATTCCAGAGCTTTGGAAAAAAGCAAAATTTATTCAAATTACGCAAGCATCTCTTACTGAAAGCCATCCGCATGATGTACTCATAACCAATGCAGGAGAAAACTATTGAAATTTCAAATTTCCAATCAACAAATCAACAAATACCATTGGATAATTGGAAATTAGTTGATTTGATAATTAGTTGATTTATATGATCGTACTTGTTGATTTTGGTTCCCAAACAACTCATTTAATTGCACGAAGATTAAGAGAATTCGGAGTTACCACGAAAATACTCTATCCGGAAGAGCTGCTTTCCGAAATAAAAATAGAACGTCCCGATGGCATTATTTTATCAGGCGGACCTTCTTCTGTATACGAAAAAGGAGCGCCATCGATTGGTAAAGAAACTTTTGATTTTGGTATTCCGATTTTAGGTATTTGTTATGGATTTCAGACAGTTGTAAAACTTTTGGGCGGAAAGGTGGTTTCTGGAAAAAAAGAATACGGACCAGCCCAATTAAAAATTTCAAATTTCAAATTTCAAATTTCAAATGGATTGCCAGAAAAGTTCACAGCGTGGATGAGCCATGGAGATGAAATTTTCAAATTGCCAAAAGGTTTTGAAGTGATTGGAAGGACAGAACATGTTCCATTTGCGTTTGTTCAAAATACTAAAAAAAATATCTATGGCATTTTGTTTCATCCTGAGGTAGAGCATACGGAAAACGGTAGAGAGCTATTAAAAAATTTTGTGGTACTTTGTAAGTTACAAACAAGTTCACACACTATTAATATTGGCGAACTTGAAGATCAAATCAAGCACGCAGTAGGAAAAGCTGTAGTTATTGGTGCTGTTTCCGGTGGCGTTGACTCAACAGTTGCAGGGGTTTTAACTGCTAAAGCAATAGGGAAACAATTTATTCCGATTTATGTTGAAAACGGTTTGATGAGAAAAGGAACAGAAGAACACGTTAAAAAAATATTTAAAAGCGTAGGGATTGTTCCTCGAATTGTAAACGTTGAGGAAGAAATGTTAAAAAGACTCAAAGGAGTTTCTGATCCCGAAAAAAAAAGAAGGATTATTGGAAACTTTTATATCGAAATTTTTGAAGCAGAAATGAAAACGCTTATAAAATCAGGAAAACAAGTTGAGTTTTTACTTCAAGGAACAATTTATTCAGATGTGATTGAGAGTCAAGGAACAAAACATGCAGCAAAAATAAAATCTCATCATAATGTTGGCGGTTTACCAAATAAAATGAAATTTAAATTATTAGAACCTTTAAGACATTTTTACAAAGATGAAGTAAGAATTATTGGAACAATGCTTGGAATTTCTCCTGAATTTGTTTTTAAACAACCATTTCCAGGACCAGGGTATGCGGTGAGGATACGCGGAGAAGTTACGTCAATACGCTTGGAAAAAGAAAAACTGGCTGATGAAATAGTTTTAGAAGAATTAGAAAAAGCAGGAATTTTAAAAAATGTGTTTATATCATTTCCGGTATTAACAGGTGTAGGGTCAACAGCAGTAAAAGGAGACGGCAGATTTTTTGGAGAAGTTATAGCGCTTCGAGTTGTTGAATCAACAGATGTAATGACTTCCACCTGGACGCGTCTTCCGTATGAGGTTTTGCAAAAAATTTCATCCAGAATTGTCAATGAAGTATCGGGAATTTCCCGAGTTGTCTACGACATTTCTACAAAACCTCCGGCGACAATGGAGTGGGAATAGTCATAGAAAATAGTAAATAGGAAATTGAAAAAAGTTTACCATAACTAATATACCAGTATATTAGTGATTAACGTAAATCCAGGGTTTTGCTTTTATAAATAAGATTTTTTGGTTTAATAATAACTTGGCGTTCTCCAATTTCTACATATCCTGCATCAATACTTTCGAATCCATTTTCTTTTACAATTTTTTGAGCTTTTTTTACATGTTTTTCGGGCAAAAATATTACATAGTCCTGCCCCATATTATATGTCTGATACATTTCGTAGTTATCTAAATTGGCATGTTTTTGGATGAATAAAAATATTTCTTGTGGGTCAAATATACGTTCAATAACATATGTAAACGAATCTCGAGCACGCATTATTTTTCTTAAACCATGTCCTGTGATATTTGAAATATAATGAATATCGATATTGTTTTTGAACAATTGTTGAATGAGCTCTGAGTACATGTTTGTTTTAGCTAAAAGCGTTTCTCCGTACAATGATCCGTCAGCTAGTTTTGTCGCGTATCCGTCCGGTAGTTCTTTTGCAACAGCGCGGGTCAAAGAAATTCCATTTGCATTAACGCCGTTGCTTTTGAACATGAGAATTCTATCTCCGGATTGTAAATTTTTATCGGTTAAAAGTTTGTTAGGGGGGGCAATTATTCCAACTGCAGATCCGCCAAATTCCGCTGTGTCTTTTATAACAATTTGTTTCATAGTTGCTGTTTCTCCTCCGCCCCATGATGCACCGCCAATATCGCATGCACTTTTCCATCCATTAATTAAATCTGTCATCCGTTTTGCATCCGATAACCAACTGTTATCCTCAATTGCCCAGTATGCGTGGACAACAAGCGGTTTTGAACCAACAGTTACGAGGTCATTAATAATAGTAGCAACAGTGTCATGGGCAATAACATCGTAGTATGTTTTTCCGGTAATTTTTCTTGTATCATCCGCGATTAGATTTTTTGTACCAAGTCCTTCGACAACCGCTGCCATGTATATATCTCCCTGTTTCCATACATAAGCGGATTCTCCTCGTGAATCTTCTACTTCCTCAAAACCGTGGATCAATAAATTTTTGCTTGTAGCTTTTGCCGCGTCCTGAGCAAGTTTTTTTATTGGGTCTTTGGTGTCGTAGTTATCTCCAACTTGAGAATAGGTAATAGATTTTTTATTCATTGCTTTTATAGTTTATGCTTTTTTGACATAGTCAATAATATTTTTAAACAATGGTAATCCTTGGGGTTTTAAGCTTGGCATTCTTCTCCAGTTTGGATGTTGTTCTCTTCTTGTAAAACATTCGGGATGCGGCATAAGTCCAAGCACGCTTCCTGTTTTATCGGTTACACCCATAATAGCATTAATTGAACCATTTGGGTTATTAGGATAAGTAAGAGTTGGATCTCCGTGTTTGTCAGTATATCGAAATGCAACTAAGTGTTCTCGTTCAATTTTCTGCAAGACCTCCGGTTCTGCAAAAAATTTTCCTTCTCCATGAGCAACAGGATAATGCATGATTTCATCCGGCATGTTTTCCAAAAACACACACCGCGAGTTTTTTTCTACCTTTACGGGAACCCATCTGCATTCAAATCTGCCTGAATCATTATTGGTTAGTATTGCATCCATTTTTCCAATGTTTCTAAATGGAAGAATTCCAGTTCTGACAAGGGTTTGAAATCCATTGCAAACACCTAGCACTGCCGTATCTTTTCTACTTATAAATTGTTTTAATTCTTCTGTAAAAAAGCTGGTTAATTCAACAGCAAGAATTTTTCCCGATGCAATATCATCACCATAGGCAAACCCGCCGGGAAGGGCAAGTATGTGATAATTTTTTAATTTTTCCCTGCCGTTTCGTAAGTCGTTAATATGAACAATTTTTGCATCTCCTCCTGAAATCTCAAAAGAAAACGCGAGTTCTTCGTCTCGATTAATTCCGTCTGCTTTTAAAACTAAAACTTTAGGTTTTGTTTTCATTTTTACTATTGTCATTCTGAATTTATTTCAGAATCTTTTGGATGCTGAATCAAGTTCAGCATGACATGGGCAAATTACGGGAAAAGTTTTTTCATTGGTTCTTGCCAAACTTTTTTTAAAAGAGCAACATCTGCTGAAAACATCTTTCTATTATTTCTTTGAACGGTTATTAATTTTTCTTTTGTTGTTTTTCCTAGCATCAAAAACGGAACATCAGTGAATAAATTTTTTGCAGTTGATTCATGTTCTACTTCGACAATAAAACATCCGGCGGTTTCGTTGAAAAGAAATGCTTCGGGATGGTTTACCTCCGAGGAGTCCATTCGGCCACCTCGGAGGTGTATGGTAGCACCCATACCTCCGCCGATGCACATTTCAAAAAGAGCGGTAATTAGTCCACCTTCTGAAATATCATGGCACGAAAGAATTTTTCCCTGTACGATTCCTCTATAAATACGTGTTAATGTTTTTGGTAATATTTCAAGATCAACGTGCGGAACTTCACCGTGCCGTATTTCTTGTGTTTCATAATAAATTGATCCACCCATTCGAGAAAAATCCATTTTTCCAACCAATACAAACGATGAGTTTTCTTTTTTAAAATCAGACGTGATTGTTTTTGAAGTATTAGGAATTTTTCCAAAAACAGACATACATAAAACCGGAGGAATTTTAATGACGGCTCCATCTTTTCCTCTGTACGTAGAAGACAAACTATCTTTTCCGGAAATAACAGGAATCTTTAACTTTTTCATAATGTCAACCACTGCATCAACTGACTTGTCTAAAGACCAAAGGCTTTCTTCATCAGGAAATGGCCAAATGTAATTATTTATTAAACTTGCATTTTTATAATCTCCGCCAACTGCCGTATAATTTGCAAGTGCTTCTGCACTTGCCCATATGCTTCCCCAATAGGGATCAATAGCGTTTAGGACAGGATTTAGTCCATGAGATATAACCATGCCAAATTCTTTATTCAAAATCGGCCGGATGACAACAGCATCGTTTGGGCTGTCTAGTTCTTCACCAGAGTAAGATTGTAAGTCATTTGTTCCACCAACAGAATGATCGTAAAGTCTGGCTATTTGTTCTTTTGAAGCAATATTTCCATGGGATAATACTCTTTCTAGAACTGCAATCCATTCGTTTTCTGATATGAGCTTACCTCGGAGGAGTCCATCCGGCCACCTCCGAGGTGACTGTATAGGCTCATCGGAGGTGTTTTTTTTTGCACGCATTATTCTTTGGGGCAACCCGTGGTGTAAAAACTTCATGTCTAAATTACAAACAGATTTTTTTCGGAAGTAAACTTGAAGTTTTTTACTTCCATCAAACTTGCCTAGAATCGAAGCCTGGACATTAAAGAGTTTACATATATTTAAAAACTGTTTGAGATTTTTAAAGGGAATGGCAAGAATCATTCTTTCTTGCGATTCGGATACCCAAATTTCCCACGGAGCAAGACCTTTATATTTAAGACTTACTTTATCTAAATAAACAGATACTCCTTGTGATTGTCCTATTTCTCCAATTGCCGAAGAAAATCCTCCGGCACCGCAGTCTTGGATTGCGCGGATGCAATTTTGCCTTTGGGCTTCTAAGATAGCATCAAACATCCTCTTTTCCTCTATTGCGTTTCCAATTTGGACGGCAGAAGAATTAATAGAGCTTGTTTTTTCGGTCATTTCTCCGCTTGAGAATGTCGCGCCATGAATTCCGTCCCGTCCTGTCTTTCCTCCGACACATACAATAACATCTCCTATTTTTGGCCTTCCTTTTTTTGCTTTTTTCTTAGGCAAAATTCCGTATGCTCCAACAACAACAGTTGGTTTTGCTCGAAAGTCATTATGAAAGTGTACAGAACCGTTATTGGTTGGAATGCCTACTCGGTTGCCATAATCTCTGACACCGGCAACAACTCGTTTTAGTAAGTAATCTGGTGGAAGACAGCCGTTTGGAAGCAGAGAGGGATTCATATTAGGATGAGCAAAACAAAAAATGTCTGTTGATGCTATGCATTTTGCTCCCAAGCCTGTTCCTAATACATCTCGAAACACACCGCCACTTCCGGTCATCGCACCTCCATAAGGTTCGATTGCAGAAGGGCTGTTATGCGTTTCTACTTTTCCACAAATTGCAAACCCATCATAAAAGTCCATAACTCCTGAGTTATCTACAAAAGCAGATACTATGTTTTTATTATGTTTTAAAGCTTCTTCTTTAATCCTTTGAATAAGCGGTTTTTTCTTTTTTCCATCAATAATAAGATTTGCTTTAAAAGTTTTATGCACGCAGTGTTCGCTCCAGGCTTGAGCAATCGTTTCTAATTCGCAATCTGTCGGGTTTCGCTTTATTTTTACAAAATATTTTTTGACTATATGGAGTTCATCAAGATTTAAAAAAAGTTTATCTTTTGACAATGCAAGTAATTCACTATTATTCATTTTTCGAATTGGAATTATGGTTGTTTTTCCGGCAGTGCCTTTTGTGAGAAGTGTTTTGGGTTCTTCCATTACAATGTGTTGAATAGTATCGTTGAGTAGATGAAGTTTTTCGAGAATTTCTTTTACCTCCTGTTTTTTTGCCTGTCCATGAAACTCATATTCAATGCTTGTATCTGCCGTTGTTATATTAATTCCTAAATCTCTCGCAGATTTTATTATAGAAGTAACCTGAGGATTCATAACGCCTGGTTTGTATCCGACTTCAAAAACAGTTGAACTTTTCTTGGCGAAAGGTTTATTAAGAGAGTAAGCTTGATTTATTTTCTCACAAAATAAAATTTCTGCCAGTTTTTTTGCTTGTAATTTACTTATTCCCTCAAGTCGGTACACGGATGCTGTTTCTACTTTTTGAATAGAATTTATTTTTAGCACCGAACGGATATCATGCAACACACCTTCTCCTTGGATATCCGGGCCTCTTGATGTTTTGACGCGAATCGTGTGAATCATAGAGTTTTCCTGTTGGTCAATTTTTGTAACACGTTTGTATAAAGGGAATTTTCTTTTTTTTTGAGTCTTTTATAAAGCGTTTCAATAGTGTCATTCTTTTTTATTTTTTCAAATGTTCTTCCTAGGACAGGTCCAAAATCTACCTCGTCAGATAAGAAATGAATTGTTGATCCTGCATAGGTACTTTTGTTGTCTAAAAATTTTTGAATGGCTTTATCAGTAAACTTTTTCTTATTCCAAAGAGCAGGAGTTCCATCCGGATTTTTTACCGCTTCATTTAGTGAGTCAGGGATAAGGCCAGGATGTAAATTTAAAATTCTATTCTTATATGTATTCATAACTTCTTGGGTTAAAAATTGTTTCCATCCAGCAAGTGCTACATAGTCAATAGAATATTTTTGTAATATTTTTAGCAAACTCTCTTTTTTTAAACATAAAATTGTTGGAATCTTATGTTTCTTTGCGCGAATCAGTCCGTATGCATTTATTTCATCACTAATAACTACAGATAGTTTTGCATTAATATTTTTCCTTTCAATTCCATTAATGATTGCTTGTAAATTTGTTGCCATTCCTTTATTAGAAATGAGAACAGCAATTTTTGGTTTGAAATAATTTTTTAGATTTGTTTTTATTCTTTGGATTACTGAACCTTTTGGATAGAGAAATTTCTTTCCGGCTAAGAGTTCGTATGTTTTTATATATCGTTTACTTACTTGGTTAATAAATTCCGTTGTCATCTTTGGAGGTTTTCCATCTCCCATATATCCGCGCTCTTTATACCAGAGACGTAAAAATTCTTTATCAAAATTTTCCGGTTCAAGCCCTTTTTTAATTCTTTCTTTATATGTTTTTTTAATCCAAAATCGTGAGGAGTCGGGAGTATGAATTTCGTCCATCAACACGAGATCTCCATTAATGAGTCCAAACTCATATTTTGTGTCTACTAAAATTAATCCTTTTTTAAAAGCAAACTTTGCACCAAAATCATACAGTGTTAAAACCGTTTTTTCCATTTGCTCGTATATATTTTTTGGAACAAGTTTAAGATCTATAATTTCTTTTTTCGTAAGTCGTGTATCATGTCCACCTTTTCCTGTTATATCGCCATGATAGGTTGGAGTGATAACTGGCTGGAGAAGCTTGTAATTTTTTTTGAGTCCTTGGGGAAATGTTACGCCATACATTACTCGTTCTCCTCTTTGATATGAAGGCCAAATAGCTGTAACAGTACTGCCGGTCATATATCCTCTTACAACCATTTCAACTGAAATTGGTTGACAATTTTTTACAATTGAGATATTTGGATCGATAATATTTTCAATATGATTTGGAATTATGTGTTTTGTTTTTTCAAACCAAAAATCAGCCAGCTGATTTAGCACCTGACCTTTGTATGGAATATGACCTAACATCCTATCAAACGCAGATATTCTATCTGTTGTAATAAGTATTCTTTTATCGTCAACAACGTACCAGTCACGAACTTTGCCTTGGTATTTTTTTCCAAATTTTTTAAAATCAATGCCTTTAAAAACGTTCATATTCTTGAAGATACGTGCTATCGAGAGGATCGATATTTATGCGTTTACCAATTTCATTAAACAGGCTTTGTGAATAAAAAACACCTTCTCGTCTAAAATCATCCCTAGCGTCTTTAATATACACAAATAGTTTTGCCATAAACAGATATTCCAAATTTTTTTTAGTGAACTTTAGTTGTTGAATTATTTTTTTGAAATGAATTACTTTTTTTGGAGAAGAAGAGGCAAGAGGTTTAATATGTTCTTTAAATTCATTTTTACTCCATGGTTTGTTATGGATATCAAGACATGAAAACCACTTAAACTGATCATAAAGTTTATTGAATTCCAAACTTGTTAGTTTGCCTTTTTTCTTTTGGACTTGGTATTGAAGTTCTAAAACTGCCGCACGTTTTTCCGGAACAAAAAGAGAATCATATATTTCTTGTTTTTCGTTTTCTTTATTGTATCTGGCAATATATGAATCCAAAATTTTTGAAGCCTTGTCGGAAATATAATTATTTAAAATAAACGCAGACCATGCAAAAACAGAATAACGGTTTCTCTTTTTTTGGTGTATTAAAAAAAGCGAAAGCAGTTTTTTATTTGAGAGATTTTTAAGATTTATTTTTGAAATTCTTTTACCGAATTTTAAATAATTTTCCCCGTCAAATAGAAATTGCTTTTCATACTTCTCTAGATTTTTTACATTGCTAGTGTACTTCTTATGCAATCCTTCCACAAGCTCAATCCAGGATTTTGAATCAATATAAAACGTTGTATTATATGCTGTTCCGGGTATAACAATTTGAGCAGTAGATGTTTTTGGAAAATGATAACTTTCCGTCGCAAGAAGTTTTACAGCGGCTTCCGAGTATTGTACTCCGTATTCTCGCTCATAAATTTTACTCCATGAAATTTCAGAAAGATTTTTTTTAAAAATTGGATCAGGAATACTGCTCATAATTATCTAAAAATAGTATTAACAGGCAGCCCCTAATTCTTTACGTACTTTTTTAATTCTACTTACGTATTCCTTGTAGATATGAGGAGGTTTGTGGATTTTATAAAAACCTTCCGCATTTTTATAGAGCGAACACTCGAAAACATCGGCATCTTTGACAAGTTCAGCGTACGGTTCTTTTGTGTATATTTCTTTTTCGCTGTGATGTAAAATCGCATTGGTAATTATTTCAATTTCTTTTTTTGGGAAATTAAATTCTTTTAATAAGTTTTCGGCAATAGGAGTACTAAGTTTTGCGTGGTCTTTATATTTTCCAGATGAAATTGTTTGTATATCATGAAGAATTGTTGCGGTTGCAGCAATATCTACATTAAGTTTTCTTTTTTGGGCTAAAATTCGGGCGATTTGAATGCTACCGCAGGCGTGCATGAATTCAAAAACTTTTGAATCCTTACGCGAGGAATAGTCTTTTATAGAAAGAATAATTTCAATAACCTTCCGTTCAACTTTTTCGTAACGAGTGAGAGAGTCACCCTTATAATGATGAAAATCTTGTAGTTTTCGATTATTCATTTTCCTGCCGTTTACTCTAATAATACGTATTATTAGAGTGTTATTATTCTTTCAAATATTTTTTGTATTTTACGGTTTCTAATTTTTCTGCTTTTTGTAAAACATCTTCTTTTAATTTTTTTTTATACTTTGTAATTTTGTTCATGATTTCTTCGTTTGAAGAACCAATAATGCTCGTTGCTAAGATACCAGCATTTTTTGCTCCATTTATTGCTACTGTTGCAACCGGAATTCCCGGTGGCATTTGGACCATGGACAATAAAGAGTCAAGTCCTTCCAGGGCTTTAGTTTTTACAGGAACCCCAATGACAGGAAGTGAAGTAAGTGCGGCAATAACACCTGGTAAGTGCGCTGCTCCGCCGGCTCCGGCAATAATTACCTTGAGTCCTCTTGTTGCGGCTGTTTTTCCGTACTCGATAGATCTATCAGGTGTTCTGTGCGCAGACACAATAGTAAGTTCGTAAGGAATATCAAATTCATCAAGAACATGTGCCGCATCCTGCATAATTGTAAGGTCTGAATCGCTTCCCATGATAATACCTACAACAGGTTTTTCGGTTTTCATAGTTATATTATCTATAACTTTTTTGTTATTTCAATAATTTTATTTTTTGATTGCATTTCATCTATTATCTTTTTTGTTATTTTTTCTGCAAGACCAACATACGTTTGAGGAAAAAGATTTAATAGTTTTTCTTTTTCTTTGTCTTTGAGAGGCAGACTATTTACAAACGATTGCCATTTACTTTTTTCAATTTTCTCGCCTCGAGTAATTTTTGCCACTAAAGAATATGGGTCAGAAATACCTATTTTTCGAAGTTGGGTTTGCGCGGCTTCTGCTAATATTGCCCAGTCTTTTTGGAGATCTTTATCTATTTTTTCTATATTTGGCCTGGTTCGTAAAATACCAGTTGCAATACTTGTATATCCAATATATGAATAGGAAAGAATAGTGCCGATATTTCTGATAGTTGTACTGTCTGTTAAGTCTCTTTGTAATCTGGAAATTGGGAGCTTTCTGGTAAAGTGTTCTATAAGAGCATTGGAGAGTCCTAGATTGCCTTCGCTGTTTTCAAAATCAATCGGGTTTACCTTATGCGGCATAGTAGAGGATCCGACTTCTCCTTTTTTAACTTCTTGGACAATCCATTCATCACTTATATATCTCCACATATCTTGGTTAAAATCTATTAGGATTCCGTTTATTCTTTGCAGAGTTTGCAGAAAAGCTATAATATCTTCGTAGGTATTGATTTGTGTTGTTGCCAGATTTGGCTTAAGTTCTAGGGAAGAAATAAATTGTTGGGAAAACGAAATCCAGTCAACGTGGGGATAGGTAAAAGAAAGGGCGTTAAAATTTCCAACTGCTCCATTTAGTTTTCCTGACAGGTTTTGTTGGTTTAAAAGTTGTAACTCCTTAAATAAACGGTAGGCAAACACAACATATTCTTTTCCGAGTGTAGTTGGAACAGCTGGTTGTCCATGAGTTCTTGCCAGCATTGGTATGTGTTTAAATCTATCTGCTTTTTCAATGATTTCTTTTAAAATTTTTTCCAATTCCGGAATACATACTGTCCGTGTTGCTCTTAAAAGCATGAGTCTATAGGAAAGATTATTGACATCTTCTGAGGTGAGGCCAATATGAATCATTTCCGTTATGTCCACAAGTGATGTAAGATGTACCAATTGTCGAAAAACTCTCTCCATTGCTTTGACATCATGTCTTGTTTCTTCTTCTAATTGTTTTACTTTCTGGGCAATTTTAATAGTTATTTTTTCTGGCAGTAAGTAAAGGTTGGTTTTTTCTTTTTGGGAAAGTTTTCGGATAATTCCAATATCTGAAAGGGCAATAAGATATTTTGCTTCTATTTCAAATCTGGTTTTAATCAAGGCAAATTCCGAAACATACTGCGCAAGTTTTTCGGTACGAACTCTATATCGCCCGTCCAAAGGAGTTACAGAAGTTAATGGTTCTAATGGAAAAGATGAGTTCTTTATAGCCATGTTTTATTATACAAAAATGAAACTAAGAAATCAAACACCTAAGACGAATTTTTTTATTACCTTAACAAGTCCATCTTTTTCAACAGAAGGAGCAGTGTAGTCTGCAATTGCTTTTAAATCGGATATTGCATTTCCCATAGCAATTTTCAATCCACAGGACAAAAGCAGGGAAAAATCATTATACCCGTCCCCTACTCCGATTATTTCCTTCGGAGTAATCCCAAGAATCCGGGCGACCTCTAATACTCCGTGATGTTTTGTGGCAAGCGAGTGCGTAATAAAAATATCTATGCCTCCTCTTCTCCACGAAACTGTTTTATGAACAGAAACATGTGAAATGTGAGAGATGGTTTGTAAAAACTCATCGCGATTTTTTGAAGAAACGTCCGGCATGTAAACTTGAAACGGTTTATAAGGTTTGTAGTCTTTTGAGAGTTCTATATCTTCATCTGTGTCATTGATAATAATTGGCTTGATTTTGAATTGTTTTGCAATGGTACATATTTTTAAGACATCATGTATTTCTATTGGCTGTTCTTTTAGAATTTTTTGAGAAGGAAGATCAATTATTTGGGAACCGCCATTAATAATAGAAGGCCCTGAAAGTGGAAGTACAGAAAGAATATTTTCAAGAACAGACAAAGGACGAGCAGTAGCAATACCGACGTGAATTTTTTTGTTTGCCTTTTTAATAGCTTTGATTACTGCATTAGAAGGAAGCCCGTTTCGATTATTAGGGATGAGCGTGCCGTCAACATCTAACATTAGAGCTTTGTAGTTCATAAGCTTGAGATTCTGAAATAAATTCAGAATGACATTATAATAATTATACCGTAATAATTTCTGAAGTTTTTTGCCCTGTGGAAATATAAGAGACAGGAATAGCCACTTGTTTTTCTATCTCTTTGATAAATTGTTTAGCAAGCCTTGGAAGATCGTTATATTTTGTAATTCCTTTTGTATCTGTTTGCCAGCCTTCGAGAGTTTTATAGAGAGGAGTAACTTTTGCCAAAAGGTTTGCATCTGTTTGGAAGTAGCGTATTTTTTTTCCTTTGTAGGTATATCCAGTACAGATTTTAATAGTTTTAAAAGAATCAAGAATGTCAATTTTTGTTATTGCAAGTGAAGTTAATCCGTTTACTTCTTTTACAAATCGAAGAACTTCCGCGTCAAACCAACCGCATCTTCGTGGTCTTCCTGTTGTAGTGCCAAATTCATTTCCTGCAACTCGCAATTTTTCTCCTTCTGAGTTTAACAATTCGGTTGGAAATGGTCCGCTTCCCACACGAGTTGTATATGCTTTTGCAACACCAATAATAGTTTTTAATTGTTGAGGCGGGATTCCTGCTTGATGATTAATTCCGCCGGAGACGATAGTTGAAGCAGTTACAAATGGATATGTTCCCCAGTCTGTGTCAAGCATTACTCCTTGAGCACCTTCAAGTAAAATGTTTTTTTTGTTTTGTATTGCTTTTTGGATAAAAGGGTAGGGTTCGATAATAAATGGTTTTATTTTTTCTAGTAATTTTAAATAGGTCGGAATAATATCTTTTTGACTAAGCGGAAATATACCAAAACTTTGCAGAATCTTATTTTTAATTTTTAATTGCGTTTGTAGTTTTTCGACAAATACTGTTTTATCAAGAAGATCAAATAACCGAATGCCGTTATAGCTTACTTTATCTGCAAAAACCGGTCCAATACCTCTTCCTGTTGTGCCGGTTTTTTTGTCTTCTTTTGCTTCTTCGTATGCCTTGTCAAGCAATTTGTGATACGGCATAATAATATGACATCTTGGAGAAATAAAGAACCTGTTTTTGGTTTTTATACCTGCTTTTTCTAAATTTTTAAGTTCTTCGGATAAAACTTCTATATCTAATACAACGCCGTTGGTAATAAAAGAGACAGCTCTTTTATGAAAAATACCAGAGGGAATAAGATGCATGGCAAATGTGCCGTATTTGTTAACAACAGTATGTCCTGCATTATTACCGCCATTGAAGCGTATTACAAAGTGGGCATTTTGCGAGAGGAAATCAACAACTTTACCTTTTCCTTCATCTCCCCATGTAGCTCCCAAAACCAATGTAACAGACATAACACATTCAAAATTTCCCATCAGGTATTGTAATTGAGGACGGTAGGAAAAACAAGGGGTAAGTGGTAAAATGTGCGTACATGAAAAGACCAACAGTTGTTTTGGGTATCACAAGCGGAATAGCAGCGTTTAGATCTCTAGAACTTGTTCAATTATTAAAAAATGAAGAGTGTATTGTTTGTGTGATTATGACAGAACGTGCAACGAAGATGGTATCAGTTGAAAAACTGAAACGTATATCAGGCAACAAAGTGTATACCCAGCTTTTTGAAAATGGTTTTAATTATCGTAATGTTCTAAAAAAAAGAAAAGTTGATCACATAGAATTGGCAGATTCTGCGGATATTGTTGTTATAGCTCCTGCAACCGCAAATATAATTGCAAAACTTGCTTGTGGAATTGCTGATGATTTTTTGACAACAACGGTTTTGGCAACAACAGCGCCTGTTATGGTGTTTCCCTCAATGAATGTGCACATGTATGAAAA
>Ga0209541_10006995_pt1 | contig 19060 bp, 13 predicted proteins | sample RifCSPlowO2_01_FD_184027 | JGI IMG/M metagenome (GOLD analysis project Ga0209541, IMG submission 184027) | Groundwater microbial communities from Rifle, Colorado - Rifle CSP2_plank lowO2_0.1 (SPAdes) (version 2) | ecosystem: Environmental > Aquatic > Deep subsurface > Groundwater | place... | reverse complement strand
CATTAAAAATCCCCCGCTTGCGGTGGTTGGGATTTTTATTTTCCACTGACTTGATTAATCGCCGTAACCCACCAGTGATATACACTGGTGGAAAATGTGATTTTACTTTTTCTTTTTAGCGATGCTCTTTAAACCTTCAATATCTTTTTTACCTTTTGCTATCTTTTTTAATTCTTCAAGCTCGTCTTCCTTTTCAACATTTAATTTTTGTTTTTTACTGCTCGAAACTGCTTTTTCTTTCTTTTCTTTAGTAGAGAGTTTATCTTCTTTTGACTCTGCTATTTCCCTTAATTTTTTGGGAACACTGCCGGAACCTGCTTCTTTTTCTGGTTTTTCTTTCAGCTTTTCTAATTTTGATTCATCTTTATTCTCAAATTTACTTAACAAAAGTTCTCTCTGTTTCTTTCTTGCCTCTCTTCTCTTTTCTATTAATTCTCTGTCAACTTTTGCAGGAGAAAATCTGCCTGGTGCACCTATCGGATTAATCAGAGGTCTTTGCTGCTGAGGACGTATCTGTTTTTGTTGTATTGGCTTTTTCTTTACAAGTCCAATCTTTTGCAGTATATCATTGATATCTCCATGCATTACTTTGACATAATAAACATAAAATACTAATCCACCAAGTATTAATATTAATAATATAAGCAATATTACTGCCCCTAATCTTGATTTTTTCTCAGGAGGTTTTTCTTCTTCTGGTTGTGAAGTTGTCGTGCTTGTTGAAGAAGTAGTGCAACTATTAGAGCAGCTACCACCGCAATCTACACCTTCTTCATCTCCATTTTTAACTCCGTCATCGCAAGTTACTTCTGAGCATATATGCAATGAATCACAATATCCTGTTGAACAATCGCTATTTGCACGGCATGATTTTCCAAATCCACACAGAGGACAATTTGGACCGCCGCAGTCTATGTCAACTTCACCTTGATTCTTTATGTTATCAAAGCATGTTCCTGTTTCGCAAACTCCGTCAATACATGTATTAGATGCGCAGTCCTCATTAATTATACATTCAGAACCTAAATCACATTTATCCTGACATTCTCCTCCGCAGTCTATATCCGCCTCACCTGCATCCCATATTCCGTTTTCACAACTATCAACAGGACTAGGATCATAATCAACATCCACTCGGACTTGACGAGAAGAAACATCATTGCTCCATAATCCGACACCATTCTGAACTTTAACAGTCCAATAATAAAATGAATTATCGCTTAAATTAAGATTGTATGCATTTAATCCTGAATTCTCGCTTGTTGTCCAGTTTTTAATGCTTCCATCGCCGGGTGCATTGCCTATTTTAAAGGAATATGCAGAGATACCCGATTCATTATCGTATGCAATTACTTGAGATGATGCTTGAACTGTCTTTGAAGTGATATTAAGAGTCATAATTTCAGCGATTACAGGAGGAGTTTTGTCTAATACAATTCTAAATTCCTGTGTAACATCTTCTTCTCCCAAAACCGGCGAGATGCATTTGAATGATAATACATTGTTTCCTTGTTTTAATGTAATAACACTAGAGTTCCAATTCCTGTTGTCGCCTTCTCTTGTCATAGGCGACTCTCTTTCTTCATATATTAGATTACAAGAAGATACACTTTTAGTTGTGTGTATGGATGCTTTAGTATTCTCTTGACCAGTTGGAGATTTTGGATGCTTTAATATTACCTGCGTCGGTGCATCATAATCAACAGAAAAACGCAGCGTATTTACCTCAGACCACTGTTCTGCTGCATTTTGGCACACAACGTAATAAGTATAAGAGGCTTTATCTTCTACAGATATAGTCTGGGTATTTTCATTTTCAAAAGTGAATTCATTAAAGTTATCAAAAGGAGTCATACCATTACCATATCTATGACTTATTCTGTCAGAATATTTGCATCTTGATGGATCGTCGGTTTTAACCAATAGTTCTACAGGAGCACGTTCGACAACCATTAAATTATCTGGATTTTCATTGCTTGGAGAAACAGTTAAGGAGATTATTTTAGGAGGTGTATTGTCATAAGTTATTTCAAATATTTCATATGAAATTCTGCCTGATGCCAAGTTACACATCACTCCAAATCTGACGATAGCTCCTGGAGTTTCAAGATTTTGTTTTTCATGCGTAGTATATGCATACCATCTTAATCCAGTTATTTCATCATCTACGTCTTCAAATACTCTTCTTTCCAATCTTTCCAATCTTCCAGATTCTGCAAATTCATGGAATTCTTCCATGCTCAAAGGCTGCCCAATATAACACCAATCTGCTAACTCAGCTGCAAGTATAGTTATGTCTGTCTCTACTTCGCTGGATACTCCATTTTTAGGATATTTCAAACGAATCAAATTTTCAGGAGGAGCTCCAACTTTAACCTTTGCAGTCTTTGTTTCTGAAGCTGTATCCTGGCGATCAAATGCTGTAATGCTTAAATAATTAAATTCTTGCGCATCTGTCGGCTCAGAGAATATAACATCAAATTCAAATGTTCTGCCGAATACAGGTGAAGAATTCTTATCAAGCACTATGTGTTCTGCTCCTGAAGTATCTCTTAAGACTGCATGAATTTTATTTGCTTCTTCTCCGGATATAGCATCATGATCAATAATTTCTCCTCTTACAACATAATCTGTTGAAGTGATATAAGTCTCTCTGACACTCTCCTCAAATAGGTTGCTTAATATTAATTCCGGCAGTTGATTATCTACTTTTATTTCTCTGCACTTAACTTGCTCTGTTTTTCCACCGTATAAATTTGCATCGAATCCTCTTATTTCATTTTCAATTGAGTAGTAGCATAACCACATTTCATCTGCTTCACTTGATGTTGGTTCTACTGGATGCCCTAGTCTATATTCTTCAGAAGGAACGCATTCATTCTCTTCATAACAATATAAAGTGTTGTTGCAATCAAAGCCGTATATAGGCAAATCTGCACATTTAAGATAAAACTCATTTTCAATTCCTTCAGTATAAATCAATTCTCTATCGAATAACACATCCTGACCATTTACTATTGAAGTTAGAGGTGATGTCGTATCGTATACAAATAAGATTTGGTCTTTTTTATTTCCAGGGCATGTTACTTGATATTTATGCAGACCTTCCACTTCCGGAGAGAAAGAAACGAATTGCTTGTAGAGTGAACCTTCTCTCACAACATCAAATGTGCCTGAGAAATCTGTTCCATCTAATCTTCTAAATGAACACGCTGAAGAACTTTGAGTAAGTATAGACATCTCTTTAGGAGCTCTTTCATCAATTATTCCAGAGGGTTTAGGATTAGTAATAGATAAATCTAAATCAACTTTTATAAATTCAGTTTCTGTTTTTTCATTTCCAACATCATCTACACATGTGATGCTGTATTCATAATATCCATCGTTTTGTGCATCAAATGTCCTAATAATCTCATTATCTGGAGAATATCTTCTGAGTTCATTCTGTTCTCTTCCTGCAAAGCTGTCATAACAATTTACTTCCTCATTTACATGTATATTCAAGTCTATTTTTGCATACTTTTCTGGATCTCTTAAGACATTATAATTTATATCTATTTCTGGAGGAAGCCTATCAACAGTTACATGATATATTTTGACAATTTCCAGATTATTTGCATTGTCTTCCGCGTATATCTTGATTTTATACTTCCCGTCTCCTTCTCCAGAATGAACAGTATATTCTCCAGTATATTCTCCATTTTCAATATTAAAAGTTACATCTATTGTATCTGCTTTTGACTCTAAATTTAATCTATTGCCAGGATAACAAGTGCTGCTTTCAGGAGAGATGCAGTAAAATGCATATTTAACATCAGATGTAACCCCTTCAATTTCCTCTTCAGGATCATTTGAAGTGAATGTAAATGAAAAATCCCTTGCGATAGAATTGGATATTAAAGTAGTAACCGGTGGAGTCATATCTCCAGCATCGTCATTGTCCTTAACAAAATTATAATCGGCGTCTTTATAACACACTTTATTTATCGAATCCCATCTGCATAGAGCAAATTTATTGTCAGAAATACTTAAATAAGGATTGTTATTTTTTACGATTATTGAATTGGTTCCATTAATCCTATCTGCTCTTGTTTCGTCGCTAAATCTAATGTCAAATTGTGTTTGCACTCCGCCAGTGCATTCACTATTTGTCCTAAAATCTTGGCATGTTACCTGGCTCAAAGGAGCGCAATTCTGGTCTTTTAATAAGCATGGAACATCATTGCTTAATATTTCGCAAGTTAATTGATTTACTCCGCCATAAACATAATCCCCGACTTGACTGCCCAATTGACATTGTGAAATTGATTCATCATTTTCTACACATACGCCTTTCCCTAATAATGCTCCTAATAGACTATTAGTAACTGGGCTCCACTCACAAATCCTTGAAAGGCATTCATTTTCCTGGCATGCTGCTTTAGAATGATAATCTGCGCAGTAGCTTACTGAATCGCATGAATTATAGCTGTCTTTTATTGTAGTAAATGAATCCTGATAGCATAATTCATCGCATGTTTCCTTTGGATATAATCCAAGAGGTGTAGAGCATAAAGCACATTTTATTCCCGGCTCATCAACACAATTTAACCTTCCGGAAGAATCTGGACCTATGCACATTTTGTCTTCAGAACATTCTACATTTGATACAATGACATTAGCATTATTACATTCAACTTTATTCTGCCTGCCCAAGAGAATAGCTGAAGAATCCATGCATAATTTTCTCTGTTCTGATATGAAGCATGCAGCATCTCCAGAATATAATGTTTGTATATTTGATTCTACTTTTGTTTCTCCGTAATATGCAATTATCTTATACGAATATGTTTTTTCTGGAAGTATGTTCTCATCTAAATATGATCTTTCATCTATTTGATTTGATGTAATGCTGTAAAATACACCGCCATCAACTTTCTTCATTACTGTAAATTCAACATCACAATCCAAATTCCATTGGATTAGGAATTTCTTTTGACCCATGTATTGTATTATTGGAGTTAAAAAGGGTGGTTGTTGCCTTGCCTCGCAATCGCATACACCGCAGCTTTCAGATACCCCATCATCATCACAATCTAATAAGCCTGATGAACAGCAGTATAAATTAGTTGGATTTTCTGCATCCCATGAATAGCCTAAACCATCACATGCTGAACTGGAGCTGGATGTCCCGCATAAAACATCATTACATGCTGCATTCGTGCAATCAACAGAATCTTCCCTGCATGCCTCAATCTCGCAAGATGGATCCGACAGAGGTGCGCTATAAACACCATCATCTCCGCAAATTTTAATTATAGGACATCCTTCATCGTCAAATTCTCCTATTGGTACTCTCTCACCCGGCAAACAGAATTCTTCTGGACATTCTGTTGTACTATATTGATTGTTACAGCAATATCCACCTTCATAATTAGTTCCTCCGCATGAACATACTTCCGTCACTGCATCGTTATTTGCGCAGAAAGATAAGTCATCTTCGCTTTGTCTGAATGGATTGTTTCCACAGCCAATGTCATCTAAATCAGTTCTTCCGTCATTATCATCGTCAATATTATTGCTGCACAAATAATTCTCCGGATATAATGCTAAAATCCTATTTTCTTCCTCACATCTTTCACTAGACCAATCCTTATGTAAGTCATAATCTTCTAATTGATGATTTTCAGCATAATAATTTGAAGTCATTTCATATTGCTCTTCCCCTGCATCATTTTCAATTCTATAGCAGCCTAATTGGCATGAGATAGAAGTTAAAGAAGAAACACTACCTAACTCCAAACAGTTTTCTCTTGGAATGAATTGGCATGTCTTGGCTTCATCAATTAAACAATAAACATTTTCTGCATATACAGGTATAGTGAAAATAATTAAAGCTAATAAAACTATGATAATACACTTTACATAAATATTTTTTTTAAAATGAGATTTTACAGATGTGTCTGAATCATCAAATTTATTATTTATCATGGGAATTCGTACTCTCCATCAGTGTAACTGCATGATTCTTCATCAGTAAATATCAAATCTTGATCATCAGGGTCTTTAACATTACATTCTCCATTATCCACATCATTTTCTAAATTTATTGGAGGGCGGTTGTCAATGGTAAAGGAGAACGATAGAGGCTCTCCTTCAACCAAAGACGAATCGTCATGAATAGTAATTAAATAATCGTTATTTTCTAATCTCTCTTTTGTTATGCGGATGTTTTCATCTAAGCAAAATCCATAACACATAACCAAATCTGCAGAATATTTGGACAGGTCAAAACTTATATTGCTAATCTCTTTTTCAATCATCCAGTAGGCTATTTCATGCAGCATTCTGAATCTTAATGGCTGCCTGATCTGTATTTCATCCAAACTAATTACACGCTCCGCGTCATCACTCTTTAATTTGATATCTGATCTTAATGTAGTGACAATATTTTTTCTAGTTAATTTCACAGATATGGATTTATCAGTCAATTCAGGCTTGAATTGCTTAATTTGTTCAAATATAGAATTAAAGCATTCTTCAATATTCTGATTTACATATTCTTCCAATTTTTCCTGCAATGATTCATCTGGGTAAATCGCATCGCTATGACATTTTGTTGCTTTTGGGCACAATGGCAATAATGTATTTGCGCCGTAATTGCTTATACCATATTCATCATCATCTGAATTATATTTAATTCCATATGCTGCAAAATCCATTTGTCCAGTATTTACAGTAAAATTCCCCCCTTTTTCACCTAATTCTTTTACACCACGCGCCACATTTTGTTCTATACAACCTTGGATAAAAGAATTGTATTTCCCTGCATTTAATTGGGATTCTATCTCTGAGATTCCACTTTTCAATTCAGTTTCTGTCTGACTTTGCAATATGAATAATGTGCCTGCAATTATTAAAACTAGCACCAACCCTACAATGATAAACACAGTTACTTGTCCTTTATTTGCAGTTTTTACAGTATTTGCAGTTAATTGCCTTTTATTCATGACTCTCCCTCAATCCTTAATGTTCCAGTTACTGACGACCAGAGTGGCAAGTTTCTGTCCACCATACTGCCTATGACATAAACGTCATCTTCACGTGAATTAATTTTACAATAGCTTGTAAAATCACCTTCGTTTGTGGAAACTTCATCTTCAAAGTAATCACATGCGGATGTATCTATGGTAAAACCAGAAATAGATAATAATACAACATTCTTAATTAAATTAGGGAAATGTTTGCTGTTCCCCATATTTTCCATTGTCGCAAATATCTTTTTGTCTCCGCTTTTCATAAAGAACAATCTGCTGAAATCCTTAAATTGCGTTAATAATTTAGTATCAATCTTATTCATGTCTAATACACGATTACTGTCAAATATATTTTCAATTAAATTTGCTTCATTTGTTAATATTGATTCTTCTCCAAATCTCAATATATCAGTTACTAATACTCTTTCTTTGTTAAAAATAAGTATTTTTAATTCATTGTTAAATAAGTATCTTCCATTATTTCTGCATTTTTTGAATACTCCAATTTCTCCTTCAGTCCTTCTATTATCCTCTTCAATAACATTATTGCAGTCTTGTGGCGCTGTTGGATCGTATTCTTCTATTAATCTCTGCATAAATAAAGAATTATTAAATGAAAATTCCGTATTGGCGGTAGAGTAAGAAGATGGAGTTAAAGGGACTGCAACTGTTGTTCCAAGACTATTTTTAAATACGCATAAATCCTGCACTTCATCTTTTAATGCAATATGCAATGATTTTAGTTCGTCTACATTATTTAGCGCTCTTTCAAAGTCATCGCAATACAAAGTAAAATTCTCGTCTTGATTTAACTCTAGAAGAGCCAATGCTGCATATTTCGTCCTTGTTGTCCAATACGATGCTTCCCCAGACTTTTTCTCGCATAAATGCTGTTTGTAGTAAAAGTTATTTTCCTGCGTACATCCATTATTTAGTTCAAATACGCCAACATCTTCTCCATTAAAGAAGCACTCTTCTGGTGCGCAAGTTCCTTCCAATGCATAATCCCAATCCATGCTTTTTCCGACTGGCCCAATCCATACCCCTTCTCTGCATAGATAATTTTCTCCATTTACCACGTAAGATTCGCCATCGCTTACCGATGTTCCATCGAGCAGTGAACATTCTTCAACACCTACACTGCAATATTTTTGATCTGACCAAGGATATGTATATTGTCTAAGTTCATCTTCGCCGGTAAATTCTCTCCATTGTCCAGAGCCGTCGCAGACAAATTGATTGTTTTCAACTTCAAATGTCTGGCATGAGCTGTATCTCTTATCCATAGGGATTAATAATTCGTTATTGGTATCCTTGTGAAGATTAATAAAAGAATGGACTAATGCGTATGCTAATGGAACATTGTCAGAGCCGCTTGGATAGCATGCATGCATCTGGCCGTCAACATTGAGATAACTTACATATAAACCTCTACCTTCTGAAAGTTCATGATTAAATACAATCTCTCCATTAGGATACCCAGTTCCTTCAAAGCAGACGCCGTTTCCTTCCCCATTATCATTAAAAGATTCATCAACCCATTCATTCTGTTCATAATCATATAAAACTCCGCAACAGTTATTACCTGTCCAAGAGCCTCCAGAAATTTTACACTCTGTTTCACTCCAGCTTCTTGGCAAAGACAGCCTTACAGTCTGTACATACTCTAATTGATAAGTTTGATTTGAATCATGGATTTCAAAAGAAATTTCATCTCTTGATTCAGATAATCTTGTCCTTCTGTCATCCAGCAATTCCCACATAAATTGGTCTGTGCCATTTACATTTTTATAATTGCAAGCCAATGGACCATTATTAGAGTTATACACTCCCAAATCAGTTTTTCTTTCAGGGTAATAATTAAACTTATCACGTAATATAACTTCACTGTCGTAAATTTGTGAAAGTTTTCCCAAATTGTGCAGAACTGCGTTTTTTACTTCAAGCAATCTGTTTGTTGTGTTTTCATTGTTTTCATAAAATAAATCTAATAATCTTCCGTCTGCTTCATCATGTCCTTCAGGAGGGAAGCATGTAAATACAAAATTGTTTTCATCGCTTAATTCTGTGAACTCCTGTTCCGGATGTTCTATCCCGTCTTTAGCTCCTTGATATAAACAGAGAGTATTTTCAAAAAGTTTTTTTAATCTGGAATAATATGGAACTTCTGAAAAATAAGAATTGACATCTTCAATATTTTCTCTAGATAAATCAAAAGGATCTAAGCTTAAGCTTATCAAGTCATCATTTGTAACTGGCGGCTTTTTGTTATTTGCATTCGCTGCCCATATAAAATCGTCCCCACAGCATCTGCCTGCGCCACCAGTATTATAACCTGAAGGGAGATATGCACCTCCTAATTGTTCGCAATTAAATTTATTGCTGTCCCATTGAATATTAAGAGTTTCTATTGGAGTGCTGTATTCTTTGTATGCGCTTACAATAACTTCTCCATTTTCATCTAAAGTTATGCTGTTATTTGGAAAAGATTTAATTCCTCTATTATTATAACTTCCATAATTCGGATCAAATTGAGCATACGCAAGGAAATTAACTGCATTGCATTGACCTTCATACCTCATATATTTTCTTTTAAGCAAGTCTGCCATATCCCTTGAAACAATACCACTATCTGCCCCTGCATTTATCACATTGTGGAGTTTTGCATATGGACCATACCCTCCAGAAGTGCCACTGCCATCATAAGCGATAATATAATCTAAATAAGTTGGATTTTTCTTGCTATTCCCTTGAGAATCAATCGTTTCCCCACATAAAACACCATATCTTAAAACCATTATATTTTCTGTGTCAGAAGAATATGCATTTAAGTCGATTGATGCTGATGTTTGACCTGCAGCTGAAGATTCACCTGTAAGAATATCAACATTTTCCTCAAATCCGTCTGCAGAAAAAGACAAAACACTAATTAAAAACAGCATTAAAAATAGTTTAAAATGTATATTCTTCATGACGATTCCCTTATAATCTCAATTTAATATCAATTCTTGGATTTTCCACTATTTAAACATTACTAATGAGACTATTACTATCAAATAATGAATACAAAGGTTTTAAAACATATTTCTGCTTAAGCATAGCATGTCTAAATTGTCTGAATATATTGAGAAAGAACTTAAAAGGGGATTTTCAAAAAAACGCATAAGAGATGCGCTTTTAGATGTTGGGTATAGCAAAAAAGTGATTGAAAGAGAATTTGAAAAATCTAGAGAAGGCGAATTCCCACAGCATAAAACACCGAGAATCCCACATTTAGGAAGCATTTTATTAAGTATATTCACTTTAATAGTGATTACAGGAATAGTTTTATGGTTTTCGCCTTTACTTAAAGAAAAAGCAGATTGTTCAAGGTTGGCATTTGATGAAAGGTCTGAATGCTATACGCAAAAAGCATTATTGGAAGAAGATATAACATATTGTTCAAGTGTAACTACAAATTCATTTGAATGTTTTGCAAATTTAGCTGTTAAGAAAAATGATATCTCATTATGCCATGAGAATTATGATTGCATAGTTATTTTTGGAATGGAAAAACAAGATAGTTCAGTCTGCAATAATGTTATTGAAAGAAAAAGAGAACAATGTATAAATGAAATTGAAAGAGAGGTTTCGTAATATGTACAAGAGAATAAGTCTTATAATTTTACTTTTAATACTCACATTAACTTCAATACAAATATCTATTGGTGTCAATTTAATTGATACTGGAAGTGAATTTTTAACAGTTGGAGATAATGATTTACAGGATAATTACATTAATAGACAGTTCAGAAGTAATGAAGAAGAAATCGAAGCATTAAAAGTATATGAAGAATTATATGATTATGGATGGCAGAATGGAACAAATGATGATGAAACAGTATCTATTAACCGGCAGAGATTATTAACTGAATTATGCGGATCTGCAGAAGATTGTGAAATTAAGTTTTCATATACAGTTGTTCCTTCGCATTATGGGTATGATAGTGATAGACCATTTTTTTCAACACAGTGCAATATACCAAATAGCATTTGTGAAATGTCATGTTCTCCAGAAACTGAAGAAGACCCATTAAGAGTGTCAATATCAAGATTATATTGGACACAATGGGATGGAATGTTTAATAGACAGGAATATCATACTAGGGAAACACTAGAACCTAATTATCCTTATAATGATAGAAATCATATTAATTATGAAATAAGCAATGATATATTGGGAAGATGGTATATATTAACAAAATACATATCTGGTTTTTATCCTTCAATAAGCTTTATTGAAAATTCAATTAAATATGGATTCTTGTTTAGGGAAGAGAACATGTGCAATAATAACAGGATTGGCGCATACACTGAATCTACGCACATAACTAGGGAAGAAGAAACATTTATAGAGCCGGAAAATGCATGGGAGGAAGGAACGTACGAAACTAGTGCAGTTCCTGTATATCTCTCAACTTTATGCAGCTGCAAAATGATTGAAGAAGAAGATTATGATAATCATAAGATAATTGTGCATTTAACTGCAATAAAAAATCCTTAATAATAAATAAGATAATATATATTATTAAATAGAGAGTTATAGAAATATATTACATATTCTTGACTAAATTTTCAACATTATCAACTGCTTTCTTTGCATCGCCTGAATTCATTCCAAATGTTTCAACCAAACACCCTATTATATCCAGTGGAGCATTCATTTGATGAGGGAATTCAGCAAAGCTTGCAGCAACTATTTTTGCCTGGTATTTAGTGCATAACTCAATATTTTGTTTAATTCTTGGCAGTATTTTGAGGATATTTTCTTCAAATAATTTAGATACAGGAACGCCATACGCAACATGTCTATTTTTCATTATTTTTGCAATGATATGATTTAATTGAGAATTCCTCTGCTTCATAAAATCTTTTTCAGTATGGTATTCAACACCATAAATTATATTCGGCCTTATTTTTTCTATTGTGTGCCTTACATTAGCAGTAGTTTTGATTATAGAAAATGTTTTTCCTGTTTTTTGAGTTAAAGCATAAGTATAAGATATGTTTAATTTTTCGCTTATCTTTTTGGTTTGTTCATTATTTTTATTAGGGAGTTTGTCAACTAAAAAGATTAATCCTTTATATCCCAATTTTTGGGCCATCAAAAAAAATTCTTCTTCATTGTCTTTCGGTAAAACTATATCCCACATCATCATCACCAAACAATTACATATACATTTCTTATTATATATCTTTCTTATACGCTATTTTACATATTATTTAATTACCCATTATGGTACATTTGATTAAACTAATGCTTTTTGAAAGCTGCATGCACTGCATGTTTCAGTCGAACACGGCTCTCCGCAATTCTTGCATGAAAGTATAGGATATGATTTAATGTTTTTTTCAATGTTTTCCTTTAATTTAGGCAATATTTTCAAAAAATTATTTACTAAGTTTATTTTTGCAGTTTTATTAATTATGCTATACTCATTTAATATATCACGCATATATCCCCTAAAAGAGTCTGTTGCATGCGGACATTCATCAAATGTTAAATTCCACCCTTTCAAAAATGTGTATGCTTTAATCTCTCTTTCTGAACAGAAATATAACGGCTTAATTCTCGGTATAAATCCTTCGTTAGAAATAATTCCTGTCTTTAAACCCTGTCTTGCAGACAATTTCAATTGAGATGTAAATAAATTCATCAAGAATGCCTGTGCTTCATCATCTAAATTATGGCCCGTCAGTAATTTTGTACCATCCAATTTCTTTGCATATTTGTTGATTAAGTATCTCCTAAATGTTCCACAGAGTGTGCATGGCATTATTTTATTTTTAGACAAGTATTCATCTAATGTCTTTCCCATCTCATCTTTATAAGAATATATACGCAACTGAATATCTCTTTCTTTACAAAATTCTTTTAATCTTTTCAATGTGTGTTCTCTATATCCTCTTATGCCCTCATCAACAGCCAAAACAATTATATCTTTGTGTATTTTATGGACAATGTGGAGTAATGTCAAAGAATCTTTTCCACCGCTTGCAGCAATGACCAATTTATCATCTTTGCTGATTAAATTATACTTATCTATTGTTTGACTCACTTTACATTCTATAGAATTAATAAAATGCTCTTTACATAGATTAGGACTTGTGAACACTGCTTTTTCATTGCATTTACAGCATTTATTATCGCTGTTTTTGCATTTTATTTTGATTATCATATTGTATGTTCACCAGTTTTATATTGTTGCATATTTTTTAAGTCGCACAATTGATTGTGTCTTCCAAATCACTAAATTTTCCTAATTTTATTCCAAATTATATGATTCGATTATATTCTAATTTGATTATCCACCAGATACAACTGAAAGTATTTTTATGAAATCTTTTTCATTAACTTTATCTTTTTCTGTAAGCATTTCTTCGTCTCTTGCAATAATTACAGTTTCTGGATTGATATGCAGTCTTTTTAATAATCCTTCAACAGTTCCTTTGAATTTAATTTTCTTTGTTTCATTTGTTCTGTCAATATACACTTTCATAAGTGTAAGTGAAAGAGCGTTATTTAAAAAGGTTATATTCCTGTTTATGTAAGTATAATGTGAGTATATGTAATCATAAAAAGGCTATAAAATCTATGCAGTCACCCTACTTTACATAAAGTGAATATTAAATGTAAGAAAAGCAAAGTTAAAACTATTAAAATAGCTATCAAATCCCCTATGAAACCAATAGACTAGTGGAATTCTGTTGTTTAAATTACTGTTTTTGTAAGTAATATTTCTATATTTGATAACTAAAAACCAAAATAGTATATTAGTATTGTTTTAGGATTATGAGATTATAAGGCGTATAAACTACAAATATGTTAAATAAATATAAAAATAAATCTTTTTCCACAGGAAACAATGGGGAGGTATATATTATTTAGAATAAAAGTATTTATAAATAAATCAAGACTACCTATATAAATAACATTTTAGGGGGATGAACATTATGACAAAAGAAAATAATGAAACTCAAGTTGTAAACATAGTTGTAAGCACATCATTAGAGCACGATATACCATTGGAAAAAATGGCTGCCACATTAAGCAATACAGAATATAATCCAGAACAGTTCCCCGGATTGGTTCTCAGGATTAAAGAACCTAAAACAACTGCACTTATATTCAGTTCTGGTAAAGTAGTATGCACAGGTGCAAAATCGATGGAGAAAGTTGATGAATCTATACAAAAAATAATTGAATCACTTAAAAAGATAAATATACAGATTAAAATAAAGCCGAAAATTTATGTCCAAAATATGGTTGCTGCCGGAAATGTTAATATGGATTTAAACTTAAATAAGCTGGCAATGAAATTAGACAACACAGAATATGAACCTGAACAATTTCCTGGACTAGTATATAAATTACCTATGGCAAAGGCTACATTCTTGCTTTTCAGCAATGGAAAGATAGTATGCACAGGCACAAAAAGTGAAGAACAGGTGCATGAAGCTGTTGAAAAATTAAAAGATAACCTTAAGAAAGTTATGGGCAAACAATAAATAATAAAATTCATTCTTTTTTTATTAAATTAAATCATAAAAATGTCACAACATTTTTGAGCATGCTCAAAAATATACCACTCACCGAATATAATATTGTGGACTTTGTCCACCGGTCAGATAGACCGAAAGTATATTTTTGACACATAAAAGGGGCAAGGGTTGTATGGATGTTGCAGAACAGATAAATAGATTTCAAGAATTTTTTGAGGGTTATTATAAAGGAGAATTGCTTGAAAATGTAAGAAAAGGAAAGGAATCAATAATAATAGATTTTTCACTTTTTTCTGAATTTAGTCATGAACTTGCTGAATTGCTCTTGGAAGAACCGCGTGAAACGCTTAAAGCAGCTGAAATGGCAGTGCAAAATATAGACTTGCCGGAAGAAGTCAAAAGATTTAAAGTAAGAATTAAAAATCTGCCTAAAGAACATAAAACATTAATAATGAATATTAGAAGCAGACATCTTGGAAAATTAATGCTAATTGAGGGAACTGTCAGACAAAAATCAGATGTGCGCCCCCATGTTACTTCTGCAAGGTTTGAATGCCCACAATGCGGCAATACATTAACAGTGCTGCAGTTAGATAGCAAATTCAAAGAGCCGCATAGATGCGGCTGTGGAAGAAAAGGTCAATTTAGGCTCTTATCAAAAGAGCTTGTTGATGCACAAGGAATAGTACTTGAAGAGCTGACAAAAGATTTGGAGGGCGGAGCGCAGCCAAAAAGAATTAATATTCTCTTAAAAAATGATTTAGTATCTCCTATGTCAGAAAAGAAAAGCAACCCAGGAAATGGCGTGCGCATAATTGGAATATTAGAGGAGATACCTATTATTTTAAGAAATGGGACACAATCAACAAAATTCGACTTATTAATAACTGCAAACAATTTAGAAAGCATAGATGAAGATTATCAGAGCATTGAAATAAACGATGAAGAAAAAGAAGAAATACTTAAAATTTCTAAAGAACCATTAGTAATAAACAAATTAAGAGATTCTCTTGCCCCGGGAGTTTATGGACATGAAGAGATAAAAGAGGCACTTGTGCTGCAATTTGTTGGTGGAGTATCAAAATTGAGAAGTGATGGAGTTAGCACAAGAGGTGATATACATGTTTTGTTAATTGGTGACCCTGGAGCAGGAAAAACATCGCTTATGAGAAGAACTGCTGTAGTCGCACCTAAGTCAAGGTATGTATCTGGAAAAGGTGTTTCTGGTGCAGGGTTAACTGCAAGTGTTGTAAAGGATGAGTTTTTATCCGGCTGGAGTTTGGAGGCTGGAGCATTGGTTCTTGCCCATAAAGGAATTCTTATGATTGACGAACTTGATAAGATGAACAAGGAAGACAGGAGCGCAATGCATGAAGGACTGGAATCTCAAACTATAAGCATATCCAAAGCTAACATTCAGGCTACACTGCATTGCCAAACGACTGTTCTTGCTGCTGCTAATCCTAAATTTGGAAGATTTGATCCTACTGAACCAATTGTAAAACAAATTGATCTTCCTCCTGCGCTTATCAATAGATTTGATTTAATATTTACTGTAAAAGATATTCCTAATGAAAAAAAAGATGAGATTATGGCAGGATTTATTCTAGATATGCATAAAGACAGCGAAACAAAAGAAGTTGCCATTAATACTGATTTATTGAGAAAATATCTTGCATATGCAAAGCAGACTATATTTCCAAAACTGACGGATGCTTCAATTAAAAGATTAAAAGAATATTATATAAAAATGAGATCTTCAGGAAAGTCTGAAGAAGGAGGACAATCACCTGTACCAATTTCTCCAAGACAACTTGAAGCGCTCATAAGACTTTCAGAAGCAAGCGCACGCGCAAGGTTAAGCAATGAAGTAACTGCAGAAGACTCAAACCGTGCAATACGACTAGTAGATTATTGTTTAAGACAAGTCGGAATTGATCCCACTACAGGGAATATAGACATAGATTTAATTGCAACAGGAATAGCCCACTCAGAAAGAAGCAAAATACTGGTAGTAAAAGAAATTATTAATGAGCTGGAAGGAGCTATTGGAAAAGAAATTCCAGTTGAAGAAGTAGTAAAACTGGCAAATGAAAAAGGTATTTCAAGAGATAATGTAGATATGATATTGGAAAAGTTAAAAAGAAGCGGAGATATTTTTGAACCAAAAAAAGGTATAGTTAGCAGGACATATTAATAATAAACTAGAATCATAAATATAAAATATAATGAATAATACCAAATTTGAAAGATTTGTTGCCAAGAAAATAAGAATTGATGATTTAAATAGAGGTAAATATATCAAAGAAGAGAATGAATTATCTTCAAATTACATTTTATTATCCAACAACGATAAAGTTTCAAGAGTAAATATAATTGGATTGAATGTTTTGGAACTGCCTGATTCATTTATATTAGACGACGGAAATGCTCAAATACCTATTCGTCCATTTAACCAAGAATTTCAAAATCATAAACTAGGATCTTTATTATGTGTAATAGGAAAAGTAAGAGAGTATAATAATACTAAATATGTTATTCCTGAAATAATTAAAGAGCTCAACAATATTTTATGGAAGCAGGTTAGAGAGCTTGAATTAAAATATTTGAGTATCATATCAAATGCATGCGTTGATAAAGGAATACACGATATTCGAGCTGAAGAGAATATTTCTAAAAATCAGAAGATCATTGTAGAAGAAATAAAAGATAATAATGTTGAAGATAATATTTTTGATATGATATATTCATTAATACCAACATTAGACAAAGGAGACGGAGTAACAATAGAAGAATTAAAAAAACATATCAAGAGAGAAGATTGTGAAAAAATAATATATAGACTAATTGAAGAAGGCGAAGTATTTGAAATAAAGCCTGGTAAAATTAAGATACTTTAGTTATGCAAGTTTTATTAAGGGATATTAGAAAGCAAAAGAGGAGACACGTATACTTCTAATAAAGCTGCAAATAATAAAATAAGTAATGCTATTCCTATCAGTTCCAATGCATCAAAAGTTACTCTCTCAAATGACTTGGAAGAAAATTTACGCTGCACAATCCCTATAGAAATAATCCCTCCAGCTAACGCTGCTATAAAATAAGCCAAAATTTCAAAAAATCCATGCGTTATGTATTTTACTATGCTTACAAGACTGTACCATATGTAATGAAAGAATGAAACAACACTGATATTTGCTATATTTTCTGATACAAATCCACCAATTGCAACTGCCAATACAGATGCATTCCATATCAATATAAATAATGCGCCTATGCCATATAAGAATGAAAATAAGATGCATAAAGCAAGAACTTTGATGTTATTCAAGAATATCTTTGTAAAGAATTTAAACGAGCTCATCTGTCCAGTAATTGTCAAGCTGGCAATCTTGCCATTGATAATATTTAAGGTTATAGACTGCTGCTTGAACAATAAAGAAGCTAAATCTTGCGGCAATAAAAAATACCATAGCACATATGCTATTGTCACCCCAAAAAACATATACATAAATACAGATAAAGCTTTAATGTGTTCACGCAGTAATTTTGGCTCCTGCTCTATATATTCATCTTTGCGCTCTTCTAATTTCATGGTATTATATGTAATTGGAACTGCCGCCAATACTGTAATAAACACCATTATTAGTGACGATTGGTCTTTCCATATAAATAAACTTAATAATACCCCAATAGAGGCAAACAATATTCCCAATATTAACATTTGCCAAGACCTTTTCTCTGCTTCAACAGGATTTGTAAGAAGATTAATCACCATTAAGTTTGATTTGGCAAAATACATATAAAAAGATTGTCATTTATTCAACAGAATAGTTCATTTTAACTTTTGATATTAAACACTAATTTAACTGGGTATAATCAGTTAAATTACACTTTTTTAGAGAAAATATATAAATGAAATATTTTTTTGTTAAAAGATGGATTATGAAAAACTATTAGATAAAGCATACGAAAATCTTCCTGACATAAAAGAAAGCACAGATAGGTTTAAGCTGCCGAAAGTTACTGGACATGTTCAGGGGAATAAGACAATAATAAGCAATCTTCATCAAATTGCGCAGAGCATAAACCGACCTATAGCGCATCTGTTCAAATATTTGCTTAAAGAACTTGCTGCTCCAGGAGAATTAAAATCAAATGGGGTGATACTTGGGTCAAAGATTTCTGCTTCAAGAATAAATGAGAAAATAGAGAAATATGTGTATAATTATGTTATATGCAAACAATGCAATAAACCAGATACAAAATTAAAGAAAGAAGGTAATTTTATATTTATGAAATGTATGGCATGCGGAGCAAAAACTACCATTAAAGGGTAAAGAGAGGAAAATCAAATTAACGATTAAACCATTTATTTAGACCTTCTTGTTTTTCTGTTTCTTTTCCAAATACTGTTTCGATCTCTCTTTCTAATAACATTAAAACCTGTTTTAAGTATGTTGAAACAGCATAATTTTTTGCAATATTTAATGTCAGATGAA
>Ga0209541_10006994_pt1 | contig 19064 bp, 18 predicted proteins | sample RifCSPlowO2_01_FD_184027 | JGI IMG/M metagenome (GOLD analysis project Ga0209541, IMG submission 184027) | Groundwater microbial communities from Rifle, Colorado - Rifle CSP2_plank lowO2_0.1 (SPAdes) (version 2) | ecosystem: Environmental > Aquatic > Deep subsurface > Groundwater | place... | reverse complement strand
AAAACCTCGGCTAAATTTTAAAAAATTGCTAATGTGGTACGCTTCGCTTACCACATTCCTCTAAACTAATTACTACGCTCTACTAATGTGGTAATTCAAGCGGACTCGGAAAAGCGGAAACAAAAGTTTTGGGGATATGGATTCCGCTTTTCCTCGGCTGAATGTTTTTTGAAATTCGGCGAGATTGGGAATTCTGCCCGCAGGAGGGGTTTGGGGAGGAATGCGGGCGGGATTGGTATTTGGTATAATTATTGTCGATTATGAAAATCTTAATAACTGGCATACCTGGAACTGGAAAAACTACGATCGGAAATTATCTCGCATTAGCCAAAGGCTATGAGCATCTTGATATTGAAGAAGCACTAAAGGGACATGATACTACAGGGTCAGAAATTATTCAGAATTTTATCGATAGTCCTTCTGAAAATAAAGTCATTACATGGGGTTTTATACCGGAAATTGATGATAATGGAGTTAAAAAATTTCTAGACTTGGGTTATAAGATGATTTGGTTTGATGGCAATAGGAATGCAGCCCGAAAAGCATTTTTAAAAAGAGGAGATGTCCCAGTAGAGGCGTTAGACAATCAAATGGTTAAAATTGAGAAATATAATTTGGAAAAATTCAAACCCATACATATAAATACTTTTTCAAATGATGGAGTATTTCTCGAAAAAGAAATTATCATTGAAACAATCTGGGAGTATACATCTGACGAGGAGAATAGTTTGAAATTTAAAATTCAAGAATTTCTTGGCAAAGAAATTACACAATTCGCGTTAAAAGGAAAAGGAGCTGTCAGTAATGCCTATTATATTGAAACCACCGATGGCAAAAAATATGTCGTCAAGCAAGAACGCATTGATAAAGAGTTTCAGCCACAAAATGATTTAGTGGTAGAAGCGAAAGTTGCTCAACAGCTTCATGGTCTAAATCTATCTATCCCCATACCGAATGTAATCTTTATCTCAGAAAATCCTAAAATGTATGGATACGAATATGTAGAAGGAGACTTGATGCGGGGAATATGGGATAGTCTTTCAGAAAATGAAAAAATTGATATTTGCCGTAAGCTTGGTCATTTTCATGCGGAAATTGGTAAAAAATTTACAAAGGAAATGGCAAAAGTGATTGGTATTAAAATTGATATGTCTGCAGATCTTCACTCCGAAGTATCCACTGACTATAATCGATTGGTTCTTGATATGAATGTACCTGAAAATTTAAAAATACTTGCTAAAGAAGCGAAATTGATTTTTAATAGAACGCGAGACAATCTTGTCTTCCAATTCCTCCATAACGATTCACACCATGAAAATATTATTATCAAGGATAAAATGATTGCTGGGATTATTGATTTCGGTAACGCTGAATACGGAGAGATAGCAAAAGAATTTTCCCGTTATATCAGAGACTATCCTGAATACTTTCAACATATTATTTCTACCTATGAAGAAGCATCTGGAAATAAACTTTCTTATAAACGGCTCGTAAGCAATGCCCTAATATCTGGGTTCATTGATATTGCGGAAGACTATTCGAAAGGGGGAGAAAATCGAAAAAGAGCTGAGAAAGCAATAGCAACATATAGAAAACTTTTATCCTAATTCTTTGTTAGTTTTAACCTTCGTGTTTTTCTGCGTCGGCTTGATTTTTATCTGATTGCCAGTTATCAGTAGAAAGTGGCTTAAAACTTTTCCTTTCCGATTCTGCTCTTCTAAGCTCTTCAGGAGTAGCTTCTTTGCCTATATAAATAAAAATATCGGGCTTGTTAGGAGTTTTGTCTATCAAATAAACATCACAGTGTTTACCATCTAAAATGGTGTCTTCAATAATAGGATTCCTTGGCAACGGATATTGGTCAGTTTCCTCAGTACCGGAAAACACATCACCGTAAGATTCAAGCTTTTCAAAGATTGAGGGTTCTGCAACACTCAAATTACTATTCATCCTTAATTGCTCCATCCAAAATTTTTTATCCTTTTTTATATCTCCTTTAGGCTCTTGAGCCCATTGTGGGCCAAATTCATTCTGGTTCATAAGATTATATTACCACAAACGTGATTTTATTAAAATAGTCCCTCATAGGTTCAATACTTTGGCACTATCCCTATGTTTGATATAATCAAAACATGAAACTTATTTTTGTACGCCACGGCCAGACAGATTTTAATAAAAATAAAATTGTGCAGGGGCAGGAAATGGATCCGCCCCTAAACGATACTGGCATTAAACAAGTTGAAGATGCGGCAAAATCTTTACCGGATGATATAGACTTAATTATTTCCTCTCCTCTCAAAAGAGCTTCGCAGACAGCCGAGATTCTTAATAGAAAACTCAATAAAAGGATTGAATTCAGTGACGACATGAAGGAACTCAGTTATGGAAGTTTGGCTGGGAAATCTTGGTCTGAAATTGAAGCCATAACTGGCGACAAGGATGTGCATCAAAAAGAAAGAGATACTTTGTTTGATTATAGAAAATATGGTGGAAATTCGGCTGAGGATTTAAAACAAACAGTTGCTAATTTCATTAGTGAACTAAAGGAAAAGTATTCAGATAAAGTTATACTCGTGACGAGCCATGGTGGAGTAATAGATGCTATGCATGTGCTTTTTCCACAAAAAGAAAGACCGGCAAGACACAACGCCACAATTCATGAATTTATCTTTGAATAAGCATTTTAAGTCTAGATTTGATATAGTTAATTCATAAACGGTATTATTTTTATATGTTAGAAAAAGCGATAAAATTTTCAACTAAAAAATTTGAGGCAGCAGGTACGAAAAATCACTTTATGCGAGTACTTGCAGTTTTGCAAGATGAATTTCATGTCGATGATGAAGAGATACTTACCGGAGCAATTTTGCACGATACATTGGAGGATACTGATACAACTTATGAAGAATTAGAGAAAACATTCTCAAAACCCATTGCGGATTTAGTCGAGGAAGTTTCTCATCCAAAAAATTACAACAAAGAACAAAAAGTAGAGTTTTACAAAAAACTGAGAACAATTAGTCCGAAAGCAAAAATACTAAAACTAGCTGATTTTGTGGACAACTTAAGAGTTATTGAGCTGGAAAGAAGAAAAGCAGATCCAAAAAGTGTATATCATAATTATTACATTCTTTTAATTCGTGAGCTCTTAGAGAGCTATCCTGAATCAGATGCGAAGAATTTGGTATTGCAACTAACAAAGGAACTGGAAGTTTTTGTAACAAAATGAATTTACATGATAATTTCTTTGAAAGAATTTAATATCCAAAGACCAGAAAAGGTAACTTACGAATTTCCTCTTTCCAACCCTGCTGACTTAATCAATCATATAAAAAGCAAAAGTTTAAAGTCTTTCTTGGCAACAACCGACGAAGTTTTAGCAAAAAATAATATTGAATTAAAATACGAGGATTTAACTGAACAGAAATTTGCCGACTGGCTACCATATTACAAAGAAAAAATGGAAGAAAACCATCATGACGTTCTCGCAAAATTAGAATGGTATAAAGATCAAAAAGATTCTAAGCTAAAAGGCATATTTCTTTATCAAAATAAAAAACTAGTGGGAAGCGGTATCGTTCGCCTGACTAAAGACACAGCTGACTTTGCATACAAGGCAAGTGATAAGATTACTGTTTCTTCAAAACCTAGCAGTAGCATTGGTTCTATAATTGAATTTTTGTTTTTAAGGTTTGCAAATGAAAATGGTTACAAAATGGCAAACAGTAGGTCAAGAAATGCGTTTGGTTTCTTTAATACTTTGGAATATTTGGATTATAAATTAAGATTTGGTTATAAACCTATTCCTAGCCCTAGCGTGCCAGTAGTGGATGATGTTCCAGTAAATGAAACAGGGAGAGTTCTTTTCTACGGACTTCAAGACGGAAAATTTATCTTATTCTCTTTACAGCCAGAATCAGAAAAAGGTAAAGATTGGTTTGACAAAAGTCGTTTTGCCTCTTTAGAAACTCCTCTTAAGGAGATTTACTATTAACAATATCTGATATACTTCGATTATGCCAATGGATTCATTACGAAATACACAAGAGGGCGGTTTTAAAATAGAACTAGCCAGTCCTGATGATGTATTACGATTGCAAGAAATTATTAGAGCTTGCTGGTTAGATACTTATCCAAACGAAGCTGCTGGAATTACCCGAGAAGATATTGCTGGGCGTGATTTTTTTACTGGCGACAATGTAGAAGCGTTAGAATACAGAGAAGAAAGAATGAGAACTATGATTGAAGATTCTGAGAACGAACATACTTGGGTTGTAAAAAATGAGAAAAATGAAATAGTTGGATTTTGTAGACTACACAAGTCCACTGGCAACGAATATGCAAAGAAGGTAGACCCTTATGCAGAGATTGATAAGATTTTTATCTTGAAAGATTCTCGGGGAAAAGGATTAGGGAAAAAATTGATGCAGGAAGCCGAACAATGGACAAAGGGTCTAGATATTAGATTAGAAGTTGTGGCATACAATGATGATGCAATCAATTTCTACAGAAAGGAGGGGTTTGTTCCTCTTGAAAAAGACGAGAGTATTTTCCCTCCCGACACTAGAGGTCTTCCGAGCGGTAAAAAACTTCCGAAAATGGAAATGGCGAAATATGATATACAATCTATTAGACAGAGAGCAGAACAAGAAGCATCAATGAGTGATTGGGGGTTAAGTAAATATGCGGAAGTTTTGGATTTGAATATAGACGAAATGAAAGGTAAATTAGTATTAGATATTGGTTCGGGCACAAGTGAAAAATTTGCAAAAGAAGCATCTAAGGTAGAGATCAAAGTTGTTTCTATTTCTCCTCGTGCAAAAGATGATACTCCAAGTGGTACACCACTTTCTGTAACTGGTAGAGTGCAAGAAATGCCTTTCAGAGATAATTTTTTCGATTATGAAGTTGCATTGTTTTCCGTTCCTTATTATTTGCCTTTAACTAAGGCAGAATATACGGCATGTTTTAAGGAAGTTATACGAACCTTGAAATCGGGCGGGAAAGCTTATTTTTCTCCTGTTTTTAAAAACAAGACAGTGGGAGAGGGTTTTGTTCCCAAAGAATTTATTGATGAGGTTTTAAGCCAATTTTCTAATTCTGTTTCATACACTTTGGAAAAATTAAATCCTACAGATCAAGAGTATCGTTTAGTGTTGACTAAAAAAGCTTAATTAAAAACTTTCTATGCCCGACGATCAAAATACACCTCAAAGCCAAGATTCTGGACAAAACTCTCTTCCACCAAGCCCCCATGAGCCTACCGAGCCTGCACCTGAAAATACAGCACATTCTGAACCTTCGAGTATGCCTCCTGAGGCCACAGAAAGCCCTAGGAATAGCGATAATGCCGTTCCGGTCAATAATGATAATTCAGCACAAAACGAGCCTGAAGCTGTAAGCCCAGAATCGGAATCTAGCCCCGAAATACCCAAAACCCAAGCGTCCGAATCCCAAACGGCTCAAATACCAGTAAATGAGCCGTTAGAAGAACCGGAAACTTCTCGTAGCGAACAGGCGAAGCCCGTGAGTGTTAATTCTAAATCTTCTCTTGCTCGACAACTTCTAATCACAGCCCGAAACGCAATTCAATTCCGAAAACGGAAAAAATTAGATCGTGTAATGAGTTTGTTTCTACAAAAATCTAAAATCACCAACGACGAAGTCGAGAAATTTCTTCATGTATCTGATGCAACTGCAACTAGATATCTCTCAATACTCGAAAAGGAAGGGAAAATAAAACAGAACGGAAAAACTGGACACATGGTTTCGTATTCTAGAATTTAAAAATTTAAATATAGAAAAATTTAAGGGAGCAAAACTTACGCGCGAATGGGTGGGGTAGCCCCGACGTATTCGTCGGGGCTGGGTCAAGCGTATTTGTATTTGCGCCTTCGGGAATTTCCGCTAGGGTGTCTGGGCTAAAGACGAGCGCCTGAGTGATATGCAATACAAAGTATCGTAGCGAAAGCGACACACTAAACACGGACATGAAAAACCTGAGAGGGGTTTGTGCGGCCGGGTGGGGTGAGCCCTGTCCCGCTCTGCGGGATGCGACCGCAGGGAGCACGAACCGAGGCAACGCACTGGGGAGAGGAGAATCCTCTCCCCAACTAGAAATGGGAACGGCTCAAATACCAGGAAATGAGCCGTTCCCATACCTAGAACTGGCGCTCGTAGCCCTAGCGGAATTCCCGAGGCGGATGCCTCGGGTGTATTCCTTTAGACCAAACACAATGATATGATGAACGAAGGCACCGAGCATTTGTATTTGGGTTCATGCAGAATTCCGAATCTCGCCGAATTTCAAAAAACATTCAGCCGAGGAAAAGCGGAATCCGTATCCCCAAAACTTTTGTTTCCGCTTTTCTGAGTCCGCTTGAATTAGCACATTAGTAGAGCGTAGTGATTTGTTTAAAGTTAAGAGGCACGCGGAGCGTACCACATTAGCAGTTTTTAAAATTCAGCCGAGGTTTTGCTAAATCCTTTTCCCCAAAAAATGCTTTAGCAAAACCGAGACCTTGTTTGAATTCAGATTTTCTGTCGGATTTTTAGTAAAATGAGTTCTAGCCGAGTTTAAAAGACACACCAGAAAGAACTAAGCAAAGATCGTTTAGATAGATTTGACTCGGACGTTGTTTTTCTTTTCCTTGTCCACTTTTTTGATCTTGATAGTCAGGAGTCCGTGGCGTTCCGTGGCTTCCACTTCCTCTGGTTCTACTTCTTGGGGGAGCGAAATGACCCGGGAGAATTTTCCCCAGTAAAGTTCTTGAATAAAATAATCTTCTTCATCAATATTTCGATGTTCTTCGCGAACTCCCGAGATGGTAGCCATATCGCGAGCGATCGATAACTCTAAATCTTCCGGCTTTACTCCGGCAACCATAGTCTCGATAATGATCTCCGTTCCAGTCTGGTAGACATCTACGGCCAATTCCGCTTCCTCGTTTTCTTCCTCGATCCAATCTTTTTTATCTTTTCCGGATCCTTTCGCAGTCGCTGCACTTCCTCTTCTTTGCTCTTCATGTTCTACTTCTTCGATATGCATGCCCCCGGTCAATCTCTCCCAAAAACTTCTTTTTTTATTTTTATCCATCCCATTATAAATTAAAATTAATAATATTTATGTGTTATGTCCCTTTTGGTGAATTTATAACGGGACAAGTATTTTAATCCATTCTTCTTACTTTTTCAAAAAGTAACATTACAATAATAGTCACGACCCACAAGAAACCAAACACTTTTAATATTTCTAAAAAATCATTTCCGTTAGTTCCTTTGATCTTTATTATAAAAAAATTAAAGACACTATGCAAGGCGATCGCCAACACCAGGCCCGAGAAAACATAAAATTTTCTCTTGAATCCTCTTATATGCATAGAAATTCCTAGTGAAATACCGAGAATTCCGCTAGCGACAGTGTGCAAGAGGGTGGCCCCCAGGAACCGCAGATGTCCGGTGAGCAGGCCCACCGTGGTAGCGCCTATTTCTATTGGTTTGGTCAAAAACAAGGCATTCTCGAGGGCGGCAAAGCCTAAGGCGGCGGTGATCAGATAGATCGGCCAGTCAGTGGCATGATCAATGTATTTTGTTCCATATAATAATAAAATCACAGCCATGAATTTTATTATTTCTTCTGAGCTTGCCCATAGGATGAGCTGCCAATTCTCCGAGCTTACCTGCGCTTGGATGAATTTTTGAATTGGTAAAACACAAATCACTGCCAACATGCCCATGATAAAAATTATCGTCAACATTCCTTTCGGTTCAGGATTTTTTTTATCTTCTTTGAGCCAGAACCACAGCCATAAAAGAGAGGGGATAATTCCTCCGATAAATGCCAGGCCTAGAATTTTCGGGTCGTTAGTCATTTGGCCATTTTTCAACCATTAATAGATTTTTATTTTTCTGTGGTTGATTGGGCATCATTGACCAGATTTCTTCGGTGACGAAGGGCATAAAGGGATGAAGAAGTTTCAATGAATTTTCTAAAATATATCTAAGAGAAGATTTGATCTCGTTATTTTTCTTGCTTTCCTCTATTATCTGATCGGCAAAGCGGTGCCAGATGTAATGATAAATCTTTTCCGATGCCAAATGAAAACGGAAATTTTCCATATCTTCAGTTATATCCTTGGCAATATTTTTAAATTCTTTGGTGAGTTCATTATCTTCACCAGCGGAAACATCGCTAGTATTGTCTAGTACGAAACGCGTAATATTCCAAAGTTTGTTTGAGAAATTTTTATAGCCCCTTATTCTATCTTCCGCCAGGGCGAGCGATGTTCCCGGCGTATTGCCCACTACCAAACCCATCCTAAAAGCATCGGTGCCGTACTTTTCTGTCAGTACTAATGGATCTATGACGTTACCCTTGCTTTTGCTCATTTTTAATCCCTTGGCGTCTAGGACCAGCCCGTGCAAGTACACCGTCTTGAAAGGTATTTCTCCGGTAATATATAGCCCAAGCATAATCATTCGAGACACCCAAAAGAAGATAATTTCTCCGGCGGTTTCCATGACATTGGTCGGATAGAATGTCTTACAATCGAGGGAGTCGGGATACCCGAGCGCGACAAACGGCCATTGACCCGACGAAAACCAAGTATCAAAAGTGTCTTGATCTTCTGTCACGGCGCCATCGCATCTATCGCATTTTATTATTTTATTGTCTAAATCTGCCATGCCGTGTCCGCACTCGGTGCAAATTTTAGCAGGAATAGAAATGCCCCAGACAATCTGCCTGGAGATATTCCAATCTATTATATTTTCTAACCAATGGATAGTTATTTTTTTATAATAGTCGGGAATGTATGCTATTTCATCGCTATTTATTTTTTCTAGAGCTTTTTCCGCAAGCGGCTTCATCTTTACAAACCACTGGCTTTTTATTTGCGGCTCTATCACTGTGCCGCATTTATAACAAGTGCGGACGACGTGTTTGTAATTTTCATCTATTTTTTCGACTAGACCCTTTTTTTGAAGTTTTTCGATAATCAAAGGTCTGGCTTTTTTGATATGAGCTCCCGCGAATTCTCCGGCGATCGGCAGTAATTTCCCGTCCTCGTCGATGATCTGTTCTTTATCCAGCTTGTGTCTTTCTGCGATTTCAAAGTCCGCATTGTCGTGCCAGGGAGTGATAGTCATTACCCCAGTTCCAAATTCCATGTCTATGGACTCGTCCTTTATCACAGTGGCTTCGATTGGTCCATTGATCCATTCCAATTTTATTTTTTGTCCTTCCGCAAAGTCCGCATAGCGTTTGTCATCTGGATGCATGACCACATATTTATCGCCAAATTTTGTTTCTGGTCTGGCTGTGGCTATGGTAAACGGACCGTATTTTAAATAATACAAACTATCCGTACGCTCCTCATCTTTTATTTCTAGATCAGAGAAAGAGGTCTGATGTTTCGGGCACCAGGATATGATCTTGTTGCCCCGGTAGATCAGATCGTCATCATACATCTTTTTAAAAGTCTGATGCACATTCTTGATCACATCTGGATCCAGGGTAAACTTTTCACGAGACCAGTCGCATGAAGCCCCGAGCTTTTTTATTTGAGATTTTATGTTTGTTGAATTAGTTAGGGTAAAATCCAAAATTTCTTGATATAACTGCTTTGGTTCTATATCAAATCTAGTCCTTCCTTCTTTCTCTAGTTTCTTTTCATAAACTACCTGCGTCTCAAAGCCTGCATGGTCCAGGCCGGGAAGCCACAGGGTTTTGAATCCCTGCATTCTCTTGTAGCGGATTATAATGTCTTCGATCGTCATCACGAGCCCATGGCCAGCATGCAGAGAGCCATTTGCATTAGTGGGCGGCATTATTATCGTAAAAGGTTCTTTCCTCTCACCGGGGAGATTGTCTGGGTTAAAAAAACCGCTATCTTCCCATAGCTTGTATATTCTTTCTTCTGTTTCTTTGGGGTTGTAGGGCTTTAATAGCTTGGATGGCACCTTTTCGTTCATGCTTAAATAATATCACAAGCGCCTAGCCTCTGCGAGGCTGGCTAAGCCTTAAGTTGCCAGTTGCTTTGATATTGCCTGGTTTCAGAGTTTTCTTTTTATTCCCGCCTTTTCGGCGGGCAAGTTTTATATAATTCAAATATCCAGCGATGCCGATCATGAGGGAATTGTCTCCCGCTAATTCCTTGACGGGAAAGTAAACCTTTATTTTTTTTCCACCCAAGGCGGATCCGCCTAGGGCGGACATTTCTTTTCTTAGGTATTTATTTGCGGCGACTCCGCCAGCCACGATCAAAGTTTTCGCGCCATATTTTTCCATCGCTTTTTTTGTTTTATAAACTAAACATTCAATTGCGGCGTTTTCGAATTCCAGAGCTATCTGCGCTTTTGTCCGAGGGGTGAGTGGACCAATTTTTTTAATCAAATACAGAACCGCTGTTTTCAATCCGGAAAAAGAAAAATCAAAATTTTTGCTATGCAACATCGGACGGGGGAGAGCCATAGAGAAAACACTTTGGCGGGGTGTCTCGCAGGCTGTCGAGCCGAGAGGCAGCGCTCCGCGAGCACGCGGAGACAGCGACCCCGCAAAAGCTGTTTTTTCTAGGGCTCTCTGTATTTCCGCCAACTTTGAAATCTGCGGCCCGCCGGGATAGGGCAGGTCGAGCATTCGGGCTACTTTATCAAAAGCTTCACCGACTGCATCGTCTAAGGTTTCGCCGATTATTTCATAATTCATCCACTTTTTTGTCAGCACCAGCTGTGTGTGTCCACCGGAAACCAAAAGAGAAAGTATAGGGGTTTTTAGTTTTGCTTGCCCGCCAGAGCCTTGGTGACGGAGGGGGATTTTAAATTTACCTTTCTCTTTTCCAAAAACCGAAAGCACATGTCCTTCCATATGATTTGTGGGTATGATAGGTACATTCCATTCTTTCGCTAAATTTTGCGCGAAGAGGATTCCTTCCCAGAGACACATTTCTAGGCCTGGTCCATAGGTGACGGCGATGACATCTACAGGTGATTTTCCGCCTTTTCGGCGGATCGCCGGTGAGGCGATTTTCAGCTTTGCCTGCTTTAAACTAGCTTCCAATATAATTGGCAAGTTTTTTTTATGTTCTCTTTTCGCCAGTACTGGATAAACTCCGCCGTATGGTATGTGGATATTTATTTGCGAATTAGAATTATTTGCCAGCACCTTAAAAGAGGCATTTGTCATGCCTCCCTTTGCTTCCATTATACTTACGCAAGTGTCATCGCAAGATGTTTCAATTGAAAGTAATTTCATAATATTTGTGGTCACAAGTATTTTTCTACTGAAAAATCTCGCGACCCCGGCTCAGCACCGCCATGCTTCCGCCTCGCAAAAAGTACATTGGTACTTTTGTGCGCGGTGAGGGGATTGAGCCCCCGGCCTACCCCACGTCAAGGGGTCGCTCTACCACTGAGCTAACCGCGCAATGTCTATTTATAGCATTTTTTAGTCATCTTTTTCAAGTTTAATTTACTTCAAAATCTGCTATCGCAGACTTTGAAGTATTTATGGTATAATTTTTTAATGAGTCTAATTTACGAAATTTTAAAAGAACTAAGTTCCACATCTTTGAATTATAAAGGTGTTCGTGTCAATCTTTTTGGTATCCCTAAATTTAAGAATTATTCTAAAAATTCTTTGAGCGGAACGTTCTCTAGGCTTTATAAGGATGGTTTTATTGAAGACATTAATTTTAGAACTGAAGTAACTCCGAAAGGTAAAAAATATCTAAAAAGAAAAATTGATTCCTTAAAACAATTCTATTGTAAATTTGAAAAAGATGCGCCCAAAAATCTGATGGTGATGTTCGATATTCCGGAGACAAAAAAAGCGGAAAGGGAATGGTTACGCTGGCATCTAAAAAAGTTCAATTATTCTATGATTCAAAAGAGTGTCTGGGTTGGTCCGTCGCCCTTACCAGAAGAATTTCTCGAATATATCGAAAAAATAAAAATAAAAGATGGTTTTAAAACTTTTAAATTAGCAAAAGAATACGATTTCAAAAAATAAATCAAATCAGTAAATAAATATAAATTTACTACAAACTCTGCGATAGCAGAGTTTGTAGTATTTAGCCAGGATATTTGTGTTTAATTATTTCAGTTTCTCTTGGATTCGCTCAAGTGCTAAGATGAAAGCCCCCATGCGCAGAGATGTGTTTGATTCTTTGGATTTTTCTAGTATTTGTTTAGCTGAGTCCTCTATCATTAATTTAAGTTTTTTAAAAATTTCCTCTTCGGTCCAATGTCCTCTCTTTAAATTCTGATCCCATTCAAAATAAGATACAATAACGCCCCCGGAATTAGCCCAAATATCTGGTAGTACGGGTATTCCTCTTTTGAATAAAATTTCATCAGCCTCTGGACTAGTGGGGCCGTTTGCTAGTTCTAAAATAACTTTTGCTTTTATTTTGTCTGCGTTTTCTTTATTTATTTCATTTTCAAACGCGCTAGGAATTAATAAGTCGCACTTTAATGCAAGAAGTTCTTGGTTAGTTATTTTTTTACTATCTGGAAAATTCGCTAGGGCACCTGTCTTTTTTTTATGTTCTAAAAGTTTTTCAATATTCAATCCATTTTCATCATAAATTCCTCCTCTAGAATCAGACACAGCTATTACTTTATGTCCAGCTTTGTGCCATATAGATGCGGCGTGAGATCCCACATTTCCAAAACCCTGTATCACGACTGTGCATTTTTCTGGGAGATTTAATTCTTTTCTAAATGCTTCAAACCCATAAAATCCTCCTTGGGCCGTGGAAGTATTCCTACCCTCTGAACCCCCTTGATCTGTCGGCTTGCCGGTAAACGACGCTTCGGTATTGTCGCCGCTTATTTTTGCGTATTCATCTGCCATCCAAGCCATTATTTCTGGAGTGGTGTTTACATCCGGAGCTGGCACATCTTTGTGCGGACTTAGAACGTCGGAAAGAGCTCGCACCCATCCACGTGAAAGCCTTTCCAATTCGCCTTTAGACAAATCCTTCGGCTCAACCGTTATCCCCCCCTTGCCTCCACCCATCGGTATGCCGGCAACAGCGCATTTGAGAGTCATCCAGAAGGCTAGTGCTTTCACTTCGTTTATCTCAGTCAGGGGGTGGTATCTGATTCCACCCTTGTAAGGTCCGAGCGCATTGTTGTACTGCACTCGATATCCCTCAAAGATTTTTATCGCTCCGTTGTCCATTTGGACCGGAATTGAAATTCTAATGTCTCGCTCCGGCTGCCTCAAGCGCTCCGCTAGATCATGTAATTTTTTCGTTTTATTTATTTTGACGGCTTTGTCTAGCTGCGCCATCGCATTTTGAAATGGGTTTTGCATATGTATAACTATACTACTAGTTTCTCTAATATATTCAATTCTTCTTTGGTGTTGGCACCCAAGGCTTCATGAGGTTCTATTTCTATCGATTCAATTTTAATTCCTTCTTTGGTTGCTATCTTTATTAGATCTGTCAAATAATATTCCTTTTGCGTGTTGTCAGTTTTTAAAATTCTCAGTTTTTCCCAAAGCCATGAGGCCTCAAAACAAAAATAACATGGGTTCACTTCAGTGACTTTTTTCTCTTCCTCACTCGCGTCTTTAAATTGAACATCATTGATAATATTTCCGTTGGCATCCCGAATAATGCGGGAAAAATTTGCGTAAAAGACTTCTCGCCAGTCTTCAAAATCCGGTAACTTAACTGTCGCCATTGTTATTTTATGATTCGAATCCAAATGCTTTTTGACTAATTTCTGAATGGTTGCAGAACTTATAAAAGGATGGTCTCCGTAAAGCACGACCACATGATCCGCCTTGTTTTCAAGCATCTCTTGCGCAGCCATGACTGCGTGTCCGGTGCCCAGCTGTTCTTCTTGAATGGCGTATCTATAATTATTTCCCATATCTCTCAGGGTCTTCATCACTAATTCTCGCTGTTGGCCGACGACTATGATAGGACTATCACAGACTCCCGATTCTTTTATTGCAGAGAGAACATGAGCAATCAAAGGTTTGCCATGGAGCGGTATGAGAACCTTGTGCAATTCTGATTGCATGCGTTTGCCGTGGCCGGCTGCTAGGATGATGATTTGTATTTTTTGCATAACGGGGAAGATTATAACATCTTTTTATTTTTCACGCCTCTCAGCCCAAGGCTGATCCGCCTCGGGCGGGTATTTCTTTCAGGACTTTTGGAATCTTTTTAAAATCCTCTATCAGAATTTCTCGCATCGAGCCGTTGTAAAGGGCCGCTGCCGGATGATAGAGAGGGAAGAAATATTTTGTGGACATTCCTTTGAATTTTTGTATCAATAATTTCCCATGGGCGCCGGAAATTTGCAATTCTGGGAAAAAATTATTCATGGCGTGCCGGCCGAGGAAGATTATTAATTTTGGTGAGATTATTTTTAGTTCGTCTAAGAGCCATTCTCTACAAGCCGATTTTTCTTCCGGCAGGGGATCGCGATTGTTCGGCGGACGGTATTTCACTATGTTGGTGATATATATTTCTTCTCTCTTTATATTTATATGCGAGAGCATTTCACCCAAGAATTTCCCAGCCGCTCCCACAAACGGACGGCCTAGCTCGTCTTCCTTTTTACCTGGCGCTTCGCCAATAAAAACAATTTCAGATATAGGATTGCCATCTCCAGGCACTGCTTGTGTTGCAGTTTTCTTGAGTTCACACTCGCATTTTTCCTTCCATTTTTTATTTAAATCATCAAGTTTCTCTTTTTTATTCATAATACGATTGTATAGAATTAAAGCTTGATTATCAATCTTCTTTTCGCTATTGACTTTTGTATTTCAGTATGGTAGACTCTATTTAAGGAAAGGTTGTTATGAAAAAAACACATGGTTTTCCTCTCGAGCTAAAGCGCTTATGGGAGGAAACGTCAGCGAATTGGAAATGGATTGTTGCTTTCTTCTTAGTCTGCAACATACTCCTTTTCCTTCTAAGTCGCTTCTACAAATAAATATGGAGCGGCGGACAGGGGCTGCAACATTGCACGCCCCTTTTTATTTGGTGATATAATTTAGAGGTATGCAAAAATCCATTTTGATTATTTTTGGTCTTGGAACGCTAGTGGTAACTGGAGTGTATTTAGTATTTAATTCTTCTAAACAAGATACGACGCCCATCCCTCCACCACAAAGCGCTCCGACAGAAACAGCTTCTCCAAAAACTCCAGAGACGACAACGGAGCCGAAGAAAAATACTTCTACCACAACACCACCGCCTACCCAAACCACGACTTCGGATATTCCTGTCGCTCCTCCTGTTTCTCCTGCTCCGCCTGTCTCTGAAGTTTCCACCGTATGCAATACATCTCTCTTTAGTTCGGACGGTTTTGACAGCGCTCGGGTCATTTCAAGAGGAGCATGCGATTCTTTGAATAGCCTCTACGCGCAAGGCAAAATCTCCGGCAATGCGGGGGATACATACGAGAATCGCGATGGTCTACACGTGAATTTCTGCGAAGGTTGGACGCCAAATCCGGATTGTCCTCTTGCTTATAGATTGTTCCCCCAGCATGCATGGCTCCTCTCTGGCAGTGCAGGCAAAGCGACGGGGGTGCACAGTGGAGTGACGGTGGGCCAAGCCTCTTATTCCGGAGAAACCAGCGGGGGAGTCAAACACAGCATTCCCTATGTATTTTATAAAACTCAAAGCGGAGCGGATATTTTATACAATCAGTATACTCACAACAACCTTTACATTTATCCGTCTCTCGCAGAGTCTACTGGCGACAATATCGGGAACACATCGTATGTCATAAGTTCAGAAGATATTGCGAAAGCCGGCACGGATTATTATCATGCTCACGATTCATCCGGCAGTGATCTACCGTTTGTAAAAATAGCTCTGGCGACGCTGGCTTCGTTTCGGCCTGAAGTGAAAAGATCTCTGATTTCGGGGACGAATATAGATGGCAAGCGAGTATCATTTTTGATGCCGACTCTGCAGATGCTCATCCGGCATGCGCATCGTTCAGTAAGCACTGAGTCGGATTATTTAGGAAGTGTGGCACATGATAATACGAGCAGGGCCAACTACATGGCAGGTGGTCTTCCGCAACCTTCTTACGATTCAGCTAAACTAGTGCGTCTGGGAAGTGAACTCACTCTCAGCGAAGTTCCTCCGCTAGTGCGATTGAAAGTTCTTGCAGAAAATTTTACCGACAGCGAAAAGCTTTTTAATACTCCGGGCGCTATAGCGCGAAGTGTGTCTGTCGGCACAGCTCTGCGCAGTATCACAATTTCAGCTGAAGACAGTATTGATCTTGATGGTACTAAATCTAATCATATGTATGAATGGAGAGTTTTGCATGGAGATGCAAATAAAATTAAAATTACAAAAGATCAAAGTGTTCCCGGAAGGGCAGTGATTGAATTTACTGGGGGAGATATTTGGAAGCGGCTAGATGTGGGAGTGTTTGTGAAAAAACAAAATGGTAAATACTATTCCGTGCCGGGGATTGTGTCGGTGTATGTGCGTTAGTAATTTTCTGAATGTGACCCTAATTATACGGAATTGGAACCTTGTTTTCAATCAAATAAAGGGTTTTTCCATTCTTTCAATCTAAAATTCACACGAGAATGGAAAGTCTCTCCTGGTTTAACTTTCTCTGGATCTACAACAAGCCCTCCCTTATTTCGCATTACAGGCTCTACGCAAACAAAATCTTTCCCAGGCATAGACCAAATCCAAATTTTCCTAAATTCTGGCGAAGCATCAATTACAAGTGTTCCAAGCCCAGGAATCACCACTTCCATTACGGCATTCGAATCTTTCACTTTGGGATTGTCTATGGATATAGCTTTCCCGTTTGCCCAGACTTCTATTTGTTCTTCTATAAATTTTCCTCCATCGAAATTAAATTTAATCTCGCTTTTTTTATCTTGTGGAACTTTGAAATATGGATGCAATCCCATTGAAAGGGGTAGTTCTTCATTGTCTTCTAAATTTTCTACTTCTTGGTCCACCGAAAAAGAACCATTTTCCCTAAAATTTGCATCAATGGATAGACGAAAATCAACAGGAAACATTTTTTTAGTTTCTTCGCTGGACGTTAATGTTTCCCTGAATCCTTTTTTAGATTTTTTAGTTTTCCATCTAGAAGAATCTCTAGCGAAACCATGTTGTTTTAGGTTGGGATATTGTGGACCTTCAAGAGGTCCAGCGTTAGGGAAGAGTATTGGAATACCACCCTTAACATTTACTTTAGGGTTTTGCAATGTTGCTTCATCTAAATAGAGAATTTCCTTACCCTTAAATTTTATTGAAGTAATAATTCCACCACGCTCAGGACAAAAAGAAACTTGATTACCTTCAGGTGTTGTAATTGTTTCAATTTTAACAGCACGATTTTCTATTGGATTTTCCATATAAAAATTATAACATGCCGAAGTTTCATTTTGTGACTCTACCGGGAATCGCACCCGGATTTAGTGCTTGAAAAGCACTCGTCCTAACTATTAGACGATAGAGCCAGACAAGTATCATCTTATATTATTTTTGAAAAAATCGCAAAAAGTGCTAGATTAAAATCAAGGAGATGTGGCAGAGCGGTTGAATGCACCGGTTTCGAAAACCGGCATACCGAAAGGTATCGTGAGTTCAAATCTCACCATCTCCGCCATGGCGTCTTATTGTGCTACAATAGGAGGGTACGATAGATATGTTTTAGTCGGCGTATTTTTCGATACGATTATCATTTAATCCCGACGCCCTTACAGGGTCGGGACCCCGACAGAATCGTCGGGGTTGAGAAAAAATTTATGGCTGAGCAAACAATGTATGAGAAGTTAAAAGCAAATTGTGCATGTGGTTCTGGAAAGTCTTATGTGCAATGTTGTGGTAAGGGCGAGATATGCCCTTGCGGTTCTGGTAAAAAGGCGATTGACTGTTGTTTCGTAAGTCCTGAAACTCATCAGTAAAAATAGAATAAAAAAAAGCCCTGGAAGGGGCTTTTTTTTATTTAGTATGTATCGCTAGATAAATATCTTCGAGCGCGCGGACGGCGTCACCGGCCGCTATATTGTTTTGGTGGTACAAAATATTCGTGCAATCTCCCGCCGCCCAGATGCCGGGAGTTTCTGTTTTTTGGTTTAAAGGATTTATTTTGACTCGGCCGTATTCATCGAGCGGGACGACATCCTTGGCAAAGTCGGTATTTGGAATCTGGCCGATTTCCACAAAGATGCCAGAGACTTTCAATTCTGTTTCTTGGCCGGTTGTTCTGTCTTTATAAACAATGCCTTCGACAAATTTATCACCCTTCACTTCTAAAATATCCACATTTTTAATCGCTTTCATTTTTGGATTTTTCAAAACTTTTTCCACGGTGATTTCATCCGCTCGATTAAAAGATTCGCTGCGGTGTAGAAGTGTGACTGATTTGCAGTAAGCGAGCAATTGAGAAGCAGTTTCAAATCCGGCATTGCCTCCGCCAGCCACAACTACATCCATTCCCGAAAATAGAGGCCCGTCGCAAGAGGCGCAATAGGTGAGTCCCTTGTGTTCGAGTCTATCTGCATTTTTGGCTTCGAGTTTTCTGCGACCGCTACCACTCGATATCAAAACTGTTTTTGTCTCAAATTCTCCACCTGATTCAGTTTTAACTTTGAAATTATCACCATTTTTCTCAATTTTTATTACTTTCTCGCCGTCTTTTACTAAAAGGGTCGAGCCCATGTCTTCTGCCTCTTTGAGATTTTCAGTGCCGATGGCATTTGCCATCACATGCTTTTTTAAATTTTCCGCCAGCTCATTGCCGGAGATGGAAGTAGTTCCAATCCAGTTGTAAATCTTTTCAGAGACGATAGATTGTCCGCCCCATTCGGCAGTGATAAAAAGCGTCTCTAATCTTTTGCGAGAAGCATACACCGCCGCCGCCGCGCCCGCCGGCCCGCCCCCAATAATTATTAAATCGTAAGTCATAATTATATTATATATTATTATAAAACTTTTTGGAAATTTTAGAAGAAAAATTTAGACACCCTTTCTTGGCATACTTTTTATAAAGCAATCTATCTGGCACAGCTGTGCCAGCGAACTGCTCGTCGATCAAGAAAATAA
>Ga0209541_10006993_pt1 | contig 19065 bp, 19 predicted proteins | sample RifCSPlowO2_01_FD_184027 | JGI IMG/M metagenome (GOLD analysis project Ga0209541, IMG submission 184027) | Groundwater microbial communities from Rifle, Colorado - Rifle CSP2_plank lowO2_0.1 (SPAdes) (version 2) | ecosystem: Environmental > Aquatic > Deep subsurface > Groundwater | place... | reverse complement strand
ATGTTCTCGCAAATTAAAAATCGGTTAGCGGTTCATCGCGGGTTGAGAAGGGATCGGAGATTCAAAATCATTGGGGAAATACTCAAGGGGAGAGGACCTAGTAGCAACTAATTTCTTTCTTTAAACCTAAACCCGCATCAGATGTGACAACGATTACGAATCGGCGATATCCTATAAAATGATGTAACAAGGTAAAAGTTGCAACGGTACGAGGGCGCAGTCGAAGAGCCGCAGCAGAATTTTGCGCGGCGTAGCGGCGAAACGAGTTGTCGTTCCGCGGTTTAACATAGACGAGTGGTCAAAACCCACTATGAGTTCGGTAAAAAAAACCCGTGAACAGTCTTGGTTCGCGGGTTGGGACCGAGTGTCATTTTTGCGCGACGGCCAATCGTTTGGCGGTGGCTAATGAAAGAATAAGGTAGTCATTTCGACGACCCTGCTCGTGTTTGGGAGGCAATAAACGAAGACCACATTCCCTGCACGCCGGCACGGCGCCGAGAGTGTTGACGATCGCCACTCCCGCCCGCCGATGTTTTCTATGGAATGTCAAGCGCCAAACCCACTGGATACTTTTACTGATCATAGGTATTTATTGTCGTTTTTCGCACCCTTTACGAAGGTTACCACATCTGTTCGTTGAGACAAGCGCGGCGCGGTATTTCCAAACGAAAGGATTGGGCTCGATCATCTCAAGTATTTCTCGATATTGCGCTTGTGTTCGTCAAAAGTTAGGGAGCAGTGAGTTATTTTGTCCGCGTCGTGAAGATAAAATAGACAGTCGGTTTTCCTAGGATTCAAGGAGGCCTCGATTGAGGAGACTCCGGGGTTGGAAATAGGGTGCGGAGGCAGTCCTTTGCGCTTGTAGGTGTTAAACGGGGAATCGAGCTGTCTGTCATCGCTAGACAACGGTTTCCACCACACAAAATCTTTTTCAAAATTTGATTCAAAGAGAATGCTATCCCGCGCGTACTGGAGAGTCGCGTCAACCTCAAGCCGCATATCGTTCTCCAGACGATTCCAAATTATGCCGGCAATGAGAGGCATATCCGCTTTACCGGACGCCTCTCTCTCAACGATTGACGCAATCTTCAGCAAGGTGGTCCATCTGATATTCTTGTCTTCGGCCAACTTTGAAAATTCCTGAAACTTCTCTTCAAACTTATTTCTCAATCGTCGGGCGATCGTTTGCGGATCTTCTTCTTCCGAAATCAGATACGTATCGGGGAAATACACACCCTCGATATAATCAGGCGTTTGGACAGTGTCCTCCGTGATCCACTTTTTGACGTCTTCGTCGCTCCAGGAAAATTCCTCCGCCAAGAGCACAGCCATTTGTTCTTTCCTGATCCCCTCGGGAAAGGTGATCCATCTCATATATGGTCGTCCCGATATTGCTCTGGCAATTTTCCAAGCATTCATCGCCCTAGAGAGCTTGTACCCGCCGGGCTCGATACTGCCGCCGTATAATCTCCTTGCGATATTCAACGCGGTGATGCTCCTGATAAAACCTTCTTTTTTCAACCTGTTGACGACAGCGGCGAACTCATTTTGCGATACCGCGATCACAAAACGTTCCACTCCGGCTTCCCTTTCAGGAGCCCGAAAATAGACCAAGTGAAAAACAAGGAAAATCGCCGACAATAGTACTATGGATCCGGCGGTAATCAGTTTGGTTTTTACCTGCATGAATTAACTCTACCAAAATCCGATACAATTATCACGTCAGCAATCAAGTGGAGGGAATGATTACTTGTCTTTCCGCTTCGACTTGTAGCGGTCCGCGTCGGATAAATATTTTTTACGCAAGCGGACGTTGCTCGGAGTGATTTCCAAATATTCATCGTCTGTCATTATTTCCAATCCGCGTTCTATGGAAAGCGTCAGCGGCGGAACAAGGTCAATCGCTTCATCAGAGCCCGACGCGCGCACGTTCGTAAGCTGTTTGCCCTTGGTGGGATTTACAGAAAGTTCATCGCCTTTGGACGTATCACCTATCACCATTCCCTCGTAAACTTGTGTCGCCGGCCCGATATAAAGATTCCCTCTTTCTTGAAGATTCCACAAAGCGTAGCCGAGAGCCTTGCCCGTCGCCATTGAGGTCATCGAACCGACTGCCCGTTTTCTGATCTCCCCGGCATATGGCCGGAACTCGATAAACCTCGAAGACAAAATACCATCGCCGCGGGTGTCTATGATGAACTGCCCGCGGTATCCCAAAATCCCGCGAGTCGGCCCCTCAAAGGACAATCTCACCGATTTCTCGTGCGTCGCCATGTCTTTGAGGATAAAACCGCGTACCCCCAGTTTTTCAATAATCACTCCCTGGCGCCGCTCCGGCGCGTCAATTATCACCTCCTCAAACGGCTCCATAGAAACGCCATTGACTTCGCGAACTATCGCTTGCGGCTGAGAAACCTGCATCTCATAACCCTCCCTCCTCATATTTTCCAGCAACACCGCGATGTGCAACTCCCCGCGCCCCGAAACCGTGAAAGATTCGGGAGAATTAAAATCAACTCTCAAACCGACATTAACCTCGAGTTCTTTCTCGAGCCGTTCTCGCAACTGGCGCGATGTGACAAACTTCCCTTCCTGCCCGGCGAACGGAGAATTATTAACCAGAAAATTCAAGACGATCGTGGGGTCATCCACCGCGATTGCCGGAAGCGGTTCCGCGTCTTCATTTTGCGCCACTGTCTCCCCTATGTATATGTCCGGAAGGCCCGCGATCATCACGATATCGCCGGCTTCCGCGCTTGGGATCTCCTCGCGCTTGAGACCGTTGAACGTGAAAAGTTTTGTTATCTTTCCCATTCTGGTATCTCCGTTCGTCTTTTTTACATAAACCGATGCCTTATCTGTTATCACTCCCTCGTGGACGCGAGCGATGCCCATGCGCCCGAGAAAATTATCATACGCCAGATTGAACGGCTGAAGGAGAAACGGCCGCCCCGATCTTTCGGACGGCACCGGCGGCACTTTTTCTAAAATAACGTCCAGCAAAGGGTAAACATTTTCAGAATTGTCCGCCAGAGATCTTTTAGCTATTCCGTCTTTTGATATTGAATAGACCACGGTAAAATCCACTTGCTCACTGCTTGCGCCCAACTCATAAAATAATTCCAGAACTTTTTCGTGCGCTCTTTCGGGATCGGCGGCCGGCTTGTCAATTTTGTTAATAACGACGATGGGTTTCAGACCGAGTTGCAACGACTTTCGCAAGACGAACCGCGTTTGCGGCATAGGGCCTTCTTGAGCGTCCACAATGAGAAGCACCGAATCAATGGAACGCAAAACGCGTTCCACTTCCGAACCGAAATCCGCATGCCCCGGGGTATCGACGATATTGATTTTTGTCGGCTTTCTGCCCGAATCCGGCCGGGGATAAATCACGGACGCGTTCTTTGCGTATATGGTAATGCCGCGCTCTTTTTCAAGAGCGTTGGAATCCATCGAAACATTCGCCTCGATGGCTCCGCACTGACGCAAAATAGCGTCGGTAAGAGTGGTCTTACCGTGATCCACATGGGCAATTATCGCTATGTTACGAATTTCCATAGATTTGAATAAAAAAATCGCGTCTGCGACACGTACAAAATAGCATATTATTTCACAAAAAACAATTTCTTGAAACTGAATTTGCAGGCTAATTGCAACCGGGTTTGCAGGATAATTGCAACCCCCTTTTCTAGGTTCATACTCCGATTCATATCAATAATTTGAACGGAAATGTCACATACACAACAGTAAAATGTGATAGCGAGTCTCTAAAATTCTCCCGACGGGTACCAATTAGTAAGAATTCTTAATCCTACATATATTGTGTACGATCGTACACAATATATGTAGGATTGACTATATTAAAATCTTTATGTTGTCCTTAAATTGATTTTATATGGTAAGAGTGTTTTGGGACAATGCCGGATGGCACAAAGGAAGCGTAGTCCAGGAATTCATCAAGACTGACAGCAATATCACAATCATCAACTTTCCCGCACATGCACCCGAAGAGAATCCGCAGGAACATGTGTGGAAAGGCGGTCGGGAGCAGGTGACGCACAATCGCTTCATTGAAGACGTCGACACGGCCACGGACGAGCCAGTGAATTATTTCAACACGGCCAAATTTCAATATCGATTGCTCGGCATGAGTCTCATTTCATGATGTGAGGTGTATAGAGATGAAGCGCACCCCGCCATCAGTTGAAAAGAAATTTTAGCGGATGATCAAAACCCGAGACGAGTCCTTTCTAAAATATTACAAAATACTTGAAAGGCTATTGTGTCAAGTGCGAGAGTGTAATAAAATTCAGTTATGGAACAAGCACCTCGAAAGAGACCGGGCGTAATTTTGGAAACTCTCCGGACGGTCTTGATCACAGTGGCAATCGTACTGCCGATCCGGTTTTTTGTGGCCCAGCCATTCATAGTCTCCGGAGCTTCTATGGACCCAACACTCTCCAGCGGGGAGTATCTAGTCATTGATGAGATCACCTACCAGCTCAAAAGTCCGCAAAGACAGGATGTGGTCGTCTTTAAATACCCTTATGACACGTCAAAATATTACATAAAAAGAATCGTGGGACTCCCGGACGAGACAATCGAGATTGCCGGCAGTCAAATCTTTATTACGGATAAAAGCGGAAACAGGTTCGAGCTGGACGAGCCGTATTTAACTTCAAACACCCAAAACGGCTATATTAAATCGGCTACACTCGGGGAAGACGAGTATTTCGTAATGGGCGATAACAGAGGAGCCAGCTCCGATTCCAGAATCTGGGGACCGTTGAGATCGAAATTCATCACGGGACGAGCGATCCTTAGACTGCTTCCCATACAAAAACTGGATTTTATGCCAGGGAATATATGAGTTCAATCATAATTTCATATTCATGAGCACGATAACTAGAACGCGAATCGCCGGCGGCGAACGCGTGAAAAACCACTTCGAGGAAATAGCCGGTTTTTACGGATTTAAAAAAATTCCCGCTCCGGTCGTCCAAAAGACGGATGCCGCGAAAGCCAGAAAAATTTGCGGCGACGATTTCAGACAGCCAAAAGGAGATGCGAGACTGACTCCGACGGAAATTACCGCCCTGTTTGAATACTACGACACACACCTTTACACGAGAGAACGCGCCCCGGCCATGGTCTTTTACTCTGCCAAGGCCGAAGATAAAACTCGCGGCAATCATGAACGCATGGCCCTGCATTTCATGGGTTGCGAAAAGAGCGTCTCGGAAGCAATCATCATCAAAACGGCTTGCGAGATTCTCAGGGAGAACAACAATCAGAACCTGTTCGTGGATATTTCGAGCATCGGCGATCGCGAAAACTTTTCGCGGTTTATAAAGGAATTTATTTCCTATTACAAAAAAAAACTTGACGGACTCTCTTCGCTTTGCAGGCAAAATCTGAAACACGATCCCCTCGCTCTGTGCCGATGCGCCGCCAATAAATGCCGCGAGATCCATGAGAAGGCTCCCGACCCCGTGTCGTTCCTTTCGGAGAATTCAAGACGCCATCTTACAGAGGTTTTGGAATTTTTGGAAAGCGACAACATTCCATACCGGCTCAACTCGTCTCCCCTCTCCGACAAATGTTTGAGCACAAGCACCGTCTTTGAGATTCGATCCATTGACGAGATCGACGAAGAACCGGGCAAAATCCTTGCCGCCGGTTGCAGATACAACGGCTTTGCGAAAAAACTTGGTTTCCGCAAAGATGTGCCCTCCGTCGGCATAGCTCTATTGTACGATAAGTGCAAATCGGAAAAAAAACTGAAATCGAAAGATCCGATGGTGTATTTCATACAACTTGGTTTTGAAGCCAAGTTAAAAAGTCTCAAAATTTTGGAGACTCTCCGAAAGGCGAAAATTCCCGTGTGCCAATCTTTGTCCCGCGACAAACTGTCGGTTCAACTCAGCGCGGCGGAAAACCAACAAATCCCTTATGCCCTCATACTCGGACAAAAGGAGGCCATGGAAGAAAGCGTCATTCTGCGCAATATGATGAACCATTCGCAAGAAACGATTAAAATCAATATCTTGCCGGATTGTTTGAAAAAGCTGAAAGTCTGACTGTGAACTCATAGTGGGTTTTGACCACTCGTCTATGTTGAATCGCGGAACGACAACTCGTTTCGCCGCTACGCCGCGCAAAATTCTGCTGCGGCTCTTCATCTGCGCCCTCGTACCGTTGCAACTTTTAGTTTGTTACATCAATTTATAGGATATCGCCGATTCGTAATCGTTGTCACATCTGATGCGGGTTTACACTTAAGTTGCAACGGCACTCGTCGTGCCTATGGCACGTCGTCGGGCTTGCCCCGACACCAACTTCCGCGTTGCTTGTCTGCTTTAACATCTTATGGGAACAGACCGAATACCACGTATGTATCAAGTGATTCATTCGCCGTCCATACAACAAGCAGACGATGCGAAAGTTGGTGTGGGGGCTTGATTTCGAGCCTCGCGACGAATTTTGCGTGGCTCGCTTGGCGATTAAAACTTAGATGAGTTCTGTCTTGAGAGTGTCTTGGCGGAGGGTTGCTCGGCAGACATTAGTGTGCTAACCTGACGGTTACTATGGCAATAAACGTAGAGGTTCAAAAAAACACCGGCGAAAGTTCCAGCGGATTGATCCGGCGTTTTTCGAAGAGAGTCCAGTCGTCGTCAATAATACAAAATGCAAAAAAACGGCGATACTCGGCCAGGACTTTGTCGCCTTACATCAGAAAGAAAATGGCGATGCGCCGCATAAAAAGAAAAAATGAGATACTGCATCTTATCAAGATGGGTAAGATTGTTGATCGCCGCGCCGGCAGATAGGTTGGTATGGCAGAGACGCTTACAAACACCGACGATTCTTTGGAAACCTCCGAATATGAAAAGATAAATTCGCTCACTGTCACAAATCTCACAGAAAGCAGAGTCCCGCTTCTGCCTTTTTTTGAGATGAAAAATAAAATACTGGGAGAGACGTATGACTTGAGCCTGGTTTTTGCCAACGACAAACTTTCCAAAAAACTAAACCTCTCTTACCGAAACAAAGATTACCCCGCGAACATACTTAGTTTCCCGCTTGAAAAAAAACAAGGTGAGATTTTCATCAACTTGAATACCGCGTCGGTCGAGGCAAAGGAACTCGACAAAAAAAGAGACGACTTCATAGCATTACTATTTATCCACGGATTATGCCATTTGAAAGGACTGCTCCACAGTAGTAAAATGGATGCTGTGGAAAGGAAGGCGCGGGAATATTTTCACTTCGGATAAGCGCCGTCCGCGAAGCGATCGCCTCGGCAAGAATGAGCTCAAACGCAAAGGCCGTAATTTTTTGTATGTCAAAAAAAACCTCAGTAGGAATAGATTTGGGAACTTATCACACTAAGGTCATGGTGCTTGAAAGCGCGCTGGAAAACGGCAAGACCGCGACTAAAATTCTGGGCACGGGAACGGCTGAATCAAAGGGTTTGCGGCACGGATATATCATAAACAAAACGGAAGCTTCAAAAAGCATCCAGAATGCCGTTGGTCTGGCGGAAAAAATGTCCGGCCTTTCTATCAGCAAGGCGTATGTTTCAATTGGGGGAATCGGCCTATCTTCCGTTTCTTCGAACGGAGCGACCATTATCTCCAGAGCCGATTCCGAGATTACAGAACTCGACGTGGATAAAGCCATAGAGACGAGCAAATCGCAGATACCGGCTCATTACGCCGTAAATCGAAAGATACTCCACAGAATTCCCAACATGTATAAGATAGACGGCAAACCGATCGTCGGGCTGCGCCCAACGGGGATGAAGGGTTCGAAATTGGAAGTGAAAACATTATTTGTCAGCGCCATCGAACAGCATCTCGAGGACCTTACAGAAGCCGTTGAGGAAGCAGGCGTGGAAGTGGTTGATTTCGTGGCCTCACCGATAGCGGCGAGTATTGTTACCCTCAAAAAAACTCAGAAAATCGCGGGGGTGGTACTGGCGAACATCGGCGCGGAAACGGTTTCGATAGTGGTTTACGAAAATAATATTCCGGTCTCGCTCGAGGTCTTCCCTTACGGCGGCACCAATATCACCAACGACATCGCTTTGGGATTGAAAATTCCGCTTGAGGAGGCCGAGGAAATTAAAAGGGGTGGTGTCGTCGGCGCAAATTATCCTAGGCGCAAACTCGAAGACATTGTCTGTTCTCGGCTCAAAGATATTTTTGAGTTGATAGACGGACACCTCCGCAAGCTGGGCAGGAATTCCCTCTTACCGGCCGGTATCGTCATCACCGGCGGAAGCTCGAAGGTTGCGTCAATAGAAGACCTTGCCAGAGCTTCACTCGGATTGCCCTCGCGCATCGCCACCCTCAACTTCGGCGGCAACATAAAAAACATCAACGACTCGGTGTGGGCGGTGGCATACGGACTTTGCTTGATCGGTCTGCGCGACGATGAAGACGCCAAAATCGGCGCGGATTTCGTCAAAAAAGCCGGAAATAAAATCCTCGAGTGGTTCAAACACTACTTGCCATAATACGGGTATATTGTATTTGGTATATAGTATATGGGGACGAACTACGACAAATTAAGTGAGATTATCGCTGTCGTTTGTTTGTCGCGCGAGACCCGGGTCTATCGGCCAAGACATCGTATCCGTTCTTCTTCAATACACTTACTAGGGCGTCAAAACACACCTTTTCGGCACGTGATCTTTCCAACTTTACTTTACATTACTCTGACATATGTCCCTCCTGCCTCTTACTTCTCAAGGGACTTTTCCGTAAAGAAGCTAACATATATATTGCATCGGTCAAGCTATCTTTTTTTTGAACCAACTGTATCATTTGAACAAGTCCAGCATTGCGAGTTACGGCAGAATCGCTTTTTTGGCACATATCAATTAAACGCTTACCAGCACAACCATCAAAAAAATGCCCCAATTAAAACCAGAGATAGAAGCCTTCGCCAGAATCAAAGTCATCGGTATCGGAGGATCTGGAAAAAACGCGGTCAACCACATGATTAACTCCAAAGTCCGAGGAGTCGAGTTCATCGCGATCAATACAGACGCCCAAGATCTCCATAATTCAATGCCGAAAAAGAAAATCCATATCGGCAAGAATTTAACGCACGGCCTCGGCGCCGGAATGAACCCGGAGATCGGACGCAAGGCGGTGGAAGAAAATAAAGAGGAGATCCAAGAAGCTCTAAAGGGAGCGGATATGGTTTTCGTGGCGGGCGGAACGGGAGGCGGCACTTTCACGGGTTCGGCGCCGGTTGTCGCAAAGATCGCTAAAGAACAAGGTGCGCTAACCGTCGGTGTTACGACAAAACCCTTTTTCTTCGAAGGACAGCAGAGAATGAGAATTGCCGAACAGGGAATTGACGAGTTGAAACAGTCCGTTGACGCTTTGGTGGTTATTCCAAACGACCGCCTCTTGTCTGTAGTAACAAAAGAAACAACGGCCAAAAATGCGTTTGCTATGTGCGACGAAGTCTTGCGTCAGGCCGTCGAAGGAATTTCAGATCTGATCACCACTCCCGGAATAATAAATGTTGACTTCGCGGATGTCAGAGCGATTCTTGAAAATGCCGGCAGCGCGTTGATGGGGATCGGAATCGCCGGCGGAGAAAAAAGGGCTGAAGAAGCGGCGCGCGCGGCCATCAGCTCCCCGCTCCTCGAAGTTTCCATAAACGGCGCTAAGGGCGTGTTATTCGCGATCGCCGGCGGCGATGATTTGACCATGCTTGAAATTCAGGACGCGGCGAAAATCATCACAGAATCAATTGATCAAGAAGCCAAAGTCATCTTCGGAACAGTGCGGGACGAACGCCTAAAGAAGGGGGAACTGAAAATAACCGTGATTGCCTCCGGATTTCCTGAATCCATGACGACATCACCCAAAAAGAGTCTGTTTTCAAACAACGAGACTCCATCGGATAACAAGGGTAGAATTTTCAATTCGATAATTTCACCTTCAAAACCTGCCCCAAAAATCGAGGAGGAAAAGAAAGAGCCAACCAAAGTTGAAGCCCCCAGAATTTCGGAAGACGAAGACGACTGGAGCGCGGTACCGGCATTTTTGAGGAGAAAGAAATAGGACGAAGCATGAGACGAAGTATAAGGGGCAAGTATATGTATAAGGGGACAACGGACGAACGATTATGCAGTATACAGAGAACGACGACGAACGATATATAGGGAAAGCTCCGATTTTGATTCATGAAAATTGAGAGTCCTCGGCAAAGATAAATATTTTTTGGGATATAAAAATGGGAGACGACGATTACGAATCGGGTCCGACTCGGTTTTTGGTGTTGCTACGTTCTGCGTGTTAGAATGACGCGGTATATTTAGAGCATACTTTAGGTAAAAAAATGGAAAAGTACGATCTTACAATAATAGGCGGGGGGCCAGCCGGAGTGGCGGCCGGTGTTTACGCCGCCAGAAAGAAAATCAGGACGGTGGTTGTGACCAAAACTTTCGGAGGACAAAGCGTGGTTTCGGACGATATTCAAAATTGGATCGGCGACGTATCTATTTCCGGAATCAATTTATCTAAACGACTGAAAGCGCACCTTCTCGCATACGCGAACGGCGACGTAAAAGTCATGGAGGGAAAACTTGTGGAAACCGTAAGCAAATCAGCCGAGGGTTTCGAGACAAAACTCGGAAGCGGCGAGACTATACTTTCAAAAACTATTCTGATAACCACCGGAAGCAAGAGAAGAAAACTGGCCATCAAAGGAGCGGACGAATACGAAAACAAAGGCATCACTTACTGCGCGTCCTGCGACGGCCCGCTCTTTGCGGGAAAAGACGTTACCGTAATTGGCGGCGGCAACGCGGCGCTTGAAACTGCCGCCCAATTGGCCGCTTACTGCAGAAACGTAACTATTTTACAGAGAAGCGGCCAGTGGCGCGCGGATCCGGTAACGGTTGAAAAAGTTTTGGCCAAGCCAAACATCAGCGCAGTTTTGAACACCGAGCTTTTGGAAATTAAAGGCGGAAAGTTTGTAAGCGCAATCTCTTACAGAAAAACCGACACGAACGAAATCGTAGAGCTGCCGACGACGGGGATTTTCGTGGAAATTGGGCACGTGCCGGCAACCGATTTTGTCAAAAATTTGCTTAAAACCGATGAGTGGGGACATATCGTCGTAGATCCTAAAACACAAAGGACATCTCAAAGCGGCGTTTGGGCCGCAGGAGACGCAACGGACGGTTTATATCACCAAAACAACATAGCGGCCGGCGACGCGGTTAAAGCGCTTGAAGATATATATCTTTTTCTACACACAAGATAATTCATAGAAATTAACACGGTTTTAGAACTTCTGATAAACGGCTTAACCAGAGCCGTTTTTGGGGTTTTCACCGTATTTATAGCATCAGCTATTGACAGAGATACCGTATCATGCTAGGATTGCCGCAGATGGGGAATTGACTCCCTTTTTTGATTGCTCTCCGAAATATGAAAAAATACTACTGGTTGATCCTTATCGGTCTCTTTACCGCAATCCTTTTTCTGGCAAATCGTGGCGTCGTGAAAGAAGATGCCGTCGCTGTCGTCCCTCAAACAGGACAACAAACAGCGACCGTGTACTCGCCTCTCGCTGTCTCGAATCACGAGGCGACGACGCAGACGACACCCGCGCCACAGGCGACGAACAAACCGTTCGTTGCCAAAATCCGATTGGTCCCGACGGTCAAGTAGTTTCGACCGGAAGGAGTTGACAGAAAAAAACAAAAACAAGAAACGAAAAACCGAAACAGAAAATACAGTATGAAAAACAAATACCGCATGTCCGCATTGATCAGCGCTTGTCTGCTTGTCTCCACCATCCCCGCCCACGCCACGCCGCCTACGACACTCCCCATCGGGAGCGTCGAGACGATGAAAGCGGCGGCGATTCAGGAGATCGCGTGGTACCACGTGGGGGCATCCACCACCACGATCGTCTACCAAAACGACCGCGTGAATTCCGTCCATCAATCGTATACGCCGTCCGAGGGCGTCGCGAAATTCTCCGAACTCGCCGCGCTGGTCAACAGTGTGGACTTGCACTTCGGGTTCACGGAGACCAACGATTGGTCTTACTGCTGGGTTCAGTACAGCAACGAAGACGGCGAAGTTCTCTTCTCCGGCGCCAATTCGTTCCTGTTGGAAGAGAATGGCGACTACTGGACGCCTCCAGCCGGGGAAGAACGGGTAACGCTCTACATGAACTGGACAGTTGGGGTTCCGTTCGAGGGTGCATACTCCGCCCAAGCAGTTTTCCGCGAGGACAGCGAGTACGGACAGATGATTCGCACCGAATGGCTCGAGGTACGGAACGGGAGGATTTACATCCCCCGCTATCTTTACGACGGCGCCAACGGGTCACTCACTGTCTACCACGACAACGGACAGGCCAACGCGTACGACCTCGGCACAGGATCGGAAGTCCCGATCCGAAACGCCTTTGTCGGCAACATTAAAGCGAATGTCGAGGGCGTGTACACCTTCAAGGACACCGGCGCTGTTCATGTCGAGGTGACGAACATGCCGCCATTGATTCAATTGGAACTCACCGTTGAGACGACAGTTATTGTCTCGGCCCTGGGTTACATTGACACCAAAGGCGATAACCGATACTCGGAACTGCCGACCAAGGTATACTGGTCACTAGCCAATTCTTCCGACGTTCCGTCGGAAGCGACGATGGTCGGCGGCGCCAAGAAATTAACCCTCGGAGCAGGCGTGTACAATGTCTTTTTCGAGTGGCCGACCCTCGGGCAACTGTTCAATTACAGCTACCCCGTCGGTGGTGGCAGTAAGGGCTAATAAACCCAACCAAAAGTAGTTCTCGTCCCCGCGCGTACGCAAGTATGCGCGGGTTTTTTATATTTACGATTAGTTCAAGTACGCCGTCTATCAAGTCAGACTTGATAGACCCCAGCGAAACCCTAGTGATGGACATCGAGACTTGCCGTCCTTCTCCTGATTGATCCTCTTACCAGCAGAGATATCGAGAGGATCAAGTTAACGGAAATCAGCCAATCTTCTGCAGTAAGCGATGAGTTAATTTTTAGTCCCAACACGGGCGTCAATACGAGCAGGAGAAGCGGATAGATCGAAAAAAACAAATAGGTAATATCCCCCCATTTTCTTCTCAGTAGAATACCGACTCCGGAAATAGCGCCGAGGATTCCCCCTACCACAAGAGAAAACCAAGGAATAAGAAAAGGTGACTCTGTTCTGTAATAAGTTAAAAGCAGCGGTATTAAGATGTAAAAAGACATCGCCGCTTGAAAGAGCACAAAAGCGCCGATAAGTAGCCGAATTACTTTTGATACTTTATTTTCCATTTTGGATTATTTATTAATAATTAGTCCTTAATAATTTTATGATCTCTGCCGGATTGCCTGTCTTTGATCATGTTTAGCGTTGCCCTATTCCCAAACCCGTTTCTTATTTATCTCCTCTTTATCGCGAAAAGCCTTTTCAAGATCGATATTAAAATGATTGCAAATGTCGAGAAGGTAACAGAAAACATCCGCCGTTTCGTGCCCCAAATGAAAATTTTCGGAATTTTTGTCGGTATGGATCTTTTGCATCTTGCGAGCCGTTTTAGCAAATTCGCCACACTCCTCCAGAAATAGCATAAACATCTCCGGTACGGTTTCTTTCTCAAATCCTCTTTCCACTACCATTTGCGCGACGTAATTTTGGAAGTCTTTAAGTGTTGGATTTTCTTTGAGATACAATTTGCTCATAATATATGTATAAATTTTATGCGCGCTGTAGGACTCGAACCTACAACCCCCGTCACGTCAAGACGATGCTCTACCAATTGAGCTAAGCGCGCTTGAACCGGAAATCAGAACTCACATTTTTCGAAAACCAAAAGGCAAATTCCAATCTAATACTTAAATCTCAAACGCAATTTTTTGGAAAAATTCCTTGTCTTTGGAGTGGGTCAATAATTTTGAAACTTCGCCTTTTGTCACCCATCTCGCCTCTGGATTCGCCGGATCCTCCGGCTTCAAGGCGTCTCCCCCGCTCCCCACCCGAAACAAAAACATCGTGATCTCTTTCATCTCCGACTTGTCTTCAATGCCGCCTAATCCTATCCGAAAGCGATTGTAAGTCAATAACGGTTTTACAAAAACCAAATCCGTTAAACCAGATTCTTCCCTGATTTCCCGCCTCGCCGCTTCAATAGCCGTCTCGCCCGGATCAATGTGTCCTTTCGGCAAAGACCAAGAGTCGCCGTTTTGATTCACGATCAAGACTTCTCCTTTTTCATTCACCACCACCCCTCCAGCGCTCTTTGTTTTTTTCATAAATTTACAACGATAGTTCAGACGATAAAGAATATTTTCCCAAGAGGTCTGCTCTCTTGGGTCTGACTACATCACTCACGCCTCGTACTACATCCAAACGCGTAAGTCCTAATTATTATACACGCACTTATTGGCGGTTCCTCTCTTTCCGCACACACCATAATATTTTCCGCGAATTCCGCGTTGGGTCAGCGATTTTCCGCGGGCGCGGCAACGCCATTAATTGCGCGTCAGCACGAAACAAAGTACAATATCTTTACAAGTAAATTTCCCATCACATGATTATAGAGTCCCGCAGATTTAATTCCGTCGTGTTTCGGGAGATGGGAATGTGTGTGGCCCCGCAGGTTGGCGAATTATTACATATTTTAGTAGCTATAGGACCTGCGCAAACGTCGCCCCACCACAAAATCAAGTGATATACTAGTACTCGATTAACTTAATTTTCAGCCTTTCCGCGTTTTTCTGCGCGTGCCCCGTAGTGAGCTTTGCTCTACTACTGGGGTGAAGTCCGCGAGTGTCTGCGAGCACCGTTTTAACCTCCTCGTTTTAGATCACAGCGCTATTGTCTGTACAGAATGGTTGCGCGAATACGGGTTGAAAATTAAGTTAAAACGGCGCTAGAGGCGCCCGTTTACAAGGGCATCATCATGTCTCGCACATTTAATCTTGAAACATACACAAAATTCCTGATCGGAAACGGCAATAGATATTCAGGTGTCGAAGTGTCAAAAGCCCTCTCACACACGAACGACGCGCCGGCGCGCGATTCAATCTCACGCTGGCTCACTGAACAGACATTTAAACCAAGTGATCTCTGGAAACGCGTAGAACCGCATGCGCATATGAAAAGCTCGCTCATCATTGATGACACGGTTCTCGACAAACACTGGTCACCGAACAATGAATTGGTCGCTTTTCATTGGAGTGGCAATGAGCGCAGAATCATCCGCGGTATTTCACTCGTGAACTTGCTCGCAACACACGCAGACGAATGCCTACCGGCAGATTACCGCGCATATGAAGGGAAAAAAGGCAAGAAAAACAAAAATGGTCATGCGATTAGCATGCTGGAAGATGCAAAAAAGCGAGGATTTGAGCCAGATTACTGTATTGCAGACAGTTGGCACAGTAGCCTTGAAAATATGAAGTTAGTCGTAAAACTTGAATGGAAATTCATCTTTGGTTTAAAAGAAAATCGTCTCGTGAATGAGGCGCAAGGTCACTACATCCCCGTTAGCGCTTTGAACTGGACAAAAAAACAAGTCCGCAAAGTCTGGCTTAAAGGATTCGGATTCGTGCTTGTTGCGCAGATTGTCTTCAAGAACGGAGACATACGCTATGTGTGCGCGAACGATCTAACGCTCACCGAGTGCGAAACATTTTCGCATCACAGCAAGAAACGCTGGACTATCGAAGAATTTCATCGGGGCATCAAACAAACGACAGGTATTGAAAAACGCCACTCCACCAAGAAGCGATCTCAACTCACGCATATCTTGTAAGTATCCACACCTCCCGAGAAAACCCCACAATATGAACCATTTCTAATATACGTTATAAAGATGCGGTCGTCGTTTTATAACGTATGTATCACAAATAATGTTGGTAGAGCAGGATGTATTAAACAACCAAGTAATCTAGACAGTCTGAAGGTGTGGAAGGTTACCATATCTTTGCTTGCTTTGTCGCATTCGTAAAGTTAGAATTTGAAAGATTAAAAACAGGAATGAGCTGGCACGCACAAAAAGCGCAACAGATCAGGTTGGGGATATCTTCGGTTTTTGCGTGGGTCCTATCTTTTTTGCTTCATAATTTCTATGAGTTCTATATTAATCTCCCCGCTTTAATAACGTGTTCAACCAACGTGTACGTATACCCCATCTCATTGTCGTACCAAGCCAAAACTTTTACTAAATTTCCGCCTACAACGCGAGTAAATTTAAGATCAACAATAGAGGCGTGGGGGTCTCCTTGAATATCTGAAGAAACCAACTCTTCCTTTGTCACCGCTAAAACATTTTTCCATCTTTCCTCTCTCGATGCCTCGGTTAAAATTTTATTCACCTCCTCCTTGCTGGTGTTCCTTTTGGAGATGAAGGTCACATCGACTATCGATCCGGCCACCACCGGCACCCGAAGTGATATTCCATCAAACTTTCCTTCTAATTGCGGCATGGCTTTTGTAACGGCGATAGCCGCCCCGGTTGTTGAAGGCACGATATTTTGCGCCGCCGCTCTTCCCTCTCGCCAATCTTGTTTGTTCGGACCGTCAACAATCGACTGGCTTGCTGTATACCCATGGACGGTATTTAAAACTGCCTTCTCAATTCCGATTTTTTCGTCTAGAACCGCCAAAAACGGCGAAGCGGCATTTGTGGTACATGAAGCATTTGATGTGATATCACAACTCGAAACTTTATCCTCATTTATTCCCATGAGTATTGTCTCCGCCTTCTGCGTACTGTCGACGGCGTCTTTAGCCGGTGCTGAAATCACCACCCTTTTAGCTCCTGCTTTGAGGTGCGCCGAGGCGCCCGCGTATGACGTAAACAATCCAGTAGACTCCACCGCCACATCAATCTCCAAATCTTTCCACGGCAGCGCTTTCGGATCCTTCTGCGACAAATACAAAACATTTTTCTTGCCGAAAACGATGCTTGATCGCCCCCCATTTTCACCAACCGACACATTAAATTTGCTACGACCGTAAACGGTGTCGTATTTCAAAAGATAGGCCATGTTCTCAATGTCTCCCAGATCGTTAACGGCCACGACCTCCAGATCCTCCCGTTCTGCGGCAACCCGTAAAAAAGCTCTTCCGATCCGACCGAAACCGTTAATAGCCACTCGCACTTTATTGCCTTTCATGAGTTTATAAATACTAATAAATATTTGGCTGAACCTTACGATTGAAGAATATTAGGAAATTAATTTCAACCCATTACGCCGCAAAATAAACTACCTCGTAGCAAGCTGACGGCGTATTGAACGAAATAAAACCGTAAAGAAACTTTCCCAATCAACTACCCCGCAACAAAGCCGCGAGAAAATCTTTTCTATTATACCAGCGTTTTCATTCCACTCTAGCACTACGCCAACCACCTCCTGTGGATACATTTATAGACACCAGGTGTCGATGTACAATATAATTGTACACATGAAAAGGGTATCTTTCCCCGAAGGTTCATACGTTCATGTATTCAACAGAGGGGCAAAGAAAATGCCGATCTATAGAGAAAAAAGCGATCAGTGGCGCATGTTATTTGGTCTTTTCTACTTTAATTCCGTTTACCTGCCAAGCGACTGGGTGCAAGCGCTACGGAACGAAGATTGTTTACCGAAATTTGTATGGCCGAAAGATAAATTCGGGGAGCGCTCGCCCCTTGTTTCGATTTTAGCATATACAATAATGCCAAATCATTTCCACCTCGTGTTGAAAGAGAAAGTCAGTAAAGGTATAAGCATGTTTATGCATAAATTTTGTATGGGGTATTCGAAATTTATCAATGCAAAGTATTCGGAATCGGGAACCATATTTCAGGGGCCATTCAAATCAGTCCCCGTGTTGGGCGATGAACATTTACGTTACCTTGCGGTGTACATCATGGTAAAAAACGTATTCGAACTGTTTCCCGGAGGATTAACAAAAGCCACAGACAATTTTGACGCAGCATTTGACTTTGCCCTTAATTATCCTTTCTCAAGTTTACCCGACTATGCCGGCGCAAGAACTTCAAAAATTATATCGAGGGATATCTATGGTGGTTTGTTTCCCGACCGAAAACAATTCAAAGAATTCGCCCGGGATTGTATCGTCGGTCGAAATAAAAGTGTGGCGGAATTTTTGGAAGGATCAATGTTTGACGAATAGCAGTAGCTATTGTAATTCGACACCTGGTGTCTAAATGCTTCAAAAATGGTTTATCTGCCAAGGCGATAAAGTTGAAGAACCTCCGCCGCGGATAAAGCGCGATTGTAGATACGGACATCATCAATGAGACCGTTGAACAAACCGTCCGCGGCTGAAGAAGCCCCTTCGGTGCCATAACCTATACCGACTTTTATATTATTATTCGCAGGATTGGCGGTTGTACCCCTCGAAGCATCAACCGCCGCATCTAAATAAACTACAGTACTCGCGGCAGTGTGAGTTAAAGCGACATGATACCACCTGTCGTTTAAAATAGTTGTTGCGCCCGCGGATAGAATATAGTCAGTCCCCGTTGTCCCCTCAAAACAGGCGGCGAGCTTGGCTGTACTTTGAACAACACCTAATGCCCAATTACTATCTATCCCGGTGTTGTCTCCTCCACCAAGCCCTTTCGAAGTCAAGAACTCTACGCCGTTGCTAAAACATCCGGCGAATCCTCCGACGGTGCCAGCGCCTTTCCTTTTAAACCACATGGATATGGTAAAATCCGTAAGGTCTAAACTACTTGAATCATCCACAGCGACTTTGTCATCCACCCCGTCAAAAGAAAGCGCCTGCCCGATCTTGCCGGGCGCGGTGGTGGTGGAGGTATTTCCAGACGCGCCGGGTATAAATAAACCTCTATTCCCCTGAAGACTTCGATCGCGCACATTTTGCAACAAGTCCGGACCGTCGAATGTCCAGTGGCCCACGAGACCGCTTATTTTGCCGGAATTAGTCGTGGCAATTTTGGTTTTTCCGAAACTGTAGAGCTGATAAATCTCGGGAGCAATCAATGCCCGAGAATAAACGCGGATATCGTCTATCGATCCTT
>Ga0209541_10006991_pt1 | contig 19067 bp, 15 predicted proteins | sample RifCSPlowO2_01_FD_184027 | JGI IMG/M metagenome (GOLD analysis project Ga0209541, IMG submission 184027) | Groundwater microbial communities from Rifle, Colorado - Rifle CSP2_plank lowO2_0.1 (SPAdes) (version 2) | ecosystem: Environmental > Aquatic > Deep subsurface > Groundwater | place... | reverse complement strand
AAGAAAGATCAGGTAGAAATTATATCTTGTTATGACAATTTTCACGGAAGAACCATGGGATCTAGAAGTATGTCGACTACTCAAGAATACAGAGATTTATTTGGTCCGCTTGCGCCGGGATTTGCTTGGATTCCATTTGGAGATCCCGATGCCCTTGGGAGAAAGATCAGAAAAAATACGGTTGCCTTTTTCGTTGAGCCGGTTCAGGGCGAGGGCGGCATTAATGTTCCTCCACAAGGCTATCTTAGAGAAGTAGAAAAAATTTGCCGCAAATATAATGTACTACTGGTGGTTGACGAAATTCAAACTGGTTTTGGCAGAACTGGCAGAGATTTTGCTTTTCAACACGAGGATATTAAGCCCGACCTTCTTATTATTGGCAAGGCTTTGGGTGGAGGAATAATTCCTTCTTCGGCTGTGCTTGGACTAAACAGGGTTATGGATGTAATCACGCCGGGTGATGATGGCAGTACTTTTGGTGGGAATCCGCTTGCTTGTGCTATTGGAATTGAGGTAGTTGCCCTACTGAAGGAAGAAAGACTTTCAGAAAGAGCGGCAGAAATGGGAGAATATTTTCTTTATTGTTTGAAAAAAATTAAAAGTCCATTGATCAAAGAGGTTAGGGGCAAAGGTCTTCTTATGGGAATCGAAGTGGTTGAGGAAGCCGGTCCCGCTCGTCGTTTCTGTGAAGAACTGGTTAGGGCCGGAATCCTATGTAATGATACACACCAGAAAGTCATAAGATTGAGCCTGCCTCTTAACATTCGGAGAGTAGATATTGATTGGGCCCTAGTAAGAATAGAGAAGGTCTTCAAACCCATAGGGAGAAGATAAATTGTTATCAAGAGCAATATTAGTTTTTCTGGTTGCTGGTTTTTCAGCTGTTGCTTGTAGCCCTCCTCCGGTTGAAAATATTTATCGTAAGAATGGCACTTTCCCCGGTGGGCTGAATGTACCGGTAGCTTTTTTGGTGAGTGAGTGGGGTGGCAAGGCCAGAGTTATGGCTTCGGGTTGGATGATTGAGGGTGCAGATGGATTTTTGTTCAGCGCCAAGCACTTTACCGATACTTTCATGAATGACGTGATTGAGTTGGGTAGTAAGGAGTGTAAGGCTTTCTTGGCCGGCAGAGTTTATGATTGTATTGTTGTTCGAGTCCCACCGTTACGAGACGCCGTGATCTTAAAAATGGTTGACTTGCCCGATCTGTTAAAACTACCCAAGCCATACAAAATAAATGGAAACAAACTTAAGGTAGGAGATACGGTTTTTATCCAGGGTTTTCATCCTCATCCATTAGAAATCACGAAATCAAATATGGCCGAAGGGATTGAAGATCTAGTCATTCCTATTTTCAAAAATTTTTATCAAATAAGGATTGCCGATGATTCAAAAAGAAACGAAGTGGTTTTTGATAATCTGAAAGCTGTTGTTGTTGATTTGGCTGATCGTATTAAGATAAATAACAAAGAGCCCGATTTAATGGCAGACTTAAAGTATGAGGCTAATACTTATCTGAGATTGATTACTGCCAAAAACCATAAATTTTCTTTTGGTGGATTAAGCGGTGGAGTAGTCGTCAAAATTAATAAAAACGGAGAAACTGAGGTAGTCGGAATTATTACTGCTGAAAAGCCGGTGAGATTAGAATCTGATAAAAGAGAAGAGATTATTGATGAGGCTGCCCAACATCTGGTTGTTGATACTATTTATGTAACTCCGATAGAATCAGTGAAAGACCTTTATGAATATGCAAGGCGGATGAGGTAAAATTACGGGACAATTGTCCCGTTTTGTTTTAGTTGACTATCCCCCATATTTTCAGTACTCTATTAGCTAAGTTCGTTGAAATTTTAAGAGGCCAGATTATGGCGAGAATAACTCCGGAGCATCAGAAAGCTCTAGAAGAAATAGGTGCGATTAAGGGTGAAATCAAAAAATTCATTTTCGGTGCCGATCGAACTATAGACAATATGCTATTGGGATTTTTCTCGAGAGTGCCCTATGACGATGGCAGAAAGAAAAGGCTAGGTTGCGCCCATGCTCTGGTAATGTCACCTCCTGGTTATGGAAAAACTGGTTCTGCTCGGATCTTGGCCAATGCGATCAGCGGCAAGTATGCATTCATTGCTGGACATCCGGAAATGAAAGTTGGCGAGATAGTCGGTTTTGATATGTATCATCAGGCGACGGGAGATTTCTTCTTTGTAAAGGGGCCAATTTTTTCCAATATTGTTATAACCGACGAAATCAATCGTATCCATCCCAAGGCCCAGGCTTTTAACCTACAGGCTATGGAAGAAAGAATGGTTGTGGTCAATTCGATCAATTCCAGACTTAGAAAGATCGATAACGTCACCTACCGATTGACTCCCATATCTGATGACCCGAACGATGAAAGACTGGTTTATTGGAACATTGCTACGGGCAATCCGTTTGAACAGGAGGGCACTTATACTATTCCAGAGGCCCAGTTGGATAGATTCTCGATTTTTTTCAGCATTAACCTTCCCGATAGAGAAGAAGAGATGAGAATAAGACTAGAAAATGTTTATGGAGACGACAAGAACAGACCTGAAGTCCAGGTTGTAATGGATCTAGCCAGAGCTATCGAGATTGCTGATATGACCATAAAAGTAAAGATGGGCCATGCGGCAAGTAACCAGATCATGAGGTTAATTGAAAACTCAAGACCCAACGGAGTTTATGAAGACAAAAATACCGGAGAGTTGGCTTATAGTAAGAGAGAATTTGCTACACCTCAACTTCGTCAATACGTAGATGCTTACGTGAAGGCCGGTTTGTCACCGAGGGCTAATTTTCACTTTGAAGCTGTAGCCAAAACCTATGCTTTCATGAGAGGTCGAGACTATGTCTCACTGGACGACATCAAATATGTGGCTCGGTTGGTAATGACTCATCGGGTACTTCTTCGAAGAGAGGCTCGAGCCAGGGGCATTAAGCAGCACCATGTAGTCGAAGAAGTTCTAAAGAATACGGCCTTAGCTCTATGATGAAGTTCTCTCTCGAGGATATATTCTCAAGTATTGAGAGGGTTGAAGATAAAATTCCTGTCGAGAATCTCTCCAGTCATATTCGTTTTGGAGAGCATAAAAGCATGTTTAAAAGTGAGGGTCATGATTTTGATCAGATCAGGGAGTACGATCCGGAAGAAGATTCTATCTTCGAAATAATCTGGAATTCGGTAGGATCTGATAAAAAACTTTATGTGAGAAAAGCGAGAGCAACAAAAGAGTATACGGCGGTAGTGATGGCTGATCTCTCAGCTTCCATGAGTTTCGGTGCCGGCTATCCTTTTAAAGAGCGAATGCTTCTTGAAGTAATCGGCAATGTTGGCCTCACCTGTCTTCATGGCCAGGACCCCATGGGTCTTATAGGATTCGCTGAAGATGTTCTTTTCGATGAGACGCCGCGCCTGGGCCAGGATTATATCGATTACCTCATTCAAGAAGTTTATGAGTTTTTTAAAAATGTTTCTTCCGATAGCAAAGGCAGGCTCGATAGAAGCAAAACCGATTTTGAAAAAGTTTTCAGGTTTTTTTCAGAAAAATATGCTGATAATCAATGTTTTCTGGTCGTAGTTTCTGATTTCGTTGGTGTAGGGGATTTCGTCGATTCGCAAATCTTGAAAGACGTAGCCTCTAATCATGAGGTAGTCTTCATTTTTCTTGATGATCCAACCGAGTTCTCGATTCCAAGAGGCCCTGGATATGTGGAAATAGAGGACATGGAAAGTGGAAAATGCTTGGAGATTCGGAGAAGAAAACTCGAGGCGCTTAACCTTGATGTCAGACGACGACGGAAATTGGTAAGGGAGAATTTGAACAACCTGGGTATCGATTGCATGGTTCTTGAGTACGGCAAGCAATTTCAGCGCTTGTCCCGAATTTTTATGGCTAGGCAAGAGTCTTTTAGAGCTTAGGGGCACACTAATTTAATCTCGTTATTCGAGATTGACAGTAGTGCCTTTTTTATTTACAATTTAGAGCAAGAACATTGATAACTTTATAATCAGGAGTGGGTCAATGAGATACAAGATCCTAGCTCTAAGTGCAATTTTGCTTCTGTCGACTTCTTTGATTGGATTGGGACAGGAATTCTCTCCTGTCGTTGTTCATACCGGCAAACCCAGTCCCAGCCTTGTGAAAACCGGTGAGCCGTTCGTTATTACCTATCGGGCCGAGTTCATAGATGAAGTTATGATTGATGAGGATAGGATGCAGCCCGGCAATATTAATGTCAGCCCCTTTGATATAACGAATCTCCGGATTGACAAACATGAAAATGAGATGATAAGCAGTGATAAGCTCGGGAACATAAATACTTGGGATTTTATTTATACCTTCAGAATTATTGATCCCGAGAAGGGTCAAAAGAAGGTGCCCCCCTTTAATTTTCTATGGGTTTTGAAGAAGGCCGGTGTAACCGAAGAAGAAACTCAAGATAGAGTAGAACCTAAAGAATTTCCGACTGAAGAAGTTGGGATCTTATATGTTTCTTCTATTATTAAGCCGCCACCGCTAGATATACGGGATGAAATTGTTTTTGATTCATTTTCAATTTCAGGTAATCATCTAAGGTATTGGGCTTATGGAATCGTTTTATGTTCGCTTTTTCTGGCGGTTGGAGTGTCGATAAGATTTCTCAAGAGATCTAAAGTAGCTAATGCGACTGAAGATGGAGCTACTAAAGTTTCTGGATCTGATGCCATGGTTGGCTTGGCTACTTTGCCGAGAAAAACCTTGAAGGACTTGCTTCGGGAGCTTTATCGCCTTAAAGGCAGGGTTGGATCTGACAATGCCGATAATATTGAAAAAAATCTCCTTACTCTTATAAGACTCTTTATTTTATCCGAACTTTCTGGAGGAGCAGTTATTAGTGGGTATCAATCGGAAACACCCAAAGAGGTCCATTCTAGCTTGAATAGCTTAGTCGATAAGCGTAAAAGAGCGATGGGTAGGAGATATGATTTGGTTAAAGATTTGTCTTGGAGGTTGGTTAATTACCAGGAAGATGTTGAGTCGGGTGGATGCTCCGTTGATCTGGCCAAAGAGATTGATGAAATAATTTCTGTTGCAAAAAGCACTCAATTGAGAGACAGGATCTTCATTCTAATTCGTAGATTATTTAAGAGGAGTGGCTAGATATGCTTGATAAAATGTCAGTTGTATGGGAACTAACTATGGCCGGTCTGGAAAGCTTGGCCAACACTGATTTCAGTAAAGTTGAATTTGAATCATTAGGCCTCGCCCTTGGGGCGAGCCTTTTTATTCTGGGCTCCCTGCTGTTTAAACTTCTTTGGGGAAGAGACAGGTTTTACCACTTGGGTTCGGGACATAAGGTCCCACTCGAGTATCATCGGGGCAAGATATCAAAGATCTTTTACATGTTTCCCAAATTTATTTTTGTCATAGGTGTTGTTTTTCTGCTGTTGGCCATAGCCAATCCCTATCTGCCCAGAACCAAAATAGACCAAACAATAGAGTCTAGAGAAAGAGTCGATTTGATCGATATGTCTAGTTCGATGGGCTGGGAGTTTGAGAATACCGGTAAGTCAGGAGGGGAGTTCGCTCGTGAAGGTTTCCTCAAATTTTTGAATATGAGGAGGGGCCAGAATGACAAAACTTCCTTGTGGTTTTTTAGTACCAAGTCGTATATTGAGGAGGACTTTATTATCGATGATGATGTCTACTTTATGGAGGTATCGGACGCGCCCTATACTATCGTTGATCCCGGCCATTCTTCTTTAGTAGTGAATGATCCGAACAATTATTACCAGGTGGATATTGTGGCTCCGCCGAGTAGGGTAAGAAAAATTCCTTATGAGGGATCAACTCAACTCAATCCCGCTCTTGACGCCATCATTAAGTATTTTGACACTGAGGGAGACAAGAGAGTAAAGAATAGGGCTTTGATTGTGGTAACCGACGCCGCCGTTGAGCAGTATCCGGAAGATCAGCTCAAAGAACTAAAAAAAAGAAATATAGGCATATATTTTTTGCATATAAAGCCGAATGTAGAAGGTGAACGTCAGTATGGCACTAGCATTGGCCTGAGCTATGCCGAGTTACTAAAGAGATATGTCGAACAACATGGCGGTCAGTTCTATGATGTCCGGGATGATAGAAGTTTGGAAGCTGCCTATCGGGACATAAATAAACTTGAAACGGCCCCCCTTAGGATTACAAGGCATTTGCTGAAGATCCTGATATATCAGCGGCCATTAATAGCCTCGATTGTTCTGATGTTCTTGGCTATATCGTTTGGCGTATTAATCGAGCGTTATTTGGGTAAGAATCTATAACCCGGCATTTCTATAATATCCTTGAAAATGCCGGGTTTTAATTTTGGTTTTGAGTTCAGTTGACCAGTCTGGTTCTTAGTTGTATATTATAGACCAAGAACCTTTAAATTCAATATGGTTGGGGAGATGGAGATGAGTATCAGGGGGAAAACTTTTGCTGATTGGGCTAGGCTTTTTGTTAAACTGATTTTAATCAGTGTCCTGGCAGTTAGTTCAAGCTTTATTTTGCTGACTCTTGCTAATTACGTCGATAGTGTCAAAAAGCTGACATTCTATTTCAGAATCAACGATTCGACCTTAGTCAATAGGGAGCTGCTCAATCTTAGTTACTTTTATGATTTGAGCGGTGAGTGGAGAGTTTTGTGGCTGGCCGATAAATATCTGTTTGTGGACGCACCGTTTTATGAAGCAGACGATTTTTATCTAATTGGTGATTGGGAAAAGGCCAAAGATAGACTCAAGGACAAACTCGACGATCCTCGTTCTTATTCATATGGTCACGCCAAGTTCAGACAGGCACAGATTCAATATAAAGCAGGAAAAATTAAAGAGACTTTAGGTCTTGCTCTTCCGGATGTGGCCGGTGACTTTGAAAAGGCTTTGAGGAACTGCCTAGATTCGGGTGTTCCATACAATCGGTGTTTTGACCGTGTCTGGGACTATGATTTAATAACCGACAAAAAAGCAGCTGAAGAAGCAATGAAAAATCCCAAGCCCCAGATTAAATATATTCTAGGTCCTCCAAAAGTTAAAGATGGCGATATTCCTCTTGTGCCGCCTGGTGACAAGCCTGGCGGAATTGAAAAAGGCCAGTTTCCCGGTTCTCCTGAGCCGAGAAAAAGACCATGACATTTTTGGAACCAATCTTTCTTTTTTTGCTTGCGCCTTGGGTTGCCCTGTTTTTACTGTGGTTGATTATTGCCGTTATGAAAATCAGATCTAGACCCCAAGAGACATACGGCTCAAAGTATCCTCTTGTTGGGAGAGTGAAATTATGGGGCTTTGCTCTTATTTCGCTCGTCTTGATGATTTTGGCATTGGCAAAGCCAGTCATACCAGACACCGCCATAAAACCCACGAGGGGGAATATAGAGATCATTTTGGTCGTTGACAGGTCGATATCTATGAGAGCTGATGATGTTAAGGAATCGAGGTTGGAAATTGCCAAGCGTGAGGCGGCCGGGATTATGCCTCTTCTGGTTGAGGGCGATAAGCTGGCTCTATTTGTTTTCGGCTCGAATTCTAACAGGAAGATTTATCTAACCGAAAGATTTGATGTTACTTTTGATAGGTTGGCTAGAATTAACTTTCGCCCCACTTCAGATCTAGATGACGACAACACTGTTTGGGATTCTGATTTTGCAACGATGCTTGAAAGCATCTATCAATCCATGGACAGGCAGGACGGTTTTAATGAGGGAGATCTTAAAAAATACCAGCCGAAGAAAAGATCGAATCGAATAGTAATTATTTTTAGCGATGGCGAAGACCAGTATCGTAAGGATTCATCTCTGAAAAGCGACGAGAGAAGGAATTATGTCAAAAGGCTGGAAGGGGCCCTTGCTGAGTTTAGGAAGCGGGGCTTGAATATTTATCCTGTTGGCATTGGAACAGCTAGAGGTGTAAGTTGGCTCTCTCTTTTGAGAGGATATAAGTCAGTAATAGATTATCCCCACTATCTGGTGGAAGAATGGGCGGGTAAATTATCTCGGATAGATAGGGAAAATCTTATGTTTTTGGCCAGCTCAACCGAGGTAACTCTGGCTGGTCATGTCTGGACTGTTGAGAACAGGACAACTACAGTCAAGATCTATCTAGACGATTTAATAAACTCGAATCGAAGTGTTTTGTTTGAAGTTAGGGAAGATGATAATGGCCAGGGCCTGTGGCAGTATTTCCTGGTCGTGGCTATCTCTATCCTGTTTCTGGGGATACTGACCTATCCGATTTCAGGGTATCTCAAGAATAGAAAAAGATGATCAAGTCCGCTTAAGCGGACTTTTTATTTTGTTCAATTTCTTGTATTTTGAGTATATGAATTTTCTTCGTAATTCAGTTCTGGCAACGGTTGTTTATTATGATGTTTTTGATTTTCCGCTTACTTTAATGGAAGTTTTTAAATACTTGATAAATCCTGCTCGAATCAACAGAATTATTGATGGGATAGGGGAGCTAAAAGTTATTGATGTGGCTGAGGAGCTCGATAAATTAGTTGGTTCTCAAATTATTGAAGAAAAAAATGGTTTTTATTTCTTAGCTGGCCGGAGCGATCTTTTTAATTTGAGGATCAAGCGTCGGAAAATCGCTGATCAAAAATGGAAAATTTTTTTAAGATATTGCCGATGGCTTAGTCTGGCCCCACATCTGAGGGGTATATTCGCAAGCGGTTCGATGGCTCTTAGCAACACAGAAGAAAAAAGCGATTTTGATGTTCTTATCATCGCTCGTTCGGGGCGTCTGTACACCTGCCGATTTTTTCTATGGGTTATCTCATCCGTTCTGGGCTTTAGGAGAAAGAAATGGGAAAAGATAGCTCCCGATAAACTATGTTTCAATCACTATATTACAGACGATGCTCTTTATGTTCCGCATGAGAGTCTATTTAATGCGCAGTCTTATGTAAATTTAAAGCCGGCGATGATTGATTCGGAGCTGGTTGATAAGTTTTACTCATCGAATCTATGGCTTAATAACTATGTGTATAATTTTAGTGTATCTAAAAACTTTGTGATGAGGAATACGGAGCCGAATAAATTTTTTTTAACTTTTGCTAAGTTTTGCGAAGCAATCCTTGACTCTGTTCCGGGAGACCTTATTGAGGGGATTCTGCGCAATATTCAGCAAGGTAGAATAGAAGGTGATCCAGTTACTTATCAAAGTGGGGGCCGAGTCATATTCACGGATCAAGAGCTTGAGTTTCACCCTCATTCTTTTGAAGTGAAAGTTCTTGAAAGATATAAGCTGGGGCTTAAGAAAGCCGGAGTTATCTCCTATATCGAAGAAAAAGACTCGGGACTTTTAAAATAGATTTGACGCCGAATCCTTATCTGGTTATGATTCTCTTACCGAGTTGTTTTAAAAATAGGGCAGGAAAATGTTCAGAGCTAAATTTGTGTGGCGCTACCTTTTTGTTGTTTTTTGTTTGTTTTCTACTCCCGTTTATGGCCAGGAGGCAAACTCTCATCCAGTCTTAGTCCTGTCTCAAGATTCTGAGACTGCCAAAGACTCTGATACCGGAGAAAAGAAAGCTGCTTTGATGGAGTACATTACAGGGATTGAGAGTGTCAAGACCGTCGATCAATTAATGCATTTCATTCAGCTTTTAGAGGAGATTAAGATTCACTACGTCGATGATAAAAGTTCTGATGATTTGATCGACTTGGCTATGAGGGGGATGGTTGAGGGTCTTGACCCTAACAGCCATCTTTTCTTGGGGAGCGATGTTCAATCTATCAAAGATCGACTTAGCGGAGAGGATATCTATCAAGGAGGGATAGGCGTAAGTATCATAAGTTTAAATAAAAATATTTTTATAACCGAAGTTTTTGAAGGAGGGCCTGCTTTTAAAGCCGGGCTTGAACCCGGAGATATGATTCTCAAGGTTGGTGCTAATAGCACATTCGGTCTTACTACTGATGCGACCTCTAGTCTCATTAGGGGTGAAGATGGAACTTTTGTGACTCTGGAGACAAGGAGCGTCAGATCTCAAAAACCGAGGCTAGTTACCCTTGTTCGGCAAAGAATTGTTATTAAGAGCGTCACTTATCAAAATATTGGTCGGGATCTTGCCTATATAAAAGTTAGGCAGTTCACCGAAGAGACGCCAGATAGATTTCTTGAGGCTTTAGGATCGTCTAAAGGCAAGAAGGGTTTGATAATTGACTTACGGGGTAATCCCGGCGGAAGGCTTGATGTTGTCGGTCAGATGCTCCAATATATGCTTGGCCTAGACGAGGAGATTCTGTCCATAAAAGAGAGGTATAATGAAACAATTTTTACCACCAGTAGCTTTTTAGATCAGATTTACTTAGGTCCGCCACTCCCTGTTAATTATCCAACCAACGTGGTCGTGCTGATTAATAATTTCTCTGCTTCGGCTTCGGAAATTATGTCCGGTGATCTCCAGTATTACAAGATTGCAACTCTGGTTGGAATAAGAACTTTCGGTAAGTCTACAGTTCAAAATTATTTTGGCCTGAATATTAACGTTGATAGCGAGAGTCACGACCTTGATAATGCAGAAATTATTATGGGTCTTACCGTCGGTCGATACTTTCTGCCTAATGGCCATGATGTTTCCTCAAATGGAATCGTTCCCGATATCGAAGTTGAACAGCCTGATGACTTTAAACTGTTTGAGTTTGGCACTAAGAGGGATCTTCAGCTACAGAGAGCGATCAAAATTTTAAGAGATAAAAAGTGAATATAAAACGGCCGCGACGCTATCGCGGCTTTTTGATTTTGTCTTGTTGACGTGGGATGTAGTATTGTGTACAATTTTTTCAAATTTCAAGATCTTTGAAAAGAGAATAGACATGAGAAAGATCAGAATCACTTTAGCGGTCATCTTTTTTCTTACATTTGCCGGTGCTGTTAGCGCTCAAGAACTAATGTCTTTGGAAGACGTGGAGCATCTTATTGAATCAAGTCCAAATAAGGAAGTTAAGGCTTATTTCAAATCAGTCGAAAGAGGAACTAAGCAAAAGCGGTATGACATTATCTTAAGGGGCATCTTAAAAGAGCCAGGATTCAAGGTAATCATGTTTGTTACCACCGAAAAAATTGTGGCTGGCATGAGCGGAAGCCCGGTCTATATTAACGACAAGCTTATTGGAGCGATGGCTTATGGGTTTAATAATCTTGCTTTTTCTGATTGGTGGTGGGGAGGCGTTCAGCCTATTAATTCAATGATCGAACAAGCTGAATCTGGTCGCCAACTTTTAACGGAGAGGAGGACCTTTAGCTTTGAAGGAATGCTTTTTGAACCTATTCCGGTAGGTTATCGCAATGTTCTTGGACTGGAATCGTTAGCTGGCATAAAGCTTATGGTTACGAGTGGTTCAGACGTGCAAAGAGTCTCAACCGGAGCCAAAAAGCCAGTTCTTGAGTCGGGCATGCCAATAGTAGTAGATCTTATCGAATGGACTGATGAGAGGGGAGAGCTTACCATCGTCAGTGCTATGGGGACGATTACTTATATTGATAAGCATGGCAAGATCTATGCTTTTGGCCATCCGTTCTTGGGCAGTCGAAATGTTGTTTATAGTTTCCGTACAGCCGAAGTTATGGGGACAGTTTATTCCCAAGGCTCTTCTTACAAGTTGACCGGAAAGATATCGGAGATACTAGGCGCTATTACCTATGATGCTTCTTATGGTATTTCTGGATTTGTTTCCCCAGATGAGCTAACGAGGCTTAATCGCTTCAGCTTAGAATTTAAATCCGAAGGCAAGCCCCTCCATAGGTTTGAAATCAAGGTTGCTAATTCTATTTTGACACCATTGTTAGCCCAATTTGCTTTTAGTAAAATCGGCGAGACAAATGGAGCGCCCATACCACAGGAAGCAAGCGTAACTCAGCTTGAGGCGAGGATCGATCTGGAGGGCTACAGACCCATTGTGTTGAAGGAACTTTTTCCTTCTAGGGAGGTCAAGTTTGGTCCGTCGACTACTTATACTTCTTCATATGATGTTGCGCATGGATATTTCTTCTCAGAAGTCTATAGGGTGCTCCTAGAAAGTAAATATGGATTAAGGATCTCCGATGTTTTTGTCTCAGTTAATTTTATCCCTGGCCCAAGCCAGACGCTTAGAGTGGGGAATTACAAATTTCCTAATAAAGTTGCGTGGGGCCAGGATCCCATCTTGGAGATTTTATTGGTTGATCAGAATAATTTAAAACCAATAGCTAAAAAAGCATCTGTTAAAATAGACTGGGATAAGGTAGAAAAACCTGTTTATACAAAGAATACTATAGATACGGAGAAGGCCTACGAGAAAATTATTCGAGGATCTCTCAACATTGAAAGTACGACTCGGTTTTTTCAAAACCTTGCCAATAGTGAGAAGCAAAAAATAATGCCGCGATATTTTCTCGGAGCCGAGGATTTTCTAGATAAGTTCTCCCGTACTTTGGAGGCAACGAATCAAAAATTATTTGTCAAAGTTGTAATGAAATCAAGAAGCGGGTTACTCAATGAAGAAATTGCTAGCGCTACAGATATTCTGCCCGGTAATGTATCGGAGGATAATGCAGGGTGGCATGTTATCGATGGCGGTTTAACAGAAAGAAAGGCGACCGTAAATAACGAAAGCTTCGTAATCTTTTATCTCGATTTACCTCAAATTCCTAACGGTTATGTTATTGATCAAAATCTGCAAGAAATTATATTTTTTGAAATTGTACTCAAGTAAATAACTAGAAACGCTCCTCGCTGAGCGTTTTTTATATACCTATAAGCTAAATGGAATGAAAGAAGCTAGTGCTTGACATTTTAGCAAGGGTGACTACAATTAGCACTTGAAGTATTAGACTGCTAATTAACTAGCGACCAAGAGCCAAGAGACAAGAGACATGTCATTTTCCAATAGACTTGTCGCCTGTTCTTTGTCCTTGTTGCTGTCGGTACATGTCTATCAAACCATTATCCGACCATATACTCCTTGAGCCGGTAAGGGAGGAAAGGAAAAAAGGCGGCATTATATTACCGGATACAGTTGATAAAGAGAGACCAGAAAAAGGCAGGATAGTTGCTGTCGGTCCAGGCAAACTCGATAAAGACGGTAAGCGAATGCCAATGGAAGTTAAGAAGGGCCAGGTAGTTTTGTTTAAAAAATACGGCCCGGATGAGATAAAGGTCGATCAAAAAGAATATCTAATTGCCCGCGAGGAAGATATTCTCGCGGTTTTAGAGTAGTTTTCATTTACCATTTATCATTTACCAATAATTTACCATTTAATCATTGCGCCATTTTCTAAAAATGGATAAATGATAATTTAATGGAAATTGGATAATGATGAATTGAAAATTCAATTATGGCAAAACAACTAATATACAAAGAAGAAGCTCGTGAAGCTCTAAAGCGTGGCGTTGATAAGATTGCCAATGCAGTCAAGGTGACGCTTGGTCCCAAGGGAAGGAATGTTGTTCTCGATAAAGGTTTTGGTTCGCCGACTATTACTAAAGACGGAGTGACTGTGGCTAAAGAGATTGAGCTTAAGGACAAATTTGAAAATGTAGGTGCCGATTTAATCAAGGAGGTCGCTTCTAAAACAAATGACGTTGCCGGAGATGGCACTACAACGGCTACAGTATTGGCCCAGGCAATCGTGGCCGAAGGGTTTAGTGCGGTTAACTCCGGAGCTAACCCGCTGGTTCTTAAAAAGGGAATGGATAAGGCCGTTGATTGGGTCATGGATTTCCTTAACAAAAGGAAAAAAGAAGTGACCGGCTATGAAAAGATAAAAGAGGTCGCTTCAATCTCTGCTAATGATGTCGGTATAGGAAAGCTTATCGCTGATGTATTCAAAGAAGTTGGTAAAGATGGCGTGGTTACAGTGGAAGAGTCTCAGTCGACGGAGATGTCAAAAGAACTTGTCGAAGGAATGCAGATAGACAAGGGTTATGTCTCAGCTTACATGGTGACCAATACTGAGAGAATGGAAGCTGTTTACGAAGATGCCTTGGTTTTAGTTACTGATAAGAAAATTTCTTCGATTCAGGATATTGTCCCTCTGCTTGAACAGATGTCCAAATCTGGCAAAAGGGAGTTGGTTATCGTGGCCGAAGATGTCGACGGTGATGCTTTAGCGACTTTGGTTGTCAATAAACTAAGGGGCAATTTCAATACTCTCGCCATAAAGGCCCCTGGGTTTGGCGACAGAAAGAAGGAAATGCTGGAAGATTTGGCTATTGTTACTGGCGGTCAATTGATATCAGAAGAAAAAGGTATGAAACTCGAGAGCGTTGATATCTCAATGCTGGGCCGAGTTCATCGCATCGTTGCTGCAAAGGAAACGACTACTTTCATTGGTGGCAAAGGCAAGAAGGCCGAAATTGATAAAAGAGTTTCTCAGATTAAGTCTCAGATTGAAAAATCTACTTCCGAGTTCGATAAAGAAAAACTTCAAGAACGATTGGGCAAACTTTCAGGCGGTGTCGCTGTAATTCGCGTCGGTGCTACGACTGAAATTGAACTTAAGGAGAAGAAATTCAGGATTGAAGATGCGGTTTCAGCAACTAGAGCGGCTCTTGAGGGAGGAATTGTGGCTGGCGGAGGGGTTGCTTTGTTTGAAGCCTCAAAAGATTTGAGTCCTAAGGCTGTCGGTGTTCCTGAAGTTGGCGATGAAGCCAAAGGAGTAATGGTGGTCAAAGCAGTTCTCGAGAAACCTCTACGGGTGATTGCCGACAATTCTGGCAAAGATTCCAACGAGGTTGTCTCTAAAGTATTCACTCTTGAAAAGGGCATGGGCTTCAATGCTGCGACTGGTGAATATGTCGATATGTTTAAAGAGGGAATTATCGATCCGTTCAAGGTCGTTAAGGCGGCCCTTACCAATGCTGTTTCCGTTGCCTCTCTTATACTTACTACCGAAGTGGTGGTCACAGATATTCCCGAACCAAAAGCTCCGCCAACTGGCGGAATGCCTCCGGGCATGGGCGGTATGGACTATTAAGAAATTCAAAGTTCAAAAAATAGGCTTATAAAAAATATTCTTCGCCATTGGCTTGAATATTTTGGTGATCCATACAAAATGCAAAATTTAGGAAGAAGAGTTTTAATAAAGAGCGGCGAAAGCCGCTCTTGGGTTTTGCTTATTAAAATTCTACTTTTCATATATAAGTTTTTAAAGTGGATAAGTTTGTTGATGCGTAATTCTCGTTGTGTTACTGAACTAGTATCCGACTAAGAATATGGAGCAATAGGTGACTTCTGCAAGGAAAGCACTTTTTACATTATTTGTTATATGCAGCTTGATTGTGGCTTGCGATAATCCAACCTCTCCTACTTCAATTGATCGAAGCGTGCAGGTTAATACCGGTAGAGAAACTAATAATCAAAGCAGCGAGACTATTAGTTCCGAAGATGGAATTTGTGGCAATCCAAGTGACTGGATTTCCGATGACTCTGCCCTTCAAGCTTGTCTTGATGGAGGAGGTGACATTGTCCTTGCCCAAGGAGAACCCGGCTATATTATCAATGGTCTTAATGGTGATCCTCGGCGTGGACTTTGGATCACTCATGATGGCACCCGGATAACATCCGCGAGTACTTCTTCTCGGGCTAGGATAATTGCAGGCAGAGATTTGTTTGCACACATCCTCAGCACTCCGCCCAATGAGGTCGTTAATAATTTTTCAATTCGACACATCATTTTTAATGGGATGGTTGATGAGATGGTTGTAGGTGGAGCCTATCGTAGAATGAGAGATTCATGTTTTGACCCAGGTGGGAATCCTGGAAATATATCATTGAATGGCAACGGGTTTGAATTTCGCAATAATGCATCAACCCATGCTATGTGTGGATCCGGTCTCGGAATTGTCGGATCAAATTTCAATATTCAAAACAATTACATTGCTTATAATGGGCGGGACCGTTTTTCCGATTATCAAGGTATGCCTTGGTCTGATGGTATAACTGTAATATCTTGCAATGGCGGATATATCGGTCACAATACTATTGTCGACAATACCGATATTGATCTTGTTATTGGTGGAGGGCATGGATGCGTAGTAGAGCTCAATAAGATTGCTCACTACGGTAAATATGCATTTGCAGGTTTAAATGTTGGTAATTTTAATCGGTCGGGTAATCATGCCGGCTCTGAGTTTAGGGGCAACACTGTTAGTTCCAAAGTACGTAATAGGCTTTCAATAGGAATCCTAGTGGGTAGTCATCCTTGGACATCCAGAGTAGATGTGGTTAACGCCGGTAGGGTAGTGGGAAATACTTCTTTTGGAAATGTTATAAATCTTGTAGTCGATGGTGTATATGGTGGAGAAGTAACCGGAAATAATGTTTACAATCCGAGCGGAGATCAAGGCCTGGGAGATTGCAGCAATTCCCTTAACTACACTGTGTATCCCCCTCATGTATTAAATACTAAACTTCAATCCGGGTGGGTACCTTTTCAATATGATGGTGATATAGCGTGTGGATTTTTTGAAATGATTAGCGGGTCTAGATATAAAAGATAGACTCAATCTTTACAATGAGGCCGATTAATGATCGGTCTTTATCTTGTGTTGAATGGAAGATTCATTGATATGCTCTTGGGTTTTTAGATAATTAATGTAATACTAGTTAAACTGGTTCTTTATTTTTAAAATTTCTGTTAATATATTTTTTGATGATAAAGACTAAGTTCATTTTTGTAGCTGGCGGAGTAATGTCAGGAATCGGAAAAGGCGTGACCGTTGCTTCTACGGCCAGAATTCTCAAAGATTATGGCTTTAAAGTGACGGCGGTTAAGATTGATCCATATTTGAATATTGATGCTGGAACGATGAATCCTACTGAGCATGGAGAGGTTTTCGTGACCGACGATGGAATGGAATGCGACCAGGACGTCGGGAATTATGAGAGATTTTTAAATCAGGATATTTTACGGGATAACTACATGACCTCAGGTCTTTTATATCAGTCGGTAATCAGCCAGGAAAGAAATCTTAAGTATGGCGGAAAATGTGTCCAGATTATCCCCCATATTACTGATGAGATCGAAGGGCGGTTAATGAAGGTTGCCAGGAAGACGAAAGCCGACTTTGTTCTTGTTGAAATTGGCGGAACAGTAGGGGAGTACGAGAATCTTTTATTTCTGGAAACCGGAAGAATTATGAGGCTCAAGATGGCTAATCAGGTTTTGTTCATGCTTGTAAGCTATCTGCCAATTCCCAAAATGATCGGTGAGATGAAAACCAAACCTACCCAGCATGCCGTTCGGGCAATGAATTATGCCGGAATTCAGCCGGATATAATAATTGCAAGATCGGCTCAGCCCTTGGATAACATCAGAAAACAAAAGGTATCAATTTTCTGTAACGTCGCTGTTCAGGATGTAATCTCTGCTCCCGATATAAGTTCAATTTATGAAGTACCAGTTAATTTTGAGAAAGATGACTTAGGGGTTCGCATATTAAATAAATTTAATTTAAAAAGAAAGTCCAGAAAGATTAGCCAATGGGCCGGTTTGGTTAAAAATATCAGGAGCTCCAAAAAGCCTGTCAAAATCGGAATTGTGGGCAAATATTTTGATACCGGAGATTTTACTCTGACTGATTCGTATCTTTCAGTTATTGAAGCGATAAAACACGCAGCTTGGTCATGCAAAGTAAGTCCCGAGATCCATTGGCTGAATGCCGAATCTTACGAAAAAACGCCGGCGGTTCTAGAAGAACTTAAAAATTTTGACGGAGTTATAGTGCCCGGAGGATTTGGCCAGAGGGGAGTTGAGGGAAAGATCTTAGCTATTAATTATGTCCGCAACAATAATATCCCATTTTTAGGACTATGCTATGGATTACAATTGGCAGTGATTGAATTCGCTAGAAATGTTTGTGGCTTGAAGGATGCTCATACTACCGAGGTTAATTCTGAGACCAAAGATCCCATTATTTCTACGATGCCCGAACAGCTGGTCAATATTAAAGAAAAGAAGATGGGTGGATCAATGCGATTAGGTGCTTATAGATGCAGGTTGGTTAAAAATAGTAAAAGTCGGCAGTTCTATCAGAAAGAATTAATTTCGGAAAGACACCGTCACAGGTATGAAGTTAATGACGATTATGTCAAAAAACTGGAGGCGGGAGGAATGCTTGTTGCTGGTATCAATCCAGAACGCAAGCTAGTTGAAGTGATTGAGCTACCAGATCATAAGTTTTTTATTGCTACTCAGTTTCATCCGGAATTTAGATCCCGACCTCTTGAACCTCATCCACTGTTTGTAGGATTGATAAAAAGTGCTATACTGTAGCCATAAGTTAATTAATAAAAAATATGTCGCCTCTTACAATCTCTGTTGTGGTTTTAGTAGTTTTAGGTCTTTGGTTGGCCGGTGCTTTTAATAGTCTTGTTCGCTCTCGGAACAGAGTGAAAGAATCCTGGTCGGATATTGATGTTCAGCTGAAAAGACGCTATGACCTGATTCCGAATCTTGTCGAGACGGTAAAGGGTTATGCCGAGCATGAGAGGTCTACTCTTGATGCGGTCATTGAAGCAAGGTCAAAAGCTATGGGTGCTCAGTCGGTGGCAGAACATGCTCAAGCTGAGAATATGCTGACGGGTGCCTTGAAGAGTTTATTTGCTTTATCTGAGGCTTACCCTCAGCTAAGAGCAGTTGAGTCTTTTGCCAAACTTCAGGACGAACTTTCTGATACTGAAAACAAAATCCAAGCCGCCAGAAGGTTCTATAACAACAATGTCATGACTCTCAATACGGCAATTGAATCTTTCCCTACCAACACGATTGCCTCATCGTTTGGTTTTCATAAAGAAGAATTCTTCCAGCTCAACGAAGAAGCTGCTCGCGAACCAGTAGCAGTCAAATTTTAAAATCCCTCTCGCCCCCATCATCTTCTCGATCACCTTTTTATCTTCGTAGCAAATTGCATAAATTCATCTCAATTTGGCTTATATATTTCAGGCTCTGTTTCCCGGAGGCGATTCTCTGAAGTTCCTCCAGTGAACCTTCGCCTTGAAAGTCTCAACACCCGATATATATAGCCAAATTATCAATTAATCT
>Ga0209541_10006989_pt1 | contig 19068 bp, 19 predicted proteins | sample RifCSPlowO2_01_FD_184027 | JGI IMG/M metagenome (GOLD analysis project Ga0209541, IMG submission 184027) | Groundwater microbial communities from Rifle, Colorado - Rifle CSP2_plank lowO2_0.1 (SPAdes) (version 2) | ecosystem: Environmental > Aquatic > Deep subsurface > Groundwater | place... | reverse complement strand
ACATATTCATTGCCCCTGCCTATGAAATCAAAAATTAAATTAAGAGCCCTGTCAAGCTCATAGTTTTCAATGTGCTTTTCAATTCCCTTAATATTCAATTCTTTAATAAGCCTGTTCTCGCATTTTTCAATGCCATATTTTTCAGCCAGAGCTGAAACCCTTGAAACAAGATTTCCAAGCTTGTCTGCAAGCTCGCTGTTGTTCCTTTCAATTAATACTTGTTCACTAAAATCTCCATCATCTCCGAAAGGAATAGCTCTTACAAGAAAATATCTTAAAGAATCAGGAGAATATTTTTTTACTAACTCTAATGGGTCTATAGTGATGCCTCTTGCTTTGCTTAATTTTTCTCCTTCTAAATTAATGAAGCCATGAACGACAACTTTTGGAAGTTTTAGTCCTAATGCAAGTAGTATAGAATACCATATAACTGTATGGTGCCATACAATGTCGGGCCCTATAATATGTAACGCAGGCCAGAAATCATTAAATTTTTTATTTGGGTAATCGACAGTAGTAAGGTAGTTTATTAATGCATCTATCCAAACAAAGATAGTCATATTTTTATCAAAAGGCATCTTAATCCCCCATTTAACAGCCTTTCTGCTTATGCTTAAGTCCTTCAAGGGCTCTTTTAATCTTTCTATTATTTCATTTTTCTTTTTCTTAGGCCACAACAAACTGCCAGACTTTAGGGCATCAATAATTTGTTTTTGATATTTGTTTAGCTTAAAGAAATAACTAGATTCTTTTATTAACTCACATTTGCTCTTGTGAACTGGGCAATTGCCATTCTCTAAATCTTTTTCAGTGTAATATGTTTCACAATCAACACAATACAACCCCTCATAATCTCCTATGTAAATATCTCCATTTTCCTTTAATTTCTTCAATATATTTACAACAACTTTTTCATGCCTTTTTTCTGTTGTCATAATGAAATCATCATAAGAGATGTTCATTACTTTGCTTAATTCCCTAAATCCTTCTGACATTTCTTTAACGAATTGCTCTGGCGTTTTCCCTTGTTTTTCGGCTGCTTGCTGTATTTTCAAGCCATGACAATCTGTTCCAGTGCTAAAATGCACATTAAATCCTTGTAATCTTTTCCATCTTGCTATAACATCAGTACATATTTTTTCATAGGCATGGCCAAGATGAAACCTTGCTGAGGGGTAATCTATTGCCGTGCTTATCTGAAAATTTTTGTTTTTCATATTTTTCTCTCCACACTTAACTCTATGCCCCTAGTTAATAGATTAGTTTTAACATCTAACATATCCTTATATCTTTTTGGGTGTTTTATATTATTTTCTATTAGAGTTATAAACTTGAATAATTCTTCTTTTCTTGTTATCTTAAAGGTCCATAAATCTTTATTGCATCTAACTCCTCGTTTATCAGTATATCCTTTTATCTGTCCTATTCGTGGCAATCTTCCTTCTATTCCTAGTTCCAATAGTTTTTTATGAGTAGACTTAATTATATTTTCATCGTAACTGCCAACTGCAAATTCTCCGAAATCTCTATCTAAACCAAAATGCCCTTCTGCATCTATGTATCCTGCTAAAAAAGAGATAAAATTTTCTTTAATATTCAAAATCCAATCTTCGATAACATCCTCTTTCTTAAGTAAAAAAGAAAAACTTAAATCTAGACTGCAAGTAATTTGCCTGCCCCCGTCCCTGTAGGGATTGCTTACTTTAACAGGGCCATATTTTTCAAATAAATTTTTTATCAGTTCAATTTGTTCATTTCTAGTAGACTTACAAGAAACAAATAATGTCTCTCCATATTTATTCTTTCTAACATTTAAATCACCTAATCTAAATCCAATTAGATAACTTTTTTCCAAATCACTTCCAGAAAAACTGATCTTTTTATATTTAACAATTGATTTGGCTATTGAATTAGATCTTCTAGGAACAGCAAGTTTGTTACCTTCTTCAAAAGTTCTTGAGGGAATTCCATGCTTTCTAAGTTTAGTATATACAACTGAACTGGTTGTTCCATAACTCTTTGCTATCTGACCCATAGATAGTTGTTTTTTAATATAAGAGTCTACTAGCTCATCTTTAGAAATTTTATATTTAATTGGATGAACAATCATCTTACCTGTCTCTTTCTTATCCCGAGCCAGTATCCCATATTTTTTCATCAACTCTAAAATAGTGGTCTTGCCACAACCAAACTTTTTAGCAATTTGTCGGCTAGACAACTTTTCATCTTCGTACAATTTTCTAAGCCCTTTTTCAGACAAATTTATTTTTATCATTATTATTTAATATTTTTATCTTTAAGGAATTCTTCTATCAATTTTCCTATTTTAGTAGAAACCTTATATCCTTGTAACTCGCAAAATTCCTTGAATTTTTTAAGCACTTCCTTTTCTATTGTTATAGTTAACTTGGTTTTCATTTTATATGTATTAGTATGTATTTGTTAGTATATCAACTTTTCCATCAAAAAAACAATGGGGCACCACACCTTAAAAGGCGTGGTTTGTAAAGCCCCTTGTTTCCGCGAAAATCAATGATTTTCGGGGCCCTAAAAATCCCAGAAGGATTTTGTTGGTTAGGACTTCAAAATCTGAAAGATTTTGACAGCTATCAGAAACTTATAGTTTCTGAAGTGCTCAGAAATTAAAGTGGTAATGTCAAGAACCCTTCACTAAAGTATGGGTGTGTGCTTGGGTTCTTGAGCATGTCAAGATTTCACAAAATCTTGAGCACTATCAGAAATCTTTGATTTCTGAAGCATTCAAAAATGCCAAAATTCAAAGAGCATTTTTGATGTGTTACGTCCGCATCATAAATGGTGCAGTTGAATTTCTGACATTAGTAAAAAGTATCTATGAAGAATTTAGTATTTTGCATTCACATAATCAATTGCTGTTGTTATGTAGAATTTCTTGCTTTTCTTTTCCATCTTCATGTAAAATAAGGCGTATTATTAAAGTTTTTTGTTATTGCCCTGTCAGAATGCCGATTCCCTTTCCCGCGAGATAGGAGGCAATTATCACTGCTATTGCTATAAAAATATTCTTTATAACATTCTTGAAAACACTCTCTTCATGAATAAATGCTATCTGTATATTGACAAACATAATTAGCAGCAGCCCCCAGGCAATGCTTATATACATTGCAGAAGCAAATGGAAAAATAATAAAGATAAGCAGGAATGTTAATGCAAAAATGAGCTTGCCAAAAAATGCTCCAAATGCGTGCTTAAATGCTGTCCTTTTGCTTGCCCCCCTTTCTGAGTTCTTTTGGGCATACATCCCGAGCGAATCAGACAGCGAATCTGCAACCGCAACAGCTGCTATTCCCGAAATAACCGCAAGCCTTGATGATGTTGCAGAGTTCAATCCGACAATCATTCCCAAGGTTGTCAGGACAGCAGATGATATCCCAAATGCCAGTATCCCGAATCTTTCATGTATCTTTAAAAGAATCCTCTGAAACGGGCTGAGATTCATCATTGCCAGCTCAAAATATGAAAGCGTGGTTAATTTTTCAGGGTCTAATCCAAGCTTGCTTATCAGAAAATTTATTTTAAAATAGTCTTCTTCTGTGCTGGCAACAAATTCTGCATAATTTCCCAGATTTTCCACTTCGTCAAGCGATATGACAATATTCTTGTAAAGAAAAATTGTCCTTTTTTTGTTTACAGTTATCACCTTCCTGTAATCCCTCATTATCTCATCAACCTCTTTTTCCCCGATAGGCTTCTTGATAACCTTTTTTATAGACATCTTTTTCTCTGCCTTTTTATGGGCTGTTTTCTTCTTGTATATGAAAATAAGGTTTTCCCCACCCTCTCTCCTAATTCTCATGAATTCATCATCCTCTGTTATCTCCCTTCCCTTTAGAATAAGATAGCTGTCTTCATGAATTACGCAGCCCAGCTGCTTTGCTCCAAGCTTCAAAATATCTCGGGTGTTGATGTCCGCCTTTATCTTTAACTGAAACTCATAAAAAGATATCTTCTCCTCTTTTTTTACAAGCGCTTTGACATTCATGATTAGATATGCAAAAAAGAGTATAAAAAACTATCCTCAAATATGCTTAAACAAGCCTTCACTCCTGCTTAACCTAATCTCTTTGCCTACTCTGCTTAAAATCTCTTCAGCAATTTGAACTGGCAGATAAACCGCAGGAACTCCGGAAATATGCTGAATCAGCAATCCCAGGTATGTTACTCGGTCATCTATCTCTAACCTTATTATTTCTTCCTTATGCTTCAAAAGCTCTTTGATTATCAAGTCTACAATCTCTTTTTTCATTTCTCAGCCAGATTATAAGAATGGTAAACTGCTTCCCTACCCCTGCCTTTAAGCCCAACCATGTTGAGAATGTATTTTGGCTTATAGCAATCTGCATTAGTTTTTGCATACCCTCCCCTAAAGCTTTCAAAAGCATTTATTGCCCTTGCAAGCAGCTCTTCCTTTAAGCAAATCTCATCGCACAGCATCATCTTCCTGTAGCCAATGTCATAAAGCCATGCCAAATCCATAAAGTCCGCGCATTCAGGAACAGGCTTGTTAATGGTTGAAAGAAGAAGCCTTGAGCCAACGCCTGCCTCTGGGTCCTTTTTTACAATTAGCTTCAGCGCCTCCAAAATATGGTGCGGCTTGTCTACCTCAACATACAAGTCACCTCTCGCCGCCATTAATGAAAGGTTTGGCTTTTTCCTGAACTCCTTGGCAACATACTCCAGCCCTTTCTTGTTCTCAATCTTCGCCATAATCTGTGAATCTCCGACAAACTCCCTGAATTCATCTATATCCCTCTGGCTTTCAACATAAGACAGAAAGAACCTGTCAAAACCTGCGCTTCTTGCCTTCTTTATTTTTTCTATCTCACTGTTAAGAAATGTCGGCCCATAAACAACAAGGCTTGGATGCCTTATGTGGATAGACTCTCCGGCATATACCATGTACTCCGGGCCGCCATTAAATATCAAATGCCTCTTGCCAGCAACCTTCTCAAGCAATGCATGATCAGCTCCCGCCTTGAACAAGACTGGTGTTGGGGTTTGTACATCAATAGGATGATTCAATTCCAGCTCCAAGTGGTCTTTGTAAGGAAAAACCTCCGTCACCCTTAACTGCCTGCCTTTCACATCAAACCACAATGGAACACTCTCATTTCTTTTCGCCTCTTCAAATTCCCTGTCAAGCTCTGCAAGCTTAATCATAGCGCTGTTTAATCTTATTCCGCTAACTCTTGAGTCTGTTGCAAACCTTTTGAAATGTGGGAATGTTGGCCACAAAGTTACAAGTAATTCCAATTTCATTTTACTCTTCTCCTGCTGTGCTTACAAAAGCGACTTAGTATCCTGGGGCCTTGCGCTATCCGGGAGCTTTATTCTCGGCACAGAGCCGTGTATTGTGTGCAAGGATTCATATGCCTGCTTAACCTTTACTATTCCCTCTTCAGGCTTATCCAAGTCAATCTGCCTGCCTGTTATCTCTTCCCTGAAATACCCTATCCTTGATGTTTCTTTTGCCATTATGCCAAAGATAACATCAACCACCCTGTCTGGCTGTGGGAGTATTGCCATATGCTCTATTCCAAGAACATCCTGCCACTGCTTCTGAATTACCCTGTCTGTTTCGCTCATTGAATTACCCCCAGACATCTCATAGGGCTTCCTTATAAGATAGACAGAATACTTTTTCTGCAAATCCTCTATTATCTTTTTTGTTGGCATCCTTTTTTCAAAGGAAATTCCTGTCCATTCCTTAGCCCTCTCACTGTCAACAAAGTCATAAAACCCCTCATCGCCGATAAAGACAAAAAGAGGGTGAATTGCATGCGGCATCTCAACATTCCTGCTGTAGTACAAAGCTGCCAGGTCATAACTCTCATTTGTTCCCGGCCCGCCCCCACCTTCAATCACAAGCTCCTCTAATCTCTTCTTCATGTCTGTTCCTGACGCAAATGGCCTAATCTGCAAAGGATATTTGTCGCTGTAAACATCACCAACTGCGCAAAAGCTTATCTCCATTGTCTTTCCCAAATACTCCTTTCCCTCTAAATCAAGGTAGGGCAGCTTTGAAAAGATAACTGCAGGCCACTCACCCATTGAGCCTGTTACATCGCAGGCAATAACCACCGGAGATTCGCTGTTTGTTTTTAAAGACTTGACAACCAAATCCTTTCCTTGCCTTCTGGAAGTTAGTGCATCCTCATAGCTTCTTCCGGCATGTGCATCATAACTTTTCCTCGCTTCCTTGAAATCATGCCCTGTCCAAGGCCCTGGATTGTAGTCTCCTGATTCTGACATTTTTTTACCTCCTGTTCAAATTTAATTTATTGATCATCTTTCTGTTGAAGGAAGGGGCTTCATGTATGAGTGCCTTCTTCCGAATGATTTTTCTCTTATTGACTGCAATGTTTCAACCAAATCCTCCTTCTCCCAGTTAGGCCTTGAGATTGGGTCTCTTACAATCAGTCTTTTTATAAAACTGGAAAACTCCTCAGGAGTTTGTGAAGGAATTCCTTTTGTTGCAATATCTCCCCCAAGAGCATAAATCATAGTCATCCCAAGGCTGTAAAAATCAGATTCCGGGATTAATGTGTCTCCCCGAATCTGTTCCGGAGATGAGAAATATGGTGTGTAGCCCCTGCTTTTTGTGCTGTTTTTAGGCTTTACTGAAGCCAGCCCAAAGTCAACAAGCACAACCCCATGGCTTTCTGGCTGAATGATAATATTCTGCGGCTTAACATCTCCGTGAATTACTCCGTTATAATGCAGGTATTTCAGGACATTCAGGGACCTTTCAGCAATCCATGCAACATTCTCTGCGTCCAATTTTTCTGCCTTTTCAATAATCTTTTCCAGTGTTGGGCCGGGAATATAGCTCATAATCAAAGCCAGATTTTCATCAATCTTTACCAAATCCCTCATGGCAGGAATTCCATAGTGCCTCAAATCCCACATTGTTCTTGCCTCTTCAATCAAAATCCTTTCGTCATTCTGGGAGATGTATGCTGCATGCTTTATGCATACAGGCTCCTTAAGTATAATATGCTCTCCCTTGTATGTTTTTCCGAATCCTCCCTCGCCAATCAGCTCAAGAACCCTGTAATTTCCTGCAATCCTTCCGCTCAAATCCTTGTTGTCCTTTGCCGGCTTGCCCTCTCTCCTTGCATCTTTCAATTCAGCATATGCCAAGTTTCCTGCCATTTTATCTCATTTGTTTTTCCCTTCTTCATTTAATTTTTGATTTTGATTAGGTGAAGCAGCTTTTTTCATAATCTTGCCAATCCATGTCTTGGCAGATACCCCTCTCCTGCATGTGCATGGCTTGTCTGTGCTTATCAGCCCTGCGCGAACTGGCTTAGTCATATCATACTTTATTGTTTTCCTCACAGGCTCGCCATAATTCTCAGAATCAAGAGTGCATCTTGCCTCAGCCGCCATATGCCCCCCTATTGTATGATTAACCACAACAACGCTGGATGTAGGCGCATTTATGCAGCTTCTTGACTGCCTTGCCTCAACCAGTGCCTTATCAACCCCCATTTTGCAGTTTAAGCACGAAGATTTTTCAGGAACATAAACCACTACCTGCCCTTTTTCATGGTCTGTGCCTCCGCTTATTAAGGGAATCCTGTACTCCAGGGCAAAATGGTTTAGTATAGCCCTTGTTGGGAGATTATCAACCCCATCTATCAGCACATCAGGAGAAATCTTTTTTATGTCTGGCTCAAAATCCTCTGTAACCCTCTTCTTTATCGGCTCAATCTTGATTGAGGGATTTATTGTAGAAAGCCTTCTTGCTAAGACATCTGCCTTGTATTCGCCTACTGCATCATAAAATAATATCTGCCTGTTCAGGTTTGTCTGTTCTACTATGTCATCATCAACAAAATAGATTTCTCCAACCCCTGCATGCACCAGCCCTATTCCTAAAAAGTTTCCTAATGCGCCTGCTCCCACAACCAGTGCCTTTTTCTTGTCAAGCGGCGCAGGGTTTATCTTATTTCCATTCAGCAAAAATCTCTCTCCAAAAGGAGAGTATCGCAAAGCTTCAATCTTTTTTCCATACATTATCCTTTGCATTATCTCCCCGGCTAAATGCCCTGAAATAACCTCGGATGTTATTCCGTCCTGCTCGCCTTCAATATCAGAGGTAAAAGAAGATTTGTACGCCTGAAAAAAAGCTCCGTTAACATCGCCTGCTGCCGTGTATGTCTCAACATTTTTCCCTGTAAAAAAATCACCCCAGCATTTTGCCATCTTCTGGTCATTAGTTGCAATTATTGCCATATCCGGCATTTCCACCAGGCACTCTGTCACACTATCAAGGCTTATGTGCATGCCAATAAAATTAACCAGGGGGTTTACCATCACTATCCTTTTCTCAAGTGTCTCTGCCTTTGAGGCATTCTCCTTTGCCCTTGTCATTAAAAATTCCCTTTGATTGTAAGGAATATCCCTTATTCTGTAATCTATTCTTGAATTATCATACACTCGTATGTCGCCTACGCCCAGAGCTGCAAAATCAGATGCAAGAAATGTTCCTATATGCTCTGCCCCAACAATTGCTATTTTTGCATTTTTCAGTTTGGACTGATCCCATCCCCCTATTCTCTCCTGCCTTTCATATCTGTTGATTGCCTCTGTTGCGCTCATTTTCTGTCCTCCGGCCCGCCTTCATGCTTTTTGTCTGTTGGTTTTATGCTGTCATTTATTCCTTCATCCTTTTTTTCTTCCTTTCCCGCTTTATTTGCAGCATCTCTCAAGCTTTTTTCTTTTGATTCTTCTTTATTTCCAGTAAGAATTCCTTTTATTCCACGTATAGCTGAATTGAGAAGAGATGGCGGAGAACCGTAATAGCTAACATTTCCGCCTTTGTAGCAGTGTGTTCCCTCCCTAAATTCATATACTGGCACCACTACAGAAATCCTTCTGCGGATTATCTTTGAATTAACCTCTTTTTTTAGCTCAGCATCATCTAACTTAACGCCTATATTATAATTTTTTAATACTCTAAGGGGCAGCTCTTTCGGCTCTTCCTCGCCTGCATCGCTCTTGCATGACATGCAGAACTCTCTTGTCAACAGCCCAGCATAAGGCTTTTCTCCGCGGGCATTTGTGATTATGCTGTAAGCATAGCTTATCTGTTTTGGAAGCCTGACAACAATCTCTTTTAATGGTATTCCTGTCAAAGGATTCTCCCCTATCTCAGAGAAAAGCATCTCAAGCCTTCTCGCGCTGTTGTTTCTGTCGCAGATTATAAGCCTGTTGTCTCCATCCAGTGTTTTTTTGATGTCTTCCTTAAGAAATTTTATGTCCTCATAAGCAATCACATAGTTTGTTGGCGCTATCTGGTCAAGCATTGTGTGAAAATTCTCATCATCTGTTCCTGATGGAGAAATTTCAATGTCAGCATGGCTGTGCCACCACCCTAAAACTCTTTTTCCTTTCTCCCTCATCTCCTTTCCAACCTTTAAAACAGTCTTGCCGGATATTTGTGTATGGGCAGAATTGTTTGTCTGGTTTGGTGCAAAGTAAACATCCTCTATAAGCCTGTTAACCCTGTTTGAGCTTCCTATAAGGTAACCATAACATTCACCTGACCTCGGATTTGCAAACCTTGCGTATTTCAGCATCTTTTGATAAACATCCTGAGGCATGTATATTCTTGAGAACAAAGCCCTGTCTTTTACCCCTTCTTTGCCATTCTCCTCAATTTCTGAGCTTAGTATATTCTCAAGCCTGTCAGTCATCTTCTTCCTCCATTTCACCTTTCCTGCTTCTTTGATAGTTTGCATTTGTTATTTCCAAGCCTTTTCTCTCTGCTTCTTCGCGGCTTATCCTTCTGCCGGAGAAATCAGACAGAGGCTGGCGTGGATTATTGCCTTTATGGTAACCTCTTAACACAACATTTCTCGCATCTGCAAGAAGCTTGGCAAATGCCTTTCCCTTCGGCATCCTGCTAAAATACCCCTTTGTGTAAGTTCCCATGCATAATTCACTGTCTCCGCCATAAAACGGGCCGGCAGTATACCTTAATGCAAACGGGCTTTCAACTAATTGAATTCCCCCTCCATCACTATCGCCGCCAATCTCTATTCCGAGCCTGTGCCCGCTAAACTGATACAAGCCTCCTTCTTGGTGGTCTTCAAGAACATAGTCTGGAACATCAACATAAACTATCGCAGAGTGATTGTTCTTTTTTATAAAGCCAAAATCCTGCTCATGATAGCTGTCCATTTTGCAAATCTCATCTATATCTGACCTTTCTTTTTTTATCCTCAGGAACTCCTCGCTTTCCTTTAGTTTTGTTGTTAAGGCTTCCATTGAAAGCCTTTTTATCTTCTCTGCAGCATATTCCGCAGCAATCTCATCGCTATAAGCAAGGGTTACCAGATTGTATCTCCTGCCATTTACAGAAAGCTCTCCATCACTGCTTACATTCGCAAGAAGATATACTGTCTTGCTTATTACCCCGAAATTGAATCCCTCTGTCAGGTTGTAAAAAATTGAATTGCTGGCGCTGCTTTTTGACAGGTTTTGATTGAAAAGTATGCTCTCAAGTTTGCTGGACTTTGGCTTTCTTACCTTAAGCCTGACTTTTTCCAGCTCCTTTATTCTGTTCTCAGCATATGTCTCAATCTCCTTTTCGTATACGCCGTTCTTTATGCTTTTCCTTCCGCGTTCATCTTTCTCTGCTTTTCCCGCCTCGCTCTCACTATCTAAAACCTTATCCAGCACCTTGGAATTGTCTTTTTTTAAATGAGGGAATATCTCTGCTACAACAAACCTTATCAGCTTGTCATTTTTTGCGCTGCTGTCTTCTCTTCCCTTTAATTCCTCTGCTATAAACCTCTCCTGGTATGAAGCATATTCTTTTTCAAGCTTCCCATCAGAAACTCTCTCAAGTGTTTCCAGCAAAGGGCCCTCCTTTACCTCTATCTTCCTGCCTTTTACCAAAAGTGTATTTGGGCTGGCGTTCTCTCCTCTCAAGCAATAATGCACCCTGCCGTCTATAACAAACAGTGGTGCACTGTCTGCCAGCCCAAATACTGCACTTCTCTCTGCTATTGTTTTTTCAATTCCCATTTTAGCAATTTCTTCAGTTGTTTAAACTAAGGAGATAAGGCCTCCTTCTTGCACAGAAGCTACCTCTATCTCTAATGCCTGATAGTTTACCCCTCTATGCTCCCTTGGCTGGAAAAAATTGCCTACCCTGTCCTCTCTTGTTGCAGTCTTTCCGTTAACAGAGATTGCATATTCTCTAGACATTTCAGATTTTATGCTTCTCGCTGTAGCTACTTCTGCCTCTTCAAGTTGTTTAGGGTCTGTAAGATAGTCAATCACAGCGCCTACTGTTGAGTTGGTGTAATTGCCAGACAAAGGCTTCATGATGCTATCCTCTGTTCCAGACAAAGCAGTCCTTAAGGTTGCGACATATTTCTTAGGCTCAGCTTCCGGGTTTGTCCTTCTTGTCATTTTTTACCTCCTGATATTTTATTTTGTTGTTCTTCAAACAAAGCTAAAAGAGTCTTGTTAGGATTCAGTATAGCCTCGCTTGAAATCATGATTTCTTTTATCTTCATTCCAGGAAGATAGAATTTGTACGGAGTGAGCGATTCTTCTATGACAGATTTTAATCCTCTCGCACCCATTCCCCTTTCGCTGGCAAGCCTTGCAATTGTGCTGTATGCCTCTTCTGCAAAGCTGGCTTTGATGTTATAGCTTTCAAGCTCTTTTTTGTAAAAGCCTATCGGAGAGTCTTCTGATTCCTTCAGAATCTTCACAAAATCCTCCTGTGTCAGCTGCCTGAACCTTGCTATTACAGGTATCCTTCCTATGAACTCCGGGATCATGCCGTACTTAATCAGCCCCTTAATCAGCTTATGCGGCTCTGCCCCGTATAATGCCTCTCCATTATCCAGGTCCTTTTCCTTTCTTGAGTCAATAAAGCCCATTTTCGGCATCTCCTTAAGCGAATCATACAAGTCTGAAAATGCCCCTCCGAATACAAACAGCATGTCCTTTGTGTTCAGCATCCTCTTGCCATGCCCGGTATCAACCTCAATGTCAGCGCCTTCCATAATCTTCAGCAACCCGCTTTGAACATCCCTTCCGGAAACATCCCTTCCGGCAAGCTCTCTTGCGGCAATCTTATCTATCTCGTCAAGGTAAATTATGCCTCTCGAGGCTGAATTGAAATCGCCTTCTGCCTGAGAAACAATGTGTTGCACAAGGTTTTCCACCTTGTCGCCGACATAGCCGGCCGCAGAATATTTTGTTGCGTCAGAAATCAGCAAAGGCACCTCTAATACCTTGGAAATTTTTTCAACAACATATGTCTTCCCGCATCCTGTCGGGCCTATAAGCAGAACATTATTTTTCTTTGTCTCTTTGCCTGAGCTTAGTGATTGATAGTGGTAGCATACGGCATTGCAAACCTTCTGCAGGGTATCATCCTGCCCCACAACAAACTTTGTCAGCTCATCATAAAGCTCTCTCGGAGTAAAATCAAACTTGAAGACAGACCTTTTTTCTGCTTGCTTTTCCTTCTTAACCCTGTCTTTTAATTCCTGTATTGGTATTCCAAGTATTTGATCAAGCTTTGTTTTTGACATTGGCATCTCCTGTTTGTGTCAATTATATATAGAGTTGTATTTTTAATCTACTTTTCTGACAAAAATATGTGCATAGTGTTGTCTTTTTAGACTAAATTAAGCTCACGCACCCCGCGCACCTCGCATCGCTTGTCTAAGCCAGCATAAGTGCAACAAATGCCAGAATCGCCTTCAAGCCAGCATAACTGAATTTTTTTAGCAAATGGTTTGCCTCTCAAATTCTCTATAAAAATGGGCATTTCACCAATTCCTGCCCTTTTTAAGAACCACCCATATTCTTCAGCATCCTTACCAAAGGCATAAACAGTTATCTCGCAATCTGCAAACCTGTTAGTTGGAATAGATTCAACTGACAATTTCACAGAATCAGGCAGAGCCTGCTCAACCTGTCTCGGAGTTAAATAAAAATTTCGCAATTTTCTGTAGCAATCAGTAGCTTGTTCTGCATTTGCCATAATTGGAGAATTTTTAGTTAAGAATTTGCCTTTCTTAGGAATGTAAATTACATCTTCCTTAACCCAGTTTTGATTCCGAGAAACAGTTTCATATCTTCCTTCCTGCATTCTCAGTCTTGCATTTTCCTGCAGAGAAATAATTTTATAGCCTTCTTCTTCCAATATTTCTTTTCCTTCATCAAAAGGCGCAAGTACACAAGCAGAGGATATTTCTCTTAGCTTTACATCAACATTAATGCTGTATTTTGTCATAATGTATGCTGATTAATGATGTTTATAATATTTTTTGATAATAATATTCTTATAGGAATATTTATATAGTGTAAATAGTTAGAATAAGCATGGATTTTCCGGATATAAAATTGATAAAAATAAAGAGGCAAAGGCTCGGGCTGAAGCAGAGGGAACTAGCTGGCTTGGCAGGAGTTTCCCAGTCATTAATAGCAAAGCTTGAATCAGGAAAAATTGAGGCATCTTATTCTGTTGTTAGGAATATTTTTAATGCCCTTGAAAATGCAGCAAAAAAAAATGAGAGATTATGCAAAGATATTATGATAAAGAGGATAATTTCAGTTAAGCCTGAAGATGGCATGCTTAAGGCAAGAGAATTAATGAAAAAGCATGATATCTCTCAGCTTCCTGTAATAAAAAACAAAAGGATTGTCGGGAACATTTCAGAAAGCATAATTCTGGATAATATTGAAAAAGATTTTTCAAAAGTCAAAGTTGGAGACATAATGGGAAATCCCTTTCCGACTTTAAGCAACGATACCCCTGTAAGCTCAGTTATAGGATTAATAAAACAAACAGATGCTATTATTTTAACGAACAAAGACAGCCTGTCGGGAATTTTGACAAAGGCTGATTTGTTATAAACCCGGGAACAGATTGTGAAGCTAAACTAAATGGTGCTGAATCAAGCGAAGAATATTTAAAAACACTAAAAGTATATATCTAAAATGGTACTTGAGCAGGCAACACTGAAGAAGATATGCGACTTTGTGAAGATTAAGCCGAGAGCAGTGCAGGAAATAGCTGAGCTCGTAAAGAAAAACTGGAGGACAGCTGAGAGGTATATAAATAAGATAGAGGAGGAAACAGGATGCATTTCAACAAGGGTTTTCAGGGAAGGGACAAGAGGGGCATTAAAGATTGTTTACTGGAATTTTGCAGAAGACATTCATTCCACAAGCTTTCAGCAGGAAATTACAGAAAGCATAATGCAGGGCAAAAGAAAGAACGATTTCTCGCCTTTTGATATTTACCAGTATGTTGATGAAAAAAAGAAAAGGGTAGATGTTGAGGACATAAGCGGCATAGATGTTTACGTTGACCTTTCAGAAAAAACAGATTTTGCAGGATTTCTAAGGCAGGCAACAAAGCAGGTGCTGATTTTTTCAGGAAACTTATCATGGATTAACTCAAAACAGGGAAAAACCAAGATTCTTGATGTTTTAAGAGAGCTTGTAAAACGAAATGTTTCAATCAAAATTATAGCAAGGGTGTCAATGATTGGAGTTGAAAATGCAAAGAAGCTTCTTGCGATAAACAAAGAGCCGGGCAGGGACATGATTGAGATTCGCCACAGATACCAGCCCTTAAGGGCTATGATAATTGACAACAGGATAATTAAATTAAGGGAAAAAAAAGACCCGGCATATTACGCTCAGGGAGAGCTTAAAAGAAAAATAGAGATATTCTATGACATATTTGACAAAGACTGGGTAGAATGGGCGCAAAAGGTGTTCTGGAAGATGTTTTCTGTGTCAATGCCTGCTGAAAAAAGAATACACGAGATTGACAAGATAAAAGCAAAGTTTCTTGTTGATTAGGGCTTATTTAAGATTTTATTAAGTGTTGCGAGAATTAATGCATATGCTGGAATACAGCCCAAGTCCATATGGTTCTCTGCAAGAGTTTCTTTGGAATTTAGCGGCTTGTCGCTGGCCCAGTAGCCAACATTAAGCAGAATGTCTTTTTTCAGCTGGTTTCTCTTGTATGCTTTCTCTATCGCTTCAACATAAGGCGCTGCTTCCATTTCAACACCCAGAATATTGTCAAAATAGATGTAATAGCAAAAAACCAGGTCGTTTTGCATTGCAGTTCCGGGAACAGTAAGGACTGGCCCGCCGCTATGAATCCTCCCTGTTTCCAGCAGCCCATTGAAGTCTTCTGCCTTCAGGCTATTCCCTGTCGGAAAATCATAAATCCCGCCGATAATCTGCGGCACAACATGCGTAGGCAGCATGATGTCAAACCTCTCTCCGCCAATAAAGGTTATTCCTGCCTTTCCGGTTATTGAAATGCTGTCTATCCTCTTTCCAAGAGTTTCACAAAGCCTTCTCATATTATGTGTTCCTTGCTTGCCAAAAGAATAATCCATATTGAGGATTATGATGCCTTTCTCTTTTGCTTTTTCTTTGTCAAATTTAATCCTTGGGTCAATTTTTTCAGGGAGTCTCTCAAGAATTTTTGACAGGTCTATAACCTGCACATCAACTCCTGTGTCATACTCATCCTTGATTAAGGTTATTCCCAGCTTGTCTTCATAAGCAATCTTTTCCTGCAGAAGCCAGTTATATTCCTGTTTTTTGTATAGCCTGTGAAGCAGGTAGTATAAGGTGCTTAAGTTCCCAGCTTCAATGCGTGAAAGCTCCCGGTCTTTCTTTGCCAGCTCTGTTATTTTCTCCCGGTTCTCAGATGCGAAGCCTGTAAGGCAATTGGCAACTCCGTGCGTATCGCTGGAAATTATTGCTATTGGCCTGTCACCATATTTCTTAAGCTCATTGACAATTTTCTCTACCCACTTCTTTGCCTTTACTGAGTCATCTGTTTTTGAGAAAGACTTGTCAAATTCTATTGCCATTTGTTCCGGTTCAATAGAAAGGATATTATTAAGTATAAAAAACAGCCTGAAATCCAAAGACTCATCTGCTTTTATCAAATCCTCAAATTTTACACCGAGGATATTTGACAGCCTTGCAATAATCTGGTTTTTTCCTTCGCTGGAAATTTCGTTTTTGGTGGTAAGGTTTTGGATGTCTTTTGTTATGTCCTCTCTCATGCTGATTTTATCTTTTATCTTTCTTGCCTCTATGCCGTACATTATAAGGCAGGTAAGAATGTCAAATATGTCTGTTTCACCCTCTCTAGCTATAAACAGCAATTCCTTGCCAAGATTGTAAGATGCCCTCCTTCTCGCCTTAGTTTCAAGCTTTGTTATTCCCGGAATGTTGTTAAGCTCATCAGGCTCTTTCCTTATGTAAATCCTGTACTTCTTTGTGATTTCCTCAGGCAGCCTTTGGAGCGCATAAACAAAAGCTGACAAATCAATAGTTTCCATGTCATTGCAGTATCTGTGAATGCAAGGCTTCATTTCTATAAATTTTGAATACAAATTTCCAATTATAGTGCATCCTTTTAAGATGTCTGCCTGAATGGCAATACGGAAGTTCTCAATAGCCTGCCGGATTTTATGAATCTCGTCTTCATTATTCTTCACTATGGTTTTTATCTCTTCAGCTGTCAGCATTTTACATACCTCAAAGCCAGAAGCCTGAATGTATTTATAAATCTTTCTGTTATTATCATTATATAGTAGTGTCAGAAATCACATAGGGACATCAAAAATAAGAACTAACCCCTGCTAACGATTATGCTTCTCTCTGCCTGCTCGCTTGCCTTTCCCATTCTTTCTGAAATAGCAAGAATATGCGGATAAACAGAGGAAGCCTCTCTCCTGTCAAATCCCAAGTCCATCATAACCCCCAGATAATCCTCCTCTGCCAGCTTGTAACTTTCATTCAAGCCAAAAACAAGGTATTTATTTTTTTGCGCTCTTTTTTTGGCTATCATTCCTTCAAGAATCTCACCCTGTTCTTTATATTTCTTCTTAAACTCGTCTATGCCTTCTCTCAATGTTCTTGCCCGCTCTTCCTCACTTTTTTCAACCCTTGCAAAAATCCTCTCTCCTTTTTCTTCACCCTCTTTCAACAATGAGACTATGCCTTTTGCAGATTTTTCCGCTCTTCTTTTTCCTTTGTCGCCTAAGCTTGAAAGCGGCTTGTAAAGCGCGTCCAAGGCGATAAGTGCTCTTACATATTTTTCAACTTCTGTTCTTCCATGCATTAAAATCAATAGGTTTTAAGGTATATAAGAATTTATCAATTCTGAAATATACATTTAAAAATATAGCAATGCTAATTTTTTCATGATAAAGCCGCCAAAATTAGAAAAAGGGGATACAATAGGCATAGTTTCGCCTTCTGACCCTATCCTGTTCAAAAGGGGCTATGTAAAAAAAGGCATTAAAATCCTTAATGACATGGGCTTTAAAACAAAGCTCGGAAAGCATGCCCTGAAAGAATATGGCTACATGGCAGGAACAGATGAGGAAAGAAGAGATGACTTGATGGATATGTTTGAAAACAAAGAAGTAAAGGCAATCTTTGCGACAAGGGGAGGGGATGTTGCATCTCATCTTTTGGATATGCTTGATTATAAAGTTATAAGAAAAAATCCAAAGATATTAATGGGGTTAAGCGATATAACTCTCTTGTTAAATGCAATAAACAAGAAAACAGGGCTTGTAACATTTCATGGGCCTTTAGTGGCATGGGGCATTAACTGCTCATTTTTCAAGCTGAAAGAAATGGACCCTTTCAGCAAGAAATACATGCTCAAGGCATTATGCAGCACAAAGCCCATTGGCTATGTGAAACCTGTAAAAAAAAGAATAATGATAAAAAAGGGCGGGGCAGAGGGAATTCTTGTTGGAGGCAATCTTGAGTGCATTGAAAACCTTATAGGAACAAAATACGAGCCAGACTTCAAGAATAAAATATTTTTCTGGGAGGAGTTCAGGGAGTATGTTGAAGACATGGACAGAATCCTGACGCATATGAGGCTGCATGGAATATTTGGCAAGATAAACGGCATGGTTATAGGGCATCTTGAGCACTATCTTGCAAAAGGCGAGGCATATGAAAGGTTTGAAAAAATGATTAAGCAGGTTACTAAGGGCTATGATTTTCCTATTCTGAAGGCAGAGGAATTCGGGCATGGCTTAAAAAACGCCACAATTCCCATTGGAGCAAAGGCAAGGATAAGCAACAGCAAGTTTGAGATATTGGAAAGCGGAGTGAGATAATTTTAATAGAAAACCTTTTATACTTCTTTGAGGAATATTATTCTTATGCAGCACTTTCCATTATTTGAAAAACTTCATACAGATATTCTTGAGGAGAGATATGGTTCTATTCACGCTAAAGTTTTAAGGCATGATTCAAAAATAAGAAAATCCTTATTAACAGACTCTAAAGATATAGCGAGAACTTATGCATTAACTTTCTTGCAAGACTGGCATAATAAAGAAGTAAGTAATATAAATGAACAGATTAAGAGTGGAGAAGCCATAGGGGTAGCCTTTAGGGAAAAGGGATATTCTATCAGAAAAAATGTGCTTGATGTTTTCATAATAAGATTGCCAAAATGGCTGAAAGATGAATTCTATGCAAAAGAGGGTTATGCAAAAGCAAGAATATCTGAGTTCTATGCCCAGAAGAAAAACGGGCAGCCAATTATTTATGGCATAGTAACTGAAATTTACACGCCCGATTTTAGAAAGCCATTAATAAGAATAGCAGACAAAGAGCAAATAAGCGCCTTGACAGAGTGTCTTGAAAAAAAAGGTTTCTCAAAGAATGAAATATGGAGAAGAATAGGGGATGAGAATAATTATGAAGATTGCCAAGATAAATATGAAAAAGCTAAAAAAGAATCCAGAAAGATTGTTTCAAAAATAGAAAAGAAAGTAAGGGAAGAAATAAAGAGCCCTGATTAGAATAACTTGCTAAATTTAAAGATAATTTTATTAAGCTGATTAATTCTAGAATAATATGCGGCTTTGGTCTAACGGCATGACTCAACCTTCCCAAGGTTGCTGTACGGGTTCAATTCCCGTAAGCCGCATTTAATAATTATATAGATTTTTATAATAACTATTT
>Ga0209541_10006988_pt1 | contig 19072 bp, 15 predicted proteins | sample RifCSPlowO2_01_FD_184027 | JGI IMG/M metagenome (GOLD analysis project Ga0209541, IMG submission 184027) | Groundwater microbial communities from Rifle, Colorado - Rifle CSP2_plank lowO2_0.1 (SPAdes) (version 2) | ecosystem: Environmental > Aquatic > Deep subsurface > Groundwater | place... | reverse complement strand
CCCAGCCGTATTCTCTCTTATTGGCATCTACTTGGACTTCGCCCATCCTCTTGGCCCAGCCTGGGAACCAATCATTTTCCGAAGGAAATCCTTTCCACATGTCATCTTCGTAGAATATTTCAGCCGGCGGATAAGTTCCTACTGAACTGGTATAAAGATAACCCTTCACTCCTGCTTTTCGGGCGGCAATCAATAGATTGAGAGTGATCAAAATGGTGGTTTCAAAAAAAGTTGCCGGATACTTTTTGTTCATGACCGGCGAACCCTTTACACCGAAAAGATTGAACACATAATCCATTCCATGGCAGGCTCTGAGGCAATTTTCAGGTTCTCTTAGGTCAAGTCTTAAAAAAGCTGACCGGGGATGAACTCTGGATGGGTCATCTAAGGAAACACTCGTAACTTTGGCGCCTTCTTTGATTAGAAATTCTACCAGAGGTGAACCAATCATGCCGGTTCCACCGATCACTGCCACATTTTTTCCGGAGAAAGATCGTGGTGTTAAGTTTTTCACATAGCCTCCTTTACTTTGTTCTGGCGATACCATTCTATGGTTCTGGCAATACCTTCGTCAAGAGAAACTCTGGGTTCCCAGCCGAACTTTTCTTTAGCTTTATCTATGCTTGTTCGGATTTTAGTTCCGATAGTTGGTCCGTTTGGATCGTAGACAATTTCCAGATTTTTACCTGAGATTCTAACGGCTTTTTCTACGAGTTCTTTGATGGTAACGGCTTCGCCTGAAGCGGCATTAAATACATCAAAGTTATAATCTTGGCGATCGATGACCAATTCTACTAATCTGGTAAAATCATCAACATATAAAAAGTCCCTTAGCTCTTGTCCTTTTCCCCAGACGACCACTTTACCGTCCGTTGATTCAACAACCTTTCTTATGGTTGCACCGAAAACATGGGATCTCTCCGGATCAAATCGGTCATGCGGCCCGTATATATTTGATGGTCGAATTGCAGTAAACTTTGTTCTTCCCAACTCGGCAAAGAATTTGCACATTGATTCGCAGTAAAGTTTCATATTCGATGCGCCGAAATATGGTCCACTTAGGTCATTTCGGTCTACATCAGTTTCTTTTGATGGTTCATCCTGACTCGGATACATTACCGAGCAGCTTAAAAAGATCACTTGGGAAACGTTGTGGTCAAAAGCTGATTGAAAGACCCAGGAGTTAATTACCGCATTGGGTGTTATCTGGATATAGGGTCTTTCCTTAGCATCCTTAGCCCCAGTGCTGTAAGCCGCTGCTTGGATGACGACATCAAAGCCTGGCTCAAGCGCTATATTTACTGATTCTTTTGTTGTTAAATCATTAGCCCATATTAATTTTTTATTGCTGTTCCAAGGATCCAATCGATTATAACGATTAGACTGCCATGTTCCCCAAACATCCAAATCCGACCTCTGGCTTAGGGCTTGGAAAATATTGAAACCGACAAAGCCGCTAGCTCCTAGTATGAGAACTCTTTTTTTTGTTGTCAAAGAAATCTCCTTTTTCAAACTTTACCGACTGAAGCATAATACACGTGTTAAAATTTTTGTCAATAAGTAAAAAATCCCCGATGTGCTGGGGATTAATTTTTCGGATGGGTAAGGATCGGTTTCATTTTCTGGTCAAATAGCATTTGTTTCCATAATCTCAATACCCTCAACATTAATAGCGCAAACCCGATCAGCCCATGTTTGTTGTACATTGGTTTCCATCGCCACGGTTTTGAGTAGATTCTGACAAACATTTTATTTTGCAGCTTGACTAAATCTTCAGATGTTAGTTCGCCCACTTTAGTTACGGCTTTGCCGTAGCGCAGATATTCGGAGAAATCCTTGTCCAAAAGCTTTACTCCGTGAGTGCCGGCCTGAGCCATTTGATTGAATTCTGTTCCAGGATATGGCACGGCGATAGAGCAATTAGCTTGTTTGACTTCTTTGGCATTCTCTAAGAAATCGGATAGCTCCTCTATCGTTTCTAAGGTTTCTCCCGGCAGGCCGATCATAACCGAATTCATGGCTTCAACGCCATATTTCTCGAATATTTTATTTGCCCTAGTATAATCTTTCAGCTTAACTTGTTTTCTCATCGTATCTCTCATCTGGGTATTTATAGTTTCTAGCCCCATTGACATTCGGACTAATCCAGCTTTAGCCATCTGAGCTACCATTTCGTCTTCTACCAAATTAGCCCTAGTACTCGATTCAAAAGTAATTTTGATACCCTCTTTAATTATTAGGTTGCATATTTTTAGGATGTGCTTTTCAGCCCATAGGGTTAGAACATCATCAGTAAAGAAAATGTGGGTAATATAGGGGAAATCCTGCTGTATTTTTTTGATTTCATCAACAACCGATCTAGGTGAACGCATGGCCATTCTTGTAGTATTGATGGCATCTGAGGCGCAGAATATGCAATGCCAGGGGCAGCCTCGCATAGTATGAACAGAAGTAAAATGTGTTCTTCCATCAACGGTTCCCAGCCGATATTTATTCATTGGCAGTAGGTGTCTTGCCGGGAATGGGTATCTATCCAGGGCAAATTCTTTCTCTACGGTTTTACCAGTTATTTTGATTGTTGTCGGGATCCACTGAGGCTTGCCGATAATTATCTCATCTTTTCTTTTGAAGATAATACCGTCAACTTGAGATAAATCGTTACCTTTTTGATACGAATCTAAAAAATTAGGCAAAGATTGTTCTGCCTCACCCAAGAATAAATAATCAAATTGCGGGTATTGTTCGGCAATTTTTTCTTTCATAATGGTAATATGAGGTCCGCCGACAATGATAGGAATTTTGCTTCCGGATTCTTTTATCTTTTGAGCCAAGCTTGTATTGAGATGAAAAAATGGGCTGTAGCAAGTTAATGCAAATATATCTGGCTTAAGAGCTATGGCTTGATTTACTAAATCTTCTTCGCTTATGTTGTCAGCCTGGGCATCTATTATTGATGCAATATGCCCGTACTGCTCGGCTATTGCTGCCAGAAGGGCAATATTTTGAGGCATCCATGTTGAATTTCTTTTTGCAAAATGTCCGAAAAGTCCGTATTCTCCAGTCCAGCGTGGATAGAGAAACGCAATTTTCATTACCTTACCTCAATGTCAAAAAACTAATCGAATACTACCATATTTTAATTGAGTGGGCAAGCCAAGTTTTTACCCAATAAAAAAGAACCAACTTGGTTCTTTAGTCCCCTAAAATTTTTCTTTTCAATCTAGGGACATTGATCATCTCTCGGATATGTTCTACGGCTTTATCCCCGAATTTTGTCCTCATCATATTTAGATACTCAGGATTAGTGAAATATTTTAAAAATGCTTCGTCTCGGAATTTTAAAACATCTTTTGCGGAAACATTGTCTGTGGGCAAGGGGGTAGTTTCATAAGCGTGCTGGGCATAGCCTATCCATCCAGGACCGTCCGGATCATCTGGCAGGGCAAATCTTTTCTGCTTTGCTAGTTCATAAAGAGGGGAGCCAGGATAGGCCATAGCAGAATAGAAATTTGCAAATTCTGAATTTATCTCAAGCGATAGATCCAGAGTCTCTTGCATTGTTTCATTGGTATCATCGGGCATGCCAAAAATATAATTACAGATCGTGTATATATCGGCCTTCTGTATTTTTTTGACAACTTCCATGATATTTTTATTTATATTCAACAAGTTTCTTTCATCATTTTTAAACTTTTTATTAGAACCCTCTCGGACATGCTTACTGCCAGATTCTATTCCTATGGCTAGCCATTTAAAGCCGGCCTTTCTAAGTTTCTCAAGAAATTCATCTCTCGTGGTGTCAATTCTTGTGTAGGCCCAAATATTCAGATCATAATCTTTTTCTATCAGTTTATCGCATACGCCTAAAACATGAGTTGGGTTTAGAACAAACATTTCATCGGCTATTTTAATATTTCTTACCCCGTATTTTTCAACTAGAATCCCTATTTCGTTAACAACATTTTCCGGAGTCCACATGCGGTATGTCGGTGTGGCCATTGAATAATTGGGTCCACTAAAGGGGGTATTGATGCAGCAAAAGGAGCATTTGTAGGGGCATCCCAAGCTGGTATGAATTGATGCATAAGGCATGCGTTTTTCAATGTTATCAAAACAATGCCAATTGTGAGCTCTATATTTTTCCATTGGCAGTAAATCCCAGGCCATTCCCGGCATTTCCTGATCAAGGTCACTAATTAGATCAGCATTTTTAGTAAACTGAACTTGGCCATTATCAAAATAACAAAGATTTGGAACCTTACTAAAATCTGACCCCGATGTTTTTAGAGTTTCTGCCAGTCCCCAAATTGTCAAAGGACCTTCCCGGGTACAAACAAAATCAACAGCTTCTTCTCTTAATGTTCTTTCTGGCAATGCTGCCGAATGAGTGCCTGTTATTAAGATTTTTGATTCGGGATTAATAGCTTTTATTTCTTTACAAACTTCGCTTGCCGAATGCATGCTTTGGGTTGATGCCGATGGTTGGAATCCATAAACAACCACTGCTATTAACTTGGGCCGAAGTTCTTTAACCGCATCAGCAACTTGAGTTGGTGTTAAGTTTTGAGCCGGGATGTCTAATATTTTTACACTGCAGTTCTTATTTCGCAAATAATTAGCGAATAAACCGCAAAATATAGGCGGTTCAATAGCTGAAAATTCAATAGATAGCTGCTGGTAAACCGAAATAGTGTTTCCCGGATTGATTAAAAGTACATCAAGGTTTTTCATTCACTTTATCTTTCAAATTGGCAAAGAGCTGGATGTACTATATATGATTATAGGGTAGCGTCAATGATAATAGCAGTGAGGTTATTTTCTAATGAGATTCGTGAATGAATCCATGACTGGTTTAAAGTCTTTATAGTATTTGGAGCTAGATTGAAGTACTTCATAATGAAGTTCCATTTTTTCTGTTAATCTCGGCTTTAGATAAGATCGATATATAGATTTAATAAAAGGAAATGTTTTGGCAATTTTATGCCGTATAGATTTTACAACGTTTTTGTAATTCTTTTTTGGAAGAGAGTTATTGCTGTTGTAGTTTCTCTGTTCCGCCGACAACCATTTCACAAGCTGACCCGTAAAAGCGCGTCTCGCAATCTTAATAGCATTTTCAAGCGGTATGCTGTCTTTTTTAGAAATACTTTCTGAAAGGACGTGCTCATAAATTTTATAAGATTCATTCCAGTCCTGACTGGTAACCCATTCGGAAGGTTCTAGCTGGACGCGATGCTGGTCGTGCATCTGTCTGACATAACCAAGGCAATCTAGTGTAGGTGATTTACCGGCTATTATTGAAAGAGCGCAGGGCACAATCTCTGAGCTGAACATATGATCTTTTATTTCCGTTACATGATCGTGGCTCTTTAGCAACTGATCCGTTCGGTTAACAAGAAATAAGGGGACGAAATTATCAGATAGGAAATTAATCAATCTTTCGCTTGCGGTGTTGTTTAGTATCTTCCGTAGTACATAGTCGTTCAAATTATCTAAATCTCCATAAATATTGTTATTCTTAAGCCTGAATATTACGGAATATCCGCCGGCTGTAGCATGGTCAGGATTATTTTCAAGAAATTCAGCGCAGATTGTTAATGAGTTTGGGACTTGATAATCGTCGTCACAAGAGTAGCAGGAATATTTTTCTTTAACAGTTAATAATAAGTGTTTTGCTGCATCAGCGCTACCCCTTGTGAGATTCGGCAAATATTCATAGACAATGTTTATTTTATCTTTTAATTTGTTAATTTCATTCTTAATTTTCTCAGAGTTCTCTTGGTTGCTCGAATCGCCTATATATATCGTATGGAGGCAATCAACCGATGCATAATATCGGAGCTGCCTTATTACAAAATCCGCCCTGTTCATGGTTGGTATCAATATTGCTACTTTTAAGTTCTCATTCATTATTCAAGAATTATGGGGCAACAGCTCCATTATATATTATTTATAACAAAAAAGCATCTTTTTAGATGCTTTGTCGAACACTTAAATATCTAGTCCAAACTTCCATTTTGCCAGAAAAATGGTGGCGAAGCTCTGTAGTTGTTGAAGCTTGCCATTGATTGCTAGTTTTTTAAACTTTTCGACTGATATGGGGATGACTTGTATGTCCTCTTTAGGCTTAAACCCCTTCTTTTTTACTGCCCCTTGGCCGTAAAAAAGATAAAGTTTGCATTTTGCTCTATCTATCCATGGCGCGCCTGCGCCCAGAAAATTAAATTTTTTACATATATAGCCAGTCTCTTCATATAGTTCTCGAATGGCGGCTTTTCTTGGAGATTCGTCTTTATCTATCTGACCAGCCGGTAACTCCAAGGTATATGATTTAGTAGGCTGCCTATATTGTCTTATAAGAAGTATTTTTCCGTCTTCTTTTGTCGCCAGAATCATCACGCCATCTGGTATGACGATTCTATAGAAAGGTTTTTCTTTGAGAGATTTAGTATAGTTGACATTTTCACTTTCAATCCTGAACCACTCTGTTTTAAATTCTAATTTATTTTTGGCCATTATGTTTTACTCTTCAAGCTCTCAATGACTATGTTACAAATAAAATTAATATCCTCAGGATTTAGAGAGGGATTATTAGGCAGGAAAAATCCGCAGTTATGGATGCGATCTGCCGTCGGCGCGGAGAACTTTCCGTAACGCTCAAACCAGAATGGATGTAGTCCAAGATTTCCCGCAGAGAACATTCTATTTTCTATTCCATGAGAATTTAAGGCGGCAACAATTTTTTCACGTTGTTCTTTATTTTTTGCTAATGCGCCGAAATGAATGCTACAGACTATCGAACCCTTATCATATTTTTGAAAAGTAACATGACTGTCCAGAAGTTTTTTGTACAGTTGATGATTTTCCCACCGGCATCGAATGAACCATTTGAGCTTATCAATTTGCCTCAAGCCGATAAAGGCCTGTATATCGGTCGGACGTAAATTATATCCTGCCTCAAAAAATGTAAAAGGCTTATTAAAGTCGTTAATGTTGTAATAGGCGATTAGACGATCATATGTTTCAACCGGAAGATCTTTACCCCAGCCGTGGCTTCTTAACATGAGCATCATTTCATAGAGCTCTTTATCGTCAGTAGATACTAGCCCACCTTCGACAGTTGAGAATTGATGGCCATAATATGCTGAAAAGCTTGCCATATCACCAAAAGTTCCGACATTTCTGCCGTACCAGCTTGAACCACCAGCGGCGCAGGCATCTTCAAGAAGGTAAAATCCATATCTATCTTTCAATGCCATTATCTCTGTCATTTTATGTGGTACGCCTAAAACATGGACCATCATTACAATTGAGGGTTGATATCGTTTAAGTAAATCCTCGAGGTGATCAAGGTCAAGTCCAAATGTATCCGGATCAGCCTCGCATATGATTGGATCTTCAAATTCTTTCAGTTGCATGACTGGAGTAATGGTGGTTCCCCATCCAACGCTAGGTACGATTACTCGTATCCGATTATTCCTTAATTTTTTACTTGCAAGAATGGCGGCATACATCAACAGATTTGCAGATGACCCTGAGTTACAAAATACTGAATATTTTCTACCTAACCATTGAGACCATTTTTCTTCAAACTGCCGTGTAAGGGGACCCATTGTTAATTGGGGCGCTGGTTCTTGAGTGATCCATTGCGCTACAGAAACTCTGTCTTCTCTATCAATTGTATCCTCGGCAAGATGATATTTAATTTCTCCCACTCTGTTTTTCTCCGAATTTATTAAGTTTACAATTAACTCGCCCTAATATAACGTTAATTAGTCCAATGTCAATACTTATTGTCAGATGCCTTTATTTGACATACCCTAATAACTATTCTACCATAATGCCAAGCAAAAAAATCTGAGGAGGTTAGTTTGCCAATATTCTTGGACCTTTACAAAAAGATGTATCTTATTAGAGAGGCCGAAGCTGAAATATCTCGAGAATATTATAAAGATGAGATGAAGACTCCTATGCACATGTCGTTGGGGAGCGAAGCTATTTCTGTTGGTGTATGTCATGCTTTGCCCAAAGGCAGCCATGTCTATGGAACCTATAGGAGTCATGCCTTATATCTTGCGATGACCGGTGAAACAAATGAATTTTTTGCCGAAATGTATGGCAAGGCAACTGGTTGTGCCGGAGGAAAAGCTGGTTCGATGCATCTGTCATCGCCCGAACATGGACTCATGGCTATATCCGCTGTCGTGGGGACAACCATACCTTGGGCGCTAGGAGATGCCTTTGCTGCAAGTTACAATAACCTTGACCGAATTACGGCTGCTTTTTTTGGGGATGGTGCAACCGATGAAGGCTCATTCTGGGAATCTTTAAACGCTGCCTGTTTAATGAAGCTGCCGATTCTGTTCGTCTGTGAAGATAATGATCTGGCTATTCATACCTCGAGCGTTCAAAGACACGGCTATGATTCTTTAACCGAAATAATCAAAAACTTTAGATTAAACGTTTTTGAGGGCAAAGGGAATGATGTTGAAAAAGTATATTCTTTAGCAAATAAGGCTGTTGATCTTATAAGATCGGAACAACAATCTTCGCTATTACGCCTTACATACTATCGCTATCTCGAACACGTAGGGGTAAATGAAGATTTCAATGCCGGATATAGAAAGAAACCAGAACCACAAGAGTGGCTACAAAATGACCCGGTTTATCAGTTGCGTCAAAAATTATTAAAAGCCGATTACTTAAATGCCGTTGAGGAAATCGAAGAACAAATTCGCAAACAAGTCCTTGCAAGCAGAATCAAAGCTCAGGAAGCGCCTTTCCCAAATGGGGATGAATTAATGAAAGGAGTTTTTTGTGGAGAATAAGCGAGTGATCTCCTATTGTAGGGCAATCAATGAAGCTCTTCACCAGGAAATGGCAAGGGATGAACGGATATTCGTTTATGGGCTGGATGTTGCGGACCACAAACGCACATTTGGGTCTGGCGAAGGCCTTCTGGAAAGTTTTGGGCCTAAGCGGTATTTTACTACTCCACTTTCAGAAGATGCAATGATGGGTTTAGGCGGTGGGGCTGCTGTAGCCGGCCTGCATCCGATCAACGTCCACATAAGAGTTGATTTTCTCTTGTTAGCTATGAATCAATTGGCAAATATGGTTGCTCCCATGCATTATGGATCGAACGGAAAACTTTCTGTTCCATTAGTAATACGAGCGATTATTGGACGGGGCTGGGGTCAAGGCTTTCAGCATTCAAAAACTTTGCATAGTAATTTTGCCCATATCCCTGGATTAAAAGTCGTTATGCCGACTACTCCCTACGATGCCAAAGGATTGCTTATAGCTGCGATCCGCGATGATAATCCGGTTCTTGTTCTTGAACACCGTCTCCTTTATTGGCAAGAAGGTCAAGTGCCGGAGGAATCATTTGAGACCCCTATTGGTAAAGCAAATATTCTGCGGTCTGGGAGCGACATAACTATCGCTGCTATATCCTGGATGAATGTTGAAGCATATGCCGCAGCGCGAATAATGGAAAGACGGGGTGTAACCGTAGAAATTATCGACCTTAGGTCAATTGCTCCTCTTGATGATGATCTAATAGCAGCATCAGTCAAGAAGACTGGTCATCTGATCGTCGCCGACTATGATTGGGTCAATTGCGGTTTTTCTGCCGAGATTGCCGCAAGGATATATGAAAAATGCATGTCTTATTTAAAGTCGCCAATTGCCAGGATAGGATTTGCGCCGACGCCTTGTCCTACCACTCGTCCCTTGGAGAATCTTTTCTATCCGAGCGCAGAGACATTAGTCAGAGCTATCGAGCAAAAACTCGATCTTGATAGAGCCGATCTTTCCGGCGAAGAATTTTTCAGTTATGAGAATAAGTTTAAAGGACCGTTCTAAAAATGATAAAAGTCAGTCAAACCTCATTGCCTGGAGTATTGAAAATTATAAGGCCTGTTTTCCAGGACCATCGGGGAATTTATACCGAAGAATATAACGAGCAGGAATATTATGACGCTGGGATTAAGATAAAATGGGTTTCCCAAACTTGTTCCTTATCTGAGAAAGATGTTCTTAGGGGGCTTCATGGAGATCCTAAAACTTGGAAATTAATTACTTGTTTGTGCGGTGAAATATATTTTGTAGTTCTGAATTATGACCCCAGCTCACCATCTTATGGTAAATGGGAGTCGTTTATTCTTACGCCGCAGAATGGTCTGCAGATATTAGTTCCCCCAATGTGTGCCAATGGGCATCTTATTCTGAGCCAGACAGCGTTGTTCAGCTATAGCCAATCTGAATATTACACTGACGGAAAAAATCAGTTCTCGGTGAGATGGAATGATCCGAGATTCAATATTATCTGGCCGATTGAGAATCCGATACTTTCCGCGAGGGATAGCGGAACAAAAAAGAGCTTATAGCTCTTTTTTTAATTCATCAGCATTGAGTAGCCAGGCATATCCTCGGAATCTTTTGGCGTCATCAACTTCTTTTAGGATCAAATCCATATAAGTGGATACGTCGGCTTCTTGCGGCCAAATTTTACTGGAACTGAACGTTTTAAATTTAGCGGTAGCCAGCTTTTCTATTTTTTTGGTAGCTAGCAATTCATTAAGTTCAGGATCTTTTGTATAGTCCCCAGCCATTGCCTCCGGAGTGCCTTCCATCGAGATCGACATACTGTTTGTAGGTGGCACGATGATCCAGCCCCCGTTTACGTCACTTAGGCTATTTATATAATTAATTTTATATTTTTTGCTTATAATATTCGCGAACGAATCATTAAAGGTTGTATTATAAGTATAAAATTCTTGAATATTATATTTGTTCAGCGTATCTATCAGATTAGATATGGCCATTCTCGATGGATATATGTCAGTTAGAAGAAGCCACATTTGGTGGATGCCGATTATTATAATTGCAATGATCAAATATATTTGTAAATGAGGTTCTGATCGAGAAAAAGCAAATCCAAGAAATAGCAGAATTCCCATTAGAGCGGGACTAAATGTTCTTAATGAATGGACGCTACGGGTTAGTTCGCCCCATAGTATAGGTGATAAAGATATCAGCAGGATTAATATTTTTAATGCAAAATCAGTAGGGTCTGATAGGATTAACAACAACATGCCCATGAGCAATAAAGTTTGAAGGGGAGCGATACGCCAAGCCACGTTGGGAAGCCATTGAATGAGGGGAGCCCGGAAATCAGCAGTGACATTCATTCCGCGCCTAGCGAAATATTGTATATATTTCTCAAAGCGGGTTTTTCTGGCCGGTGATAGAATGTGGCGGAGATAATTTTTAGTATTTAGCTTAATATTGGGCAGGGTAAGTATCAGGAATAACAGGATAAATCCCGACAAAAGAGGTAGAAGATAAGACCAGCCAAGAAGATGTATGATGGTCGATGCTCCGATATAGGCAATGAATAAATTTTTAAAATATTTCGGTAATTTTTTGTCGGCATGTCTGTAATAATGTTCCTTTGAAAAAAGAGATTGCCCTTGAATTACACCCAGTTGCTTTATGAACGGAGTCCTGCTGTCATAGAGGTAATTTACTATATTTTTTTTGGCAATTTTAGCGATAGGAAATGCTGACCCAATAAAAATCAGTATGGCGATATCAAATCTAAAATCCATTCGGGATAAATATTCGATTATAACCGGTGTTATCCCCTTTTCCGATATACTGGCGGAAAATTTTGATGCGAACAAAGCGATAAAGAAAAGAGGCATATATTTAATAGAAGAACCCGAAGAAAAAAGTGTAAGACAGAATAACACCCCGACCGCCATCACTATAAAAAAGTTTGGCATACCAAGCGGCAATTGTTGGATTGTCAATACGGTTGCAAGAAAAAACATAGTTGCCACGCCAATGTGACCTCCGTATAGTGCGGTTTGCCAGGGCCAAGCGGATAGAAGGTAGAGAAGCATGAGCCAGAAACCTATGAAGGTCCCCCAATAATTGCTACCGATGAAAAATATCAGCAAACCTGACATAGCTACACAAAATCCATATAAAGCCATCAGGGGCCTTTCGCCTGATTTGTCCCGGAACAGTTTTTGGAACAAAACCAAGAGCAATATCATACCGTCTTTGGTGTTTGTTTTAATAGTGCCGCATCTATGCATATCCGATAGCCATTTCCATTTATGACTTTGAGCCGCGGCGCGAACCTGATATTCATCATCGGTCTCGTTGCTCATAAAACGTATTTTTCTGGTCAGCCATAAAAATACAAGCCAAAATATTAATGAAATACCAATGGCCAGATATAATAGGTAGGAGATAGTAGTTGTCATGGCTGATCTTGTAAAACCTCAGTTCGTATTGTATGATCTTACCAGATTCTTTGAAAAAGAGAAAATGAGGACAGAATGTTTGATGTCGAAAAAGTGAGTAATATATTTCAGAAATACAATGTCCAAAGGATATTGTGGTATACCGATTATCCAGAAAAGCCTCACTGGAAGAACCCTTTCGGATTAGTAGATTTAGAAGTTGGTCTTAGAGATTTTCATGCCCAGCCTGCTTCTTTGCTTTATGTCCATATGCCCTATTGCCATACACAATGTTATTTTTGTAACTGCAAGACGATCATTTCCTTGGATTATAAGAATGTACAGAATTATTTAACTTTTTTGTTTAAAGAAATAGAAATGCATGTTGAATTTTGTGATAGGAACGGTCTCACGCCGAATATTAGCGAGATACATTTAGGTGGCGGCTCGCCGACTTATATGACGGAACAGGATTTTTTTATGCTCATTAAAAATTTGAGATTATTAGTTGATTTTAGTAAACTCAACGAATTTTCTATAGAGATAGATCCCAGAAGAATTAACCCTGACAAGATGTTCTTCTATAGTTCAATGGGTATAAATAGAATATCTTTCGGAATTCAAGATCTGGATTTAGAAGTTCAGAAGGCCATAAATAGAATTCAACCCGATTCATTGGTTAGAAGATTGTTAACTCCAGAGATAAGGAGTTTATTTCCTTACGGAGTAAATTTTGATGTTATGGGCGGTTTGCCGAATCAGACCAAAGAAAGTTTTCGGATGACAATGGAAAAAGTCATTGATCTTTCTCCGGATAGAGTGAGTTTGCTCCAAATGAGTTTAGTTCCTCAATACTCTCCACATCAGTTGTTGATGCCTTTGGATAGGGTGCCTAACAATTTTGAGATGAAACTTCTTTTTATGGATGCACTGGAATTGCTTACCGCTAATGGATACGTTAGGACAAGCTATGATCACTTCGCTAAGCCTAGCGATAGTGTGGTTGAGGCAAGAAATGATAACAAAATGAAATGGGGTTATTTTGGGCCTACATCCGGGGGATATGAAGATGTCCTGGGAATCGGTATCTCAAGCTATAGTCGACTCGGGTCGCGTTGCTATGTGCAGAACTTTTATGAGTTGGATAATTGGGAGAGAGCTATTTTAGATAATAAACATCCATTGTATAGGGGGCATACATTAAGTGACGATGACGTTATTCGTCGTGATGTGATCCAAACTCTAAGAAATTATTTTGTTATTAAGTATGCCGATATTGAAGAGAGATATGATATCAATTTCAAAAATTATTTCCACACCAAATTAGATAGATTGATTGAATTTGCCGAGGATGGGTTGCTAGAGTTTAAACCGAATGGCCTGGAACTTACTGAGTTCGGTAGCTTGTTTGCTGATTTTCTTGCCGGAACCTTCGACGCTTACCATAGAAATTAAAAAAGACCCCTAAAGGTCTTTTGTTTTTTAGTCAATTTGTTCAATAAGAGAATATAGGTTAAGGGCATTAAAACGCTTTTTCCAATAAGCAGATTCTCTGACCAGTTTTCTGACAAGAAGGGCTCTTTTAGAAGCTTCGGCATTGTCTCCTAACTTCTTTCGGGTAATACCATAGAATAATTGAGCAAGAGGACTTTCTGGTGCTATTCTTTCGCATATGTCGCTATAAACCGTATCCTTATTTTTCAGCTTTTCTGGACGAGTAATAGCGAAAACAACCTCGTAGTTCATTTTATAATCCATCAAAAATAGAAAGTCTTTTAGTTGTTCCGGTTTTAGAAGTTTCTTTGGCTGGCTAGCTCCGAAAAGGTCAAAGAAATCAGCAGCCGACATTCTCTCTCGCTCTTCAGTAATGCGTTGTCTTCCATTGGTGCCAAAGACGTAAGAAGACTTATTAGTATTCAGGGCATCTTGGATGAGACCTCGCTCGACCATGGAATCATATATTTCAGTGGAGGGAAGTGGGTTCAGAATTTGTATCGAATACCAATCAAGCTGTAACTCAAGGCCAAGATTGACCGTATCCAAGAGTTGAGCCAGCGTTTCATCTGGGAAACCTATAATAAGGAATCCTTTAATAAATAGGTGAGGATATTTGTCGGCTAACTTTTTGCAATCTCGGAAACTCTTGACTGTTCCTGGCTTATGTATGTCTCTCAGCCGTTGTGGATTACCAGTTTCTATCCCTAAATTAAATCCTACGCAACCTGAGGCAACCATAGCATCTAGTATGTCTTCCTTAATTGCGGCCGCTATCAAACCGTTAGAGGCATCCCAGGTCAAGTCAAGTTTTAAGTCGGCCATGGCCCAAAGAAGCTCCTTAATCCTTTTGGGGTTATTGAGGAAATCGTCATCTAACCAGCTGATTTGTCGGATTCTATAATCGTAGTAAAGAATCTTAATTTCATCTAAGACGGTTTGATTGGGTCTTAATCTTACACCCGGTCCGTTTAGTGAAGGAACGGTGCAGAAACTGCAATGGGCTCGGCAGCCTCTATTTGTGCCTACGGCCGAGGCTTTACGGTGCTTACTCAAAAATCCATATGCTCCAACTTGTCCAAAGTCGCTGTATAGGTCGATAGGCAGATCCTTAAAAAATGGAATGGCGTTTATTTCTTGATCAGAAGGAGTGGTGCGTGTATCAAGAGCTATATATTGGCCGTCAATGATGGTGGCCAGTTGGGCTAATTTTTCAGCTGGCAATTTTCCGTTTACAAAATCAATCATGTCCGGAAAACTTTTATCACATTCAAAAAGACCGATGAAATCAATGCCGTGGCCATCGCTAAAAGTCATCTTTTTTGAATTGATTTCTTGTTTTTCGTCATCTGGTTTCAGAAAATCAACGCTTTTGCTATCACATAAAACCAAGTGTTTGGAGTCGGTCAGATGAACTCCGCCGCAAATAATTGGCAGGTCAAGTTTATATTGTTTAATTTCCCTAATTATATCCAACATGATGTCGTGGGTCATGCTGAACATGCAACTTATTCCCACCAGATCTGGCTGGAACGAATTCAATCTTTTTTTGAGCAGTTCTTTCCAAAAGGAGTAATTAAAATTTTCTTTTTGAGTAGCCATTAATAATTCCAAGTGTAAGTCTAGGATATCGGGTTGATATCCTCTTTCTATGATATTTCTAGCCAAGATACCGCAACCGGTCGGAGGATAGGCTGAATACCTTCTCCGTCTGGCTGTGTCCAAGAAAAAGTCCTGCTCGCTAACTTGTTGAGGATGAATAAGAAGTATTTTTTCGCAAGGAGGTTTAATTTTTTCTCGCAATTTTTCGGCGATAGCACGGCAAGCTTTACTCAGTATTTTGTCGGCTGGCTTTAGGCCAATAATCATCGGGGACCTCTTTTTAAGGAACTGAATTACCGATGATAATATAATAATTTCAAACCAGTGTCAAAGTAAAAAAACCGCTAAAATGCGGTTTGCCATATATGGCTTTGAGTATTTTTGTTTGGTTTTTAATAATTGATAATTTTTTATAAATCAAGTTTTTTCCAACCCGTATCAGTTCTTCTAACTGCCCAAAAAGAATCCTTAACCCCAACTTGATCATTAAATACTTCTTTTATCGCTAAAGTAATTCCTGGATGATAGCCTCCATATTCCAACAGCCAATCTTCTTCTGCGTTTATTTTGGTCAGTTTTTCATCGACTTGGGGCAAAAACTTTTCTAGATCATCTCCACACAAAACGCCGCCGACTTTAACCAATTCCTTGTAATTCAACAGGTCTCTTTTAAACTGTTTGTAGGCGTGGTCGCCGTCTATAAAAACAAAGTCAAAAGATTCTCTAGGAAAATCCTTAATGGCTTCATCGCTGGATTTTCTCACGGGGATAACATATGTAGTTAGCTTCGAAGTCCTTAGGTTGCGATTAAATATTTTCCACACCCAATCTCTATTCAACGCCCATCGCTCCCTGTCGCATTTTTCGGTATCGTAATTAGGAGCCCCTCTCCAAGTATCAATGCAATATAAGATACCCTTACCCTGTCTTTTAAGTTCGTTTCCGATAATCATTGATGAGCCACCTGTCCAACTTCCAACTTCAAGACACTTACCCCCCCCGCATTGATTAACCGTATTTTTTAGTAAAATTCCCTTTGACTGATTAGGAGCATAAGGCCCGCCTCCGTAAATTTGTCCCCAGTATGGTTTTCCAAGGAGCAAAGCTTGATAGTATTCAGAATATAAGGGTAATTTTTTTTTGACGGTTCTTCTTAGTTCCTGTGTGTTTTGCAGAAACTTAAAAAATTTAGGCGATATCGTTCTAATTATATTTTTTATTTGAGTTCTCATTTAAATAGCTTATTATTTTATTTTAGAGTTGTCCATAGTTTATAAATTTAAATATAAAACCGGCCTATGACCGGTAAGTGTCGTTTAAATGCAATCTCTTTAGTCTCTTTTATCAAAATACTTTGGTTCATATGGCCTCACTGACATTCTCTCCCTCTTAGCATTTGTACCATAGGGCACGTTAACACCTTTTGTTACATAAGTTACTGAAAAAAGAGGCCTTGAGCGGGTCGGCGAGCTATTGGAATAGGATCCATGAATGAGGTGGCTGTTCATTATTAGCATTGAACCAGCCTTAACCGCCAGGTTAACTTTTTTATATTGAGACGGAATTTTTATTGTATTTCCAGGATTTGTTCCTTGTTTCTCCTTGTGCGATATAGTCGGTTCAAAAGGCAATAGTAGTTCTCTTTGTGAACCTGGGAGAAGATACATGCCTCCATTTTCTGGATCGGCATCGGTGAGAAAAAGATTCGTTGTTATGTTGAGCGGATAAGGGATCTGGGGATAAGAATTATCCTGATGCGGATTCCAGGCCTGAAGACTGTAGGCGCTGCCAGTTTTTTTGAAAAGTATTTGGCTCATCACAGCGTCAACTTCCCATCTTTGGAGCTGTTCCACTGGGTTGACAATGGTCGGTAGCATTACTAGTTCCTTCACCAGAGGTTCCAATCTATGTAGGTTCATAATAGCAGAAAATTTTTCGTCGGCGTTTTTTTCAAAGACCCCTAGGGCCAAGGCACATTCGTCTCTGTCTAAAATTTCCTCAAGAACTAAATAACCGTAAAGATCATAAGATATTATCTGGGCTTCACTGAGTTGTCTAGTCAGCATTTAGTTTATTATCCTCTCTTGTTTCAGTGCCAATACATAGTTTACTAAATTAATTTTGAAAGTCAATCGGTTTAATCTAATTAAAATAGCCAAGTTGGCTTGGCTATTTTTTATAAAATGCGGTACTGATTCCTTTCTCTTTTAATCGTTGCTGGAGCTCCAGGTAATTTTTGATAATTTGTTGAGGAGGGATGCTTTTACCCCAGGGTGTTTCTTTATTATACTCAAAGGTAAGAGTCGGTTCCTCATTGTCGTAACGGCTTGCCATATGCATAGTCTTTGACCAGTCGGTATTTATTTTTTTGATGCCAAATCTTTCAGGATGTCTAAATATTTCAGTTCCGGGACGAATCGTAAACAACGAAAGTACTACAAGATCAGGATCAACTTCTTCAATAAAATTCCATGTTAGATCTACGATGTTCTCTGGTTCTCCGGGCAAACCGATTATCATATATACTCGCACTTCAATATCATTTTCTTTCAACAGAGCTATAGTTCTTTTAGATTGCTCTACGCTGATATGCTTGTTTATAATATCAAGCGATATTTGATTAACGCTTTCAACGCCCATTCCCATCGCGATACAGCCTGAGTCATGCATCAGTTTTGCGATTCCCGGAGTAATACCGTCAATACGACACTGTCCGCGCCATGTTATATTGGTTTTTCCGATTGTATTCAGATGGGCTATGGAGATATCTTTTCTAAGCGGAATTCCAATTTCATCTTGAAGAACGAGTGCTTGTATTCCATATTCTTTTTTCAGGTATTCTATCTCTGCTTCTATGCGGCCCGGTTTATAAAATCTTATGCCTGGAAAGTCATCTCTGGCTTGGCGTATAGCGCAAAAATGGCAAAAATATGGACAGCCTCGGCTGAAGATAACCGTTGTTCCGATAAGATTTTCAAAGCCCGGCTTTTTGCGAAGCGACATCATATTTTTTCTGGCTGTAACGCTTGGGGGGAGATAATGCCTTCGTGGATAGGGATAAGAGTCTATATCTACGATACAGGATTCTTGGTAAAGTTTTTTAAGTTTATTATCTTTTAGATCTTGAAGGGCTTTTATAATTTGTATCTCACCTTCTCCAATTATGACCGATTCAAATAATTTTAAGCTTTCTTGTATAAATTCAGCAACATGAGGCCCGCCGGCTATATGAATAGCTCTGGGGTATAGTATCCTTAAATTGTTGACTATCGCAAATTGTTCTTCATAGTCCAGAGTATAAACAGAATGGAGATAAACGTTACACTCTGGTATGTGGTATTGAGCGTATTCTTTTTTAATGCCGCGCAGGTCAATCAAAGTAGTTTTTATTTCCGGCCCGAAGTGGTCATCAAGGATCGTGAGGATGTGGTAATGTGTAAAGGGATCCCCTCTGAACGGATCAAAGAGATACTCGCTACTTGGCTGGATGAATCCTACATTGACCATCTTTTGCCTGCTAAGTTTTTAATATACTAACCCCGATTCTACACGATAAATTAAAAAATGTGAAGTTAAACAAAAACGCCTTCTTGAAGGCGTTATCAGACATATAATGCTATAGGAGTGTTCTGGTGGTGGCGCCGTCGTGGGGAATACTGGCGCCGGAGATGAATTGGTTTTCATCAGAAGCTAAGAAGGCGGCAAGTTTGGCAAGA
>Ga0209541_10006986_pt1 | contig 19079 bp, 18 predicted proteins | sample RifCSPlowO2_01_FD_184027 | JGI IMG/M metagenome (GOLD analysis project Ga0209541, IMG submission 184027) | Groundwater microbial communities from Rifle, Colorado - Rifle CSP2_plank lowO2_0.1 (SPAdes) (version 2) | ecosystem: Environmental > Aquatic > Deep subsurface > Groundwater | place... | reverse complement strand
GACACTTGAAGCACCCCACGAGTCCGGCTTTGTTTTAGCGGTAAAACCATTCCCTGTTACCATTCCAACAACCTCACGTATCATCTCCCTTGTCGGACCTAGCGAACCTACGTCAATATGAATCTCCAGGTCATATTTAGCAGGAGATATAAGCTTTCGAACCAGCGGGACAATTTTCTGGGCTAAATCCAGGCTCATTAAGGTCTCGGTATAAATTTTATCTCTTAAAACCGGTTTTTGAAATTTTTTTTCTTTTTTCCAAAAATATCGTCCTCCCCGCCCTTTCCTATAAATTACAATTGCACTAACAAAATCGATTTCGGCTTTGCCATTTATTCTTCTTGTCTGAGAATCGGTTCCAATTATTAATGAATAAAAGCTGGATGGCTCTTCGTCAACAAAACTCCCAACCTCAGAGACAATTTGGGCCAAATTCAATGATCCTTTAGAAGGACTATAAAAACCATTTTTATAAGTTTGCATGCCAAAATTATACTCTTTAATATATTTCTTAAGCAAACAATGTTGAAGTGATATAATATTTCGACAATGGGCGAGGTAAAAAGTAGAGTTAAAAAAGCAGTAATAGCCGTAGCAGGATATGGAACACGTTTTTTACCGGCTACAAAAAACCAGCCAAAACAAATGCTTCCGATCATCGATAAACCTATTGTTCATTATGTTGTCGAGGAAGCGGTTAATTCAGGTATAGAAGAGGTTATTTTGGTGACTCAGGCAGGACAACACAGCATTGAAGACTACTTTGATAGCCATTTTGAAATAGAAAAAACTTTAGAGGAAACAGGAAAATTTGAATATCTAAAAATCGTAAGAGACATACCCCAAATGGCAAATTTCGTTTACGTCAGACAAAAAAAACATCTACCTTACGGAAACGGAACGCCACTACTTTGTGCGGCACCACTCATTGATGACGACGAATCATTTCTATACATGTTCGGGGACGATATGACCCTTGCCAACAGTAATATCACCATATCAAAACAGTTAATAAATGTCTTTAAAAGCGAACGTCCCGATGCAATTTTGGCAGTACAAGAAGTGCCGGATAGCGAAGTACAAAAATACGCAACAGTAAAGTACAAAAAGAAAGCCGACTATAAATATGAAATCGAAGGCATACTCGAAAAAATGCCTTTGGGTAAAAATCTCTCCAATATGGCTCAATTCGGAAGGTTTGTCTTTAACTATGACGTAATTAGAGAAGCAGAAAAAACTTCACTAGGAAAAGATAATGAACTTTGGGTGACTGACATATTAAACAACTTAGCTAAAAAAGGTAAAAAAGTAATTGCTCAACCCATTGATGGAGAATGGTTAACGACGGGTGATCCTTTACACTATATGAAAGCTCAGGTTAGATTTGCACTCGAAAGAAAAGATATCGGTAACGATTTTGCGGAGTTTCTAAAAAATCTTAAGCTCTAAAAAGAACTGAAAAAACGATAACTACTCCCAAAAAAGCAATAGCAATATATTCCAGGATAACTGACAAGTGTAAATCATCATGAATATGGTGGTGAACGAATCCCCAAGCAACATACGATGCGGCAGTTGCGACAACAATAACGGATTGAAAAACCCTATCGTAAGCAAACATCCTGAACCCCAAAATTCCGACTAAAAATACTCCAATTAGTGGTAGATAGTGTTGTATATGACGAGTTAGTTTATGCATTTTGCTACAATATTTCTCCTGCCTTTACTATTATTATAATAGCCAATATCATACCTAAAAACGCAAAGTGAGCAAAAAATCGACCGGAAACTCTCGGAATTTTTTTTCTGTAAACAATAAAAGCATCGGCCACCATTACTACTAAAAGCAATAAAACTACTGCTAAGGATACGCTTCTAGTAGTATCAAAAGGCGATAATAATAGACTGAATCCTTTATTGATATTTTGCGAGGATTCTCCGACTTTAAAATTTTCCTCAGGAAATTCAGAAATTACCGGTGTTACTTCAATTGCCGGCACCAGAGCGGCCACGGTTGGAGTTACAGACAAAGTCGCTATTGGAAGTTTGGTTGGTGCTGCCGTTGCTTGAGGTTGTGCTAATGCTAAAGGAACAGATGTAGAAGTATCGGACAGCTGAGTGCCAAAAAGTTGAACTATTAAAGTCGTATCCGTTCCTGCCAAATCTCCTTCAACAACCGCAATACCGATCTCTTTGTATTTGCCAGACAACATATTTTCTCTATGGGAAGGGGATGCCATCCAAGCGTCAACAGCCGAACTAGGATTTGTAAAATCACGGGCCAAATTTTCACCTGCATACCTGTACTTATATCCCGAATTTAGAAAAAAGGACCATGGATCTGTGCCATCAGGAGCAACATGAGCCCAATAATCCTGCGCTATCATATGTTCACCTTTTGCCTTGGCAGCTTGAGTTAGGGGGGCACTATATTCGAGTGCCGGAAGGCCGGCTTCAACCCTCTTTTGGTTTGTCAAGTTAATAACTTCACTGGGTGAAATATTCGCCGCATATCCTAATATTTTTATATTTGAATGGCTTAGCGACTGAATAAAAAGCTGAAATATTAAAAGTAGGGCACTCAATAAAAAAAGGGTGGGAGAATGTAAAAGTTTTGCCTTGTGATTATTAGAATATTGCGGATAGAAATAGTGCAATACTGTTAATGCAGTTGTCATCATCTCATTTTATCCCAAACCCTTAACCGGCGGCAATAATTAAATAGCTCTTTTAGCTATAATTATAAGTCTTTTTGTATCTCTAAAACCCGAACAGGTATAAAGAGTTAAAGTTTCGTCGTTGGTTGGAGCTATAATCTCAGTCTGATTCGGCATTACTTCTTTTATCTCGCTTACCTCGTATTTATACCAAGAGATTGGGGTTAAGACATATATTATATCGGCAATCTTGGCATTTTTAAGAGGTAAAAACAAACCTTCTTTCGCATGAGCAAAGATTACTTGATTACCCACCTGACCCGGCAACCCCGAACCTGATCCCCACGCTCCCGAGGCGGCAAAGACCTCCCAATATCCATTTATTATTTTTGCCTCCCGTACTTCCAAATCTAGCGATAGTTTTGGTATAACAATTCTTTGTGGAACCAAAGAACCATCATAGCCGCTATCGTCAAGTCCTCTGACTTCGACGGGCTCTCCTTCAAACGAAGTTCCTAAAACACTCACTCTTTCTTGAAACTTAGAAGTAAATAACAAATAGCCAATAATTAAAAGTGCCACACCTAGCCCCAATTTAGATTTTTTCCCATTCATGGAGTTAGATTAAACCTAATTCTTAAATATTTCAAGTTTTTTTGAAGATATATTTTGCCCAATAAACCTCACACCCAAAATCATCATAATTAGTCCTGCCCAGAAAAATAAAGTTTGAGCATTTTCGCTGGACGTATCAGACAAACCCGCAATTCCAGGTCCCCCTGCTTCTGTCGCCGCTGCTTCGTCTAATATCTCACCATCATCATCGTTATCATCATCGCTATCTTCCTCATTCACTTCTTCCTCCGGGGTTTCCTCTTCCTCTTCTTGCTTTTCTTCAGGTTCTCCCGGGTCGAAAATATCGCAACAAGTAATGTCGGTAATATTTATATTTGCATTATTGGAAATAAAGAAATCAAACAAGATATCTCCTGAATCTATGCTTACATTCCCGTTATTATCACTTGCAACGTTTTTCCCGGTTTCTAAATCCCAATTAACGTCGTTAATCAGATAAGCGTTGTTGATTATATATAAGCTAGAATTACCCAGCAAATCAACAAAAATGGCATTTTTTGAATCGGATCCGTTGCTACCAACTTTTGCATTAAATCCCGAAGTCCCGGAAGGTAAATTTATTATACTCGTATTTATTGGACCGTTTATAATTTTTCCAATTATCTCAATCTTTCCTGTAGTAATCGAAACGTTACCGTTATTATTATCAGCAGTATTTCTTCCTGTATTAGAGTGACCCTGAACGGTATTGATAACTGTTGCGGTTTGATTAATTGAAGCGGTTGTACTAGAAGCCTCAATTACATTTATATTATTCCCAGAGCCAGTTCCATTACCATTTATCTCCGCAGACAAATTTGACTCACAACAGCTTACACTGGCGGTGGAAGTATTTAAATTATTCTCAATTCCTATATTTGTTGTTGTACTTCCGGTTGTAATTTCGACAAAGTCACCACTATTGTCCGAAGCTACATTATCACCCGTATTGGAATTCACAGTTACATTATTTTCAACGTTAACATTATTCGTTTGCTCGACTATTGTAGTCGTACCCACTTCCATACTTACAGAATTATCCGAACCCGTACCGTTATCAGATATTATAATTTCAGTAGCATTTACGACGGGAGCGAAGACAAGATTTAATATGAGGTAAATTCCAAGACTGATTTTTGCAAATTTGTGTTTAAGATAGACCATTCTTTTTGATGGCAGTCTTAAGGAGAAATCTTTTCTTTCTTGCTACAACAATTGCTAATGCTGGAATTACTGTGAAAAGCCATGCAAGATTTATTTTAATTACTTTCTTGCCTGCGTTAACCCCACCACTATCTAAACCTACCGAATTATCCCCATTTGCGGCCGATAAGGATGCACTAGCTAAAACCCCGGCCAATTTTGAAATAGGTGATGAGGAAACACTTGAACCATTAGCTACTATTTGGCTGGTATCACCAGTATTTGATTGGGTGGTCGAATTCTGAGAGTTAGCGTTTAACTGGGAATTTGGATTGTTAGCCTGGTTATCCAGTGCCCCGCCGATTCCACTATCATTTGTGGCCTCAGCTTCTTTGGTTTGACCCGGAGCGACAAAGTCGCCGAGCCAGCTCCCAAAGACATTAATTACTGTTACGAAAAGTTTTCCCGATCCGACAATGTTATTATTCACAAAATTCACAATATTAGCTACGATATTTGCATCACCTGTTGTAATTGTAGAGCCTCCTCCGGTGTTTCTGCTCGCACTGTTTCCGCCAGTATTTGCTGAAAGATCAACATTATTTACAATTTTTGCGTCATTTGATTGAACAATAGTATTATTTGTATTTTGTGTAACGGTGCCGCTATTGTTGGATCCCGACCCATTACCGGAGTTTAATACCACAATTTCACCGTTTTCATCAACCGTAATTTCAAAAGCTTCTGATCCGTAAACATTTGAGCCATCCGGAGCGCCCAATATTTTTCCAATCCACTTACCGGCTTCATTCACTAAAACTAACCAATAATTACCTCCAACAAGGTTCAAATTTGCAATATTCATTACTTGAGCTGCGATATCGATCTCGCCGGTTGTTACAGAACTATCTCCGCCCGTATTTGCACTAACCGAATTGCCTCCAGTAGATGCATCTAATACAAGATTGTTTTCCAACTCGACGTTATTAAATTGATAAGTTTCATCATTCGTCGTTGAGTCTAAATTGGCTGTGTTTGTTGAGTTACTTCCGTTTCCACTGTTTGCTAGGGTTGCATCAGTTACACAACATGTCAAAAAAGAGCCGTCGGGAAGAATAATATCTCCAACCAGATTACCGAAAATGTTTACTACTGCGTAAACTACATTTCCGGCAAGATTATTGTTGGCAAAATTCAGAATTCCGGCGGAAACGTTGGCATCTCCTGCCCTTATCTCCGAATTTCCTCCCGTATTATTATCGGCAGTATTATTTCCCGAGTCCGATGAAAGTAAAACATTATTCTCAATTACTGCATCATTATCTTGGAAAGTATTATTGTTAATGGTTGAGTCAACATTTCCGGAATTGGTAGAGTCACTCCCGTTTCCCGTATTTACTATTTCAGTGTCCCCCGATAAACAGCTTGAAAAACACGCCCCCGAAAAATCAAGGATTATATCGCCCATGTGATCATCAGCAATATTAAATTCGGCAACCCCAACTCCGTCTACATTAGTATTTACAGCGGTTACAACCGTTCCTGTTGTATTAGCATCCCCTGTGGTTATTTCCGAATTGCCGACATTTTCAGATGCCGAATTATTTCCGGTTACCGTTTCTTGATTTGCGTCATTTACGACATATGCGGTGTTCCCTTGAAACGTATTATTGTTGTCACCAATTATGATGGAGCCGGAATTCGTTGAGTCGGTACCATTTCCGTCATTTACTATGCTAACTCCTCCGCCGGAGTTTGACGGCGATGCTAACAAATTATCATTACCTTCCGTCAAAATATTAACAGAGTTTGTAGCTTCTCCCGTATCAATGGTTACATCTCCCACTTGACCATTTAAATTTTCACCGCTTGAGTCCTGATTATTTTCTTCCGATGTTGAAGTTTCATTAAGTGCTTCGCCGTTATTTTCTTCCTCTTCATTATTATAGTTAGAGAATGTTTCGTCTTGAGCCTCAGGAGTTGGTGACGGTGCAAGCATTTCCGTAAGGGTTGGAGCAGAAGGAGCAATTGGTGCATCGTAGTTATTTTCTGGTGTTAGCGGAGGCGTGGGCGCAGAATTTATATCATCAATAGTTACCTCCGGCGCTATAGGAGGCGTGGGCGCAGACGGAATATCGTAAGCAATAGCTAGTGCTACGGGATTATTTACAACTATTAAAGCTACTGCCAAAGTAGCTATCATAAACTTTTTAAAATTATTTTTTATATTTGTTTTCATTTTGGTAATTTTTTTTAATACCGAGTTAATTCCAATCCTACTCGTTTCCTTAGCAGTTATATATATTGGCTGGTTAATTTTCCTTATTTGTATATTCTCGTATATTGTTCTCAAGGCAGGTTTATTATTAAATTAAATACTTTATATTTTTATCTCTTTCGGGTAGGGGTGGTCTACCGAAGTGCGGATAGACTCACCCGAAACCCTAAAGCTTATCTAACTTGACGTTCCAGACAACCAGCCCCAAATAAGAAGCCAATTGAGTCCAAAATCGAAATCGAAATCAAACTCTGGAAGATCAAAAGATACGTCTCCTAAAACATTAACGTTTCCGGAATTCTCGATATCTGCGCTAGCGTCAGCATCGCCGGTAACAATACCTGGATCGCCATCTGGTTCTCCCGTATTATCTTCAGCGTCGTTCTTACCGCTATCTGCATCTAACTCGAGTTTGTTTTCCAGTTCACAATCTTCCTTGTGATTATCGGTTAGGCCTTCCGGACCATCCTCAGCACAGTTACCTTGAAAAGCCAAGGTTTCCTGTCCTAATTCAGCTCCGATAGTATTATCACTATCAGATCCGTTTCCGCCAATTTTTACCCAAAGATCATCAAGAAGACATCCGCATTCGAGATCCGCCCAGTTAAAGTTGACTAAATTGTCAACCTCAACATCTACCTCAGCGTCACCGGTTTCAACCGAAACGTCTCCTCCGGTATTATCGTCTGCGTCGTTATCGCCAGTATCCGCATCTGCATCAACTTTATTGTAAACGTCTGCGAAGTTACTCTGTGCCAAAAGCACTAAACTTCCTAACTCAAGATCTATGTCGTTATCACTGTATGTCCCGTTACCCGTTATCCAAGCAGAAAGTGAACCACCTTCTCCTTCTCCACCAACCTTGGCGGAATTGGAATTAGCGGTCGTCGCTAAATCTACTTTTACTGAAGCATTACCGGTTTCGACAGAAACCGAGCCCCCCGTATTATCTTCTGCGTCGTTACCGCCAGTATCTGCATCTGCATATACCTTATTAGTAACATCAGCTACGTTTTCTTGATAAAGTTCGGTAGAACTACCCATTTTAAGTCCAACGGTATTATCCGAGTTAGATCCGTTTCCGGATATCAAAACATCGACATCGCCCGATGGGCAACAATCTACTTCAGCTGTATTACTATTTAAAGCGTTACTTACTCTGACATCAACTGATGCATCACCGGTTTCAACTGAAACTTCTCCTCCGGTATTATCATTGGCATCGTTGTCTCCAGTGTCGGCATCCGCATCAACCCTGTTGTAAACATCTGAAAAGTTCGATTGAACTACGGTTGTTGATTGACCAAGTGATACGGTTGCGTCGTTATCGCTATAAGTACCATTACCGGAAATTTCGATAGTAGTACCAGCTAAAACTGGAAGAGCGGTATTTACCAATAAAGCAGCAGTTGCTGTTATAGTTGCAATTTTCTTTTGTAAATTTGTCATAAATCTATTCACCCCCTTTCTTTTTGGTTCCCCGTTAGATGTTTTAACTATCTAACTAGGGTGCACTTCACCTTAATACTAATTACTTATTAAAGTATCCGTTTTACTCGCCTCAGATAAAAATCTGAAACGGAAAACGGAGGCGCCCCAGCTCAACTCCACCTAATGGTGGATATGGTTAAACTGGAGAGCCTCCGTTTGCGGTCAGCTCTCGAAATTTAATATGAGTATTAAATTTCTGGGGCAGGTTAATGTATAACTTTTATTTATAGGTCGTTTACTTACTTTCAAGACCTAGTAATATTTATAACAAACTCTGAAATTTTGTCAAGAGCATCAAATCTTAATATTCATTTATATAACCGAATAATTATAGTATCTATTATAATTAATCGTTTCGTCCCTTTAATGACAACAATAGGTAATTATGGCTTGAGCAAGATTATCTCCTCCCGTTTTTTGTCTTTCTTATATTCCTTACGGTAATCTGGCTAACCAATCCTTTTTGAATATAAATTTCAACGCTTCCGAAGTTTTCGACACTTTTAATCGCTTTCTTTATCTCGGTGACCAAAGTGTCTGAAATTATTTTTGTAGAATATTTATCCATCTATTATTTAAGGTCGAGCTCAATTCTTTCCTTTTCACCATTTATCTCGCCAACAGCAATTACCATATTGGAGTCGGTTTCGTTGATTGCAAATCCAAGCCGAGTTGGTTCGGTAGAAATTGCTTGTACTTCAACGGGGTCATTGTGAATATCGGGTGCAAACCATTCTTGCTCATTCCCATTCACGGAAAGTCTTACATAATCTTTAGTACTAATTTTTATGGATTGGGTAAATTCGTTCTTTACCTTTATGTTAAGAATTAAAAATGTCCTTCCTTTTACGGATTTTGCTTGTTTACCCTTGACGATTATTTCGTCTCTTATTTCGGCATTGTCGATTGTGTAGTTTAAGTTTGCGATTTCTTCTCCGGCATTATCTCTTAAGGGTATGTTAAATTCTTTTTCCAATGTTTGTGTTGATCTGGCTGCCTGAAGTTCTACTTTGTCCTTTTTCGGTTCTTTTATTTTTATGTTACCGATAACTTTTGATCCCCCGATAATAAGTAGATAAATAAATACTAAAACTAATAAGTATATTATGTATTTTTTATAATTCCTTTTTTTACTCATATCTTTCTCTTTATTGAAACCTACCCTAGCGTCTCTGGAAGTCTCGTTAACGGTTTTTTCTTTAATGAAAGAGGAAATTGATGCTAAAAAATAATTTACTTTAGATAACAACTTACTAAACTTCCCGTTATATAAATCGGTAAATGAAGATAAAATATTTTCAATATCTAATTTTGTTGAGGGCAATGATATAGTTTTTGATATCATGTTTTCTTTATTTAATGAAAGTACTAAAAGTACTTTTTATAGGCAGAAGAATTTGTTTCAGTATGTTAGCGAACAAGGCAAGTCTTGTCAAGCTCTAAGTGATTAGAATAACTTCGTTTTAATGAATTTACTGACTATCCAAACTTACATCTATATTTACCACTGAACTCTCAGAGTTTTGTTTTATTGTTATATTTACTTCTTCATCTGAACTTGCTCCGGCTAATTTATTTAATACGTCTCCATTTGTTTTTGTCTTTACAAATGATTTAACATTTATATTTCTAGATTTAATCCGATCTTTATACCAATCGGTTATAACGTCTACGTTATCAGTATTAATAAGCGTCATCTTGCCTTCAGATTCACTTATTAATTCGGAATTTGGATATTTATAATAATTGATATCGGAGCGGAAATTAGAAGTTTGTGCCGGAGTCATTGTCGGTAACGGAGTAACAAAAAATACTGGAGGAGTTGGACTACTGGTAGAATATAAATTGTTCTGAGATTCGTCAGATAGTACCTTAGGTTCTGACTGTTGTTTGATATCAATAGAGGTTAAATTTTTACTTACAAATATACCGATGACTACTAATATTACAGCTACCGACGTAAGTACTAAATTCATATATGACCGCATTCTACACCTATAAGATCCTAAACTCTACACAAATTGTGGGAAGGAAAATATTTACACCACCAAGGAATTGACGGAGTAGGAATAGGAGAAGGCGTCGGTGAAAGTAAGGGAACAGAAGTTGGGGTGGGTGTAAAGCTCAGTGTCGGTAAGGGGGTGGGGGTTAACGTCATCACACTGGACGGCATGGGTGAAATTCTAGGTGTTGGTGAACTTGTTGGACTCAGAGTCGGCGTTACGCCGAGAATACAATCCAGAGCTTTGCAGGCGTTTATCCTTCCATAAGTCCAATAAAAACCGGTGCCGGAAATAGCGTCAGAAGAAGACTCAAGTTTCCCTCTTATTTGCGAATTGCTAAAGGCTGGATTTTTCGCCTTTATAAGTGCAGCCAATCCCGATACAAACGGTGTGGCCATAGACGTACCGGATAAGTATTCATAACCCGATCCATAAGTGGAATAAATAGACACTCCAGGAGATGCTACTTCTACCCACGAACCATAGTTTGAAAAACTTGCTTTTTTATCGGTGCTATCGGTGGCCGCTACAGCTATCGCATTTGAATAATAAGCCGGATATGTCCTGGAAGTTGAACCCCTGTTTCCCGCGGCGGCTACGATAACCACGCCCTTATTCCACGCATAATTAACTGCATTTTCCAAAGTAAAAGAAGATAGACTTCCGCCGAGCGATAAATTAATAACGTCGGCACCATTATCGGCTGCCCACATTATGCCATTTGCTATCCAGGAATAATAGCCGCTGCCGCTATCGTCCAATACTTTTACCGAAAAAAGTTTACTGTCCCAACCAATTCCGGCTATACCAACTCCATTATTAGTAATACCCGCTGAAATACCTGCAACGTGAGTTCCGTGCCCGTCAGGATCACTTGTAAAATACCTCGAGCACGACGAAGAAGTACAATTTACCGAGAGTTCTATTTTGGACGAAATATCGGGATGATTGTAATTTATCCCGGTATCAACAACAGCGATTTTTACATTAGAATTTCCGTGAGAAATATCCCAACCTGAATCTGCATTAATTTTCGAAAGACCCCACTGTTTACTTAATTCAGGATCATTTGGGACATCAAGTTTTTCTGCTGCATAATCTTCCTCAGCATATTCAACGAACAAATTTCTATTTAATCTTTCTGTAAATTCTTTTCCTCTGCCTTTAGAAGCTTTAACGACGAAAGAATCCTTAAGTCTTAGCTCTTCGTCTAAATTAAGTCCGTAAGAAGCCAAAACTTTTTGCTTCAGAAAGTGAGGAACCAGAGGTTTAAACTTCACGATAACTCGTTCGGAAGTATCGCCTTCGTGTTGCCCAACAACTTCTTTAGTGTTAGCAAAGTAAAAAATTATTGAAAAAGAAATTATAAAAAATACTAATAGTCTCTTCCATTTTAGGTAGAATTATACTAACACATTAACGCAATTCATTTATCCCAGCCACTCGGATGAACTTTGTACCAAGTAACTAAAGAAGAAACGGAGTCTTCAATTTTCCTTTTAGGCTGCCAACCTAATACTTTATTGGCCTTAGTAATATCCGCAATCATTTTTGCATATTCTCCCTTTCTCGATTCTGCCTTTTTTAAGTCGAACTTCACTCCGGTTATACTTTGTACAGTTTTAATTATTTCCAAAACAGAATTTCCCTTTCCTGTTCCCAAATTAATGATTTCATTTTCTCCTCCATTAAAAAGATATTCTAAGGCCTTAATGTGTGCTTCGTTTAAATCGACTACATTAATATAATCACGAATTGATGTCCCGTCAGGTGTCGCAAATTTAGGAGAGGTTAGATAGAAAGGTTCTATTCCTAATGCTCCTCTGATAGCATTTTGCATCAGAAGAACTGATGGCTTTTTCGAATCACCGACTAATCCGTCGTCACTTGCCCCACAGACATTAAAGTAACGCAGGATTACGAATTTGAGTCCCTTCAATTTGCCAAACCATTGGAAAATATCCTCAACCATTTTTTTAGATTCTCCATATGGATTTTGAGGATTTCTAGGATGCTTTTCGTCTATGGGAATATACTTCGATTCACCATAAACGGCACATGTCGACGAAAAAACGATTCTATTAACATCGTTTTTAACCAAAGCCTCGAGTAAATTCAAGGATCCGTATACGTTATTCCTAAAATATTTCCCAGGATTTTCCATTGACTCATCAACCTTACAATTAGCAGCGTAATGGATTGCTGCATCAATATCTTTTTCTTTTTTAAAAATTGGGTCGAGATTTTGCTTGATATCGATATCATAAAATCTTAATTTTTCTTCGCCAAATCTCTTAATTAGTAGCTCAAGCGGTTCCCGATAGCCTGTTTCAAAATTATCGATAACAACTACTTCATAACCCTTTTGCAAAAGAAGATAAGTTGCAATAGAACCAATATAACCTCCTCCGCCTGTCACTAAAATTTTTTTCATATTAGTATAAATTTAGAGAACTCCTTTTTTTATTAGCTCCAATCTAGTGCCGAAATTTTTAAGTTTTTGAGAAGCGTTAATCACTTTCCATATTATAAGTATCGCCAAAATACTACCTAAGGAATCAAATAAGAAATCTCTCACAGTGGGTTCCCTACCTGGTGTAAATAGTTGATGAAATTCATCGCTTGCTCCATAAAAAGAGGACATTAAGGTCGAATATAACCCCGCTTTCTTCTCGTCTTTTAAATAATTTAAAAAGGCACGATAGAGTAAAACTGTAAATATCCCATACTCGACCATATGCCCGGATTTTTTAATAAAAAATTCTTTCCAGTAAATGTTGGAGGCTTTAATAGACGGTAACGAAGAAAAAACAAATATTACTAATGCCCAAATTAAAGGGGGTAGCCAGTACCTTACAAACCTATTCTTGCTTGTCAGTATTTTCAACACTTCCAAAATTATATCCCTTTTTTCTGCTTCTTAGCAGCTGATAAAAAGCGAAGGAAATAAAGACAAGTCCTAATATAACAAAAAGTCCGGCAGATAGGGGAATACTTCTCTTCCCTTCGTCGGCAATTTTTGATTTCGGCGTTGGCGTCCCCGTACTATCTCCTATCTCATTTATACCCAGGACCGCTTCTTTTGTATTATCTAACACATCTTCAATGTCTTCAGTAGCGATTTCTTTTATTCGGGTTGGTGTTGAAGTTTTCAATACCGGTTTGTTTGTCGGAGATGGCGAGGGAGTTTTTGTAGGGGATGGTATTTTTGTCGGTGTTGAGGTGGGCACACTCGTCGCAGTCGGCTCAGGGGTGGGTGAAGGACACGGATCTAATATGTTATCTTTATTTGAAAGTCCCTTTGTGTAATTTGAAAAACGATCAATAATGTTGCTTCCTTCGATATCAGTTTGATAAACCCTCCCAATTGATCCGTTTTGAGAAGATACACATACTCCGCCTGAGTCTCCATACGAAATATCATCAATTACACTCGTATTATTCTTGTAAATCAAACGTATTCTGTCGCCGTTATTTCCAAGGTAGTTATTAACCGAAATAATTTTAAATTGTCCATTGGATGACGAGGGTCCATATTCATATGGCTCGGGGATATCAATGTTTCCTTCGCTGTTCCCATCGGCTTTTAAATGAGTCATATAATAATTAGATAAATCAATATTTTCATAAATGTATAATTCTATCCAGTCACCATAGCCGTTTGGATTGGAAGCCGGACTAAACTCATTAATTACTACTTGTGCGGAAATGGAGGATGGAAAGATAAATAAACAAAAGATAAGAATTACTAACTTAAACATTATGATTAAGTTTATATTTTAAATTGCAATTTATAAATTCTGAAATTTGTAACGGAGTTAATAGTTTATGTGCAGATAATACGTATCCATTCCATTTTCATCATGGTGTACCCGAACATAACGCAACCTGCATCCATTTGATCCTGAGTAGCTGCCACGATAGAGAGTACCCGATCTAACCGCTTTAATTTCACTTGAGGGGCTGTTTATATCAATACCATTGTGAAAATTGTAAATATTTCCTACCCAAGTATTTCTTGTAGCCCAAGTTGGCCCATACCCCTGGCTATACTTAACTCTTGGATTAATCGGCCAATCCCACGATCCGGACGGGTTGAATGAATCACCATCGCTACTGCCACAGGAAGATCCGGAACAATTTTCAAAGTCAACTCCGTTTTTTAAGTAACTAAATGGATTCTGCACGGCTCCATTTTGGCTAATTATAAAATGGAGATGAGATCCGCTCGAGTTGCAAGAAGGACCCTGAATAATTGATGCAATTCTAGCTCCCTGAGAGACCTTACCAACTTCATTCTCATCACCTTTTCCCGCAATGATCGCCTGAATGGCTTCGAACTCTGCCCTTACCTGTGCTAAAAGCTGCTGATATTTCCTTTCATCATTTTTAGTTTGTTCAAGCAAGTTTGTTTTTGCGGCTTTTTGAGACCCTAATACTTTTTTCTGATCTTCCAATTCCTTCTGCAAACGCTCCTGATCTGTCTTTTCTTCTTCATAGGAAGCTTGAGCCTTTTCGAGTCTCAATAATAGTTCGTGATCTGCATTTTGTATCTTTTTTAGATATTGGTAGCTGGTAAAAGCGCTCGTCAGGTCGGGAGAAGAAACAACCAACAGATACGGTGCACTAAGTCTAGACATCTTATATGTCCTGACAACCCGTGAACTGAATGCGTTTGTGAGCGACTGTAATGATACTTCCAACTGATCAATCCTTCCACCTAAAAGTAAGATTTTTTCTTCTGTTTGAGTAATCTTTAGCGTGGTTAAGCGAATTTGAGCATCGTATTGTGCTATCAGATTTGACAGCGTACTTGCCTGAGATTTCAACTTATTTATTTCGCCTTCGTACTGTTCGATTTCCTTAGTAAGTCTTTCAAACTTTTCCTGCTCCGTTTCGGCATAGGCATTTCTGTAGACAATAGAAAGAGCCGTTAATATCAGTAAAGACCAAACTAAACCTTTAATTAAATTTCTCACAAAATAATATTAGCAAACTAGCTTTTTGCACGCGAGACTGCAAGCAGGCTACCAATGACTGCCAGAAGTAAACCGGCCACAATCTCCGCAGCCAGTATAATACCAAAAAGGTAGGTTAGTTGGAGGGTATCTTTTGGCAAAATCGGAATATCGCCAAAATATGAAATAAGGCTGGGGGTCGCATACAAAATTAATACGAAGCTCAAAAACCAACCGGCAAAAACTCCTCCCACTGCATAAATGGTCGCTTCAAGAACAACCGGCCTTCTAATAAATGAAGAAGTAGCACCGATTAACTCTAATATTTCAATTTCTCCTCTTCGTGTAGTCATTCTCATACCTATTATTACCATTAATACTAAAAGTGATGTAGTAACCTGGACAGCCGCAAATACCCCACCCCCGACTCGAATATACCAAGTTACCGTTCTTAATTTATTAACCGCCTGAGAGAGTGTATCTTCTCCTCCCAGATTTGCCGTAAACCCAACAGAATCAACAACTTCCTGCTTTTTTAAATCCTCGATTAACTCCTGCGCATAAGAAAGATCTGCAAGTTGAACCTCAATACTTGCCGGAAAAATTGCGGGACTTACCAATTCAGATAGCAGGGGATTATCCGCCGTCGCTTTTTTATATATCTCCAGCGCCTCTTCCTTTGAAACATATACGGTTTTTCTAACTCGAACGTCCTCTTGAAGTTTATTCTGCAATCCCGAAATATTCTCCGGAGTTACCTCATCTTTGAGAAAAGCTATGATTTGAGGCCTTGTTTCAAAAAACCTTAGGGCCTGTCCGGAAGAATAAACCAAAATTGAAAGGGTAGTTACTACAAAAAACGTTATCGTCAAAACAAAAAAAGCAGCTAACGCCTGAAAGGGAGCGCGTCTTATATGATCCCCTGCCGTTTTTAGATGGATGTTCATTTTTATTCGTCTTGAGTTTTTTTCGAGCGAGGTTTTTTCACGACAATATCCTCTTTAATTTTTCCATCTTTTAGTTCTATTACTCTTTTTTTCATCTTATCAATAATGAGTTTGTGATGGGTTGCCATTATTATGGTTTTACCTTCGTCATTAATCTTTTCAAAAAGATCCATTATTTTATCAGCCGTTTCCCAATCCAAATTTCCGGTCGGTTCATCAGCTAAAATGATTTTTGGATTAACCACTAAAGCTCGCGCAAGAGAGAGTCTCTGAAGTTCACCACCGGAGAGTTGTGATGGAAATAAATTATCTCTCTCGTGCAAATCTACCAGTTGTAATACATGCTCAACCCGAGCGTCCCACTCTTTTCTTGGGAAATTAATAACCGCCAAGGCAATTTCCACATTTTCTTTCAATGTTCGCTCATATAGAACTTTAAAATCCTGGAATACTACGCCTATCTGTTGCCTGAGGTGGGGTATATCTCTCTTTTTTATATTTGTTATATTCTTTTCTTCTAAAATTATTTCTCCCTTATCCGGTAACAACTGTCTTAATATAAGTTTTAAAAGTGTAGTTTTCCCGGCACCTGATGGACCGGTTATAAATACAAACTCTCCTTCGTCGACTTCGAATGAGATATCTTCCAGTGCTTGTATTTTTCCGAAAGATTTTGAAACGTTTTTGAATGTAAGCATGTTGGCAGATTTACCTTTTTTAGAATATCAAATTATACCACTAAGAACAATCTTAAAAAATTCACTGAGAAATATTCTCTGTTTTGAAGAAGATAATAAAATTATGGGTTTTTATTCAATCACTTTAATCTTACCCACATCCATCAACCAACCCGTCTTTTGGCCGGAGATTGTTTGTCCCCAAACCTTCACCTTTTTATCGACGAAGCTTTGAAGATCGATAACAGTCGAGGTTAAATAAACGGTTTGTGAAGCTCCGCCCGGCCTTTCGAGGTGATGCGTACCCTCAGCCTCCAAACCACCTTCAATAAGTTTTCCTTCGGCTTCGTGTGGAAAAATAGACTCGTCTTCCACTCCTGCCTCATTTTCGGTTTTACTAATTTCTGCGACTGAATTCTGCTCACCAGATCTTAGACCTTGACCAGATTTTCCGGACAAAACCCAACCTGTAAGTATCCCTAGTCCAACAATTATTAAAGAGGAAATTAATATAAAAAAACTATTTTTTCTCTCGTTTTTGGAAAAACTCTTGAGAATATGCGGTTTCTGTTCCTTTTCAGCGGGTATTTGATTAGAAACCGCTGATTGCTGATTTACCTCATCCATGCGTTTAATATATCATGGGAAGTTTCGGCCTATCAAGTCCAAAATCAAGCTAGCAAACCGACCAGTAGATTTTTAGCTATCTCATACGTTAAAGTTTTGAGTATTGGTGCAATAGGATCGAAAGGGAGTCCTGTCTCTTTATATTTTTCTAGCCATTTCAGATTTGCGGGTAAATTTTCCCACCAGCCGGGTTCACCATATTTCAAAACTACCTTCTCTTCTTTAGGGGCATTACCGACTCCTAAGTTATTGCTCTCAGCCAAAACTCCGGTATTCTTCGAAATTTTCATTTCGGCAATCGAATCGTCAAAAGCTTGTTTTAAAATGTCACCGTATTCAGATAAGTACTCCTTTAAACTTAATCTTGAAGTTTCTTGAAAGTTGGGTATCTTACCCGAAGCTATAAGCTCGTCGATTCTTCTGCCGAATTCTACAATTATTTCCCTGTTGGTTATTTCAGGATGAAGAAGATGATAATTATCCAATTTTTCTTTATGGATAAATTCCGGAAGTACTTGGTCGGGATCAATAGCTTCCACATTGTCCTTCGACGCTTCAGAACGACTCTCTATGCTTTCCTCATCTAAAAACTGTCTCCAAGCACTATTATATATATTCCAATCCGCTTCGCTCATTTCAGAATAACCCGGAGCTGAAGCTATTGCCATCATGGTCTCGGGTGTCCTGTCGTCACAAACAAGATAATATGCCATAATCCAACCGTCACCTAAAATAAATCCAATTTTTTCGTTTCCCGTTCGTTCTGAATCCTGAGAAAAATGTTTCTTTTCGTGCCAAATTAAATGATCTGCAATTTCAGGACGAACTCCTTCATCCCGCATAGCAAAGTGGATTTCTCCGAAGGCTACTTGTGAAGCTGATAATTCGAGTTCTTTCACTCTAAATTGTATCAGATCAGGTCAAGCTAAGACAATCCTACGCCTCTTTCTTTTTCATTTTCAGCTCAGATTCAATAAATTCATCAATTTCTCCGTCCAAAACTGCCTCAGAATTGCCTGTTTCGACTTGAGTTCTTAGATCTTTTACCATTTTATAAGGATGTAATACGTACGACCGGATCTGGTTACCCCACGACGCAGGTCGATATTCCCCTTTAAGTTCTTGCTTTTCCGATTCCTCCATGGCTTGTGCAAGAAGCCAAAGTTTTGCCCTAAGTAGATTTAGAGCAATTTTCCTATTGGCTTCCTGAAAGCGCTCTGTTTGGGCGCTTACAACTATCCCGGACGGTAAATGTTTTACCCGAACTGCTGTTGAAACTTTCTGGACATTCTGTCCTCCCTGCGACGATGCACGAAAAAATTGCCATTCCAAATCCTCGTCTTTAATTTTTATATCTGGTAAGTCTAATTCCTCCAATTCCGGTAGGACTTCAACCAAAGCGAACGAAGTTTGTCTAAGATTGTCCGCATTAAAAGGCGACTGCCTAACCAACCTATGAGTTCCAGCCTCCCCCTTTAAATAACCGTAAGCATAAATCCCTTCCACCTTGAAAGTAATACTTTTAATTCCGGCCTCCTCGCCTTCCGAAACATCCAAAGTCTCAACTTTCCATCCTTTTTTCTCACAAAAGCGTAAATACATCCTGTATAGCATGCTCGCCCAATCCATTGCCTCAGTCCCACCCTGTCCCGCATGAATTGAGACAAGTGCATTTTTTTTATC
>Ga0209541_10006983_pt1 | contig 19087 bp, 22 predicted proteins | sample RifCSPlowO2_01_FD_184027 | JGI IMG/M metagenome (GOLD analysis project Ga0209541, IMG submission 184027) | Groundwater microbial communities from Rifle, Colorado - Rifle CSP2_plank lowO2_0.1 (SPAdes) (version 2) | ecosystem: Environmental > Aquatic > Deep subsurface > Groundwater | place... | reverse complement strand
AATTATGACACTTCTACTATATTAAATAACTTTAATATACAAAAATTTGTGTTAAAGATTTTAAGTGTGGTTGTGAGATGAACTCTGATAAAATTTAGAGTAATGTTTTAATGGTTCATTTAATCTTTAATGTTAAAAGATTTTAATTCTCAGAGGATAATCCAGAGGTTTATTTGAATTGATTTATATATAAATAAAAATTTATATATAAATTTATATCGTCGGAAAATTTATGGCCCGTATATATATTATAAAAATAGCTATCAGATATATAAGTAAATTGCATGCGTGTGCATGCGCAGGGGAAGTGTGCGAAACTTGAGGTAAGTAGGGGTTGCTTTACAAAGTCTTTTTAAGGTTCTGTTTCATTGATTTTGTATGGTAAAAAATAAGAATAATGGAGACCTTGGATTTGAGCAAAAGCTCTGGCAGGCAGCAGATAAACTAAGAAATAATATGGATGCAGCAGAGTATAAACATGTAGTCTTAGGTCTTATCTTTTTGAAATATATTTCCGATGCATTTGTAGAAGTTTATGAAGAAATCAAAGCAGAGAACGGAGACCCAGAAGATATTGATGAGTATAAAGCAAAGAATGTTTTTTGGGTTCCAAAAAAAGCAAGATGGGACAACTTGCAGAATAATGCAAAACAGCCAGATATAGGAACAATAATTGATGATGCTATGGATGCAATAGAAAAAGAAAACTCATCACTTAAAGGAGTTCTTCCAAAAGATTATGCTCGGCCAGGACTTGATAAGCAGAGACTTGGACAAATAATTGATTTGATAAGTTCTATTGCTTTAGGGGACAGAGAAAACAGAAGTAAAGATGTTCTTGGTAGAGTTTACGAATATTTTCTTGGACAATTTGCAAGTGCAGAAGGAAAGAAAGGTGGGCAGTTCTATACTCCAAGATGCATCGTTAAAATCCTTGTAGAAATGCTTGAACCCTATACAGGAAGAATATACGACCCATGTTGTGGTTCTGGAGGTATGTTTATTCAAAGTGAGAAGTTTGTTGAAAGTCACGGTGGAAGAATAGGAGACATCTCTGTTTATGGACAAGAAAGCAACCAAACAACTTGGAGATTATGTAAAATGAATCTTGCAATAAGAGGAATTGATTCAAACATTCAATGGGGAGATACATTCCATGATGATAAACATCAAGACTTGAAAGCAGACTTTGTTATTGCAAATCCACCGTTTAATGATAGCGACTGGAAAGGAGAGCAATTAAGAAATGATATAAGATGGGAAATTGCAGGAGTTCCACCGTTAAGTAATGCGAACTTTGGATGGGTTCAACATTTTATTCATCATCTTGCACCACACGGAACAGCAGGTTTTGTTTTAGCAAATGGCTCTTTATCTTCAAACTCATCTGGAGAAGGAGAGATAAGAAAAAATCTTATTGAAAAGGATATTGTAGATTGTATTGTTGCCTTGCCATCTCAGTTGTTCTATAATACACAAATTCCTGCCTGTTTATGGTTTGTTTCAAGAGACAGACAAAACCATAATTTTAGAGACAGAAGGGGAGAGATTTTATTTATTGATGCAAGAAAACTTGGAATAATGATTGACAGAAGTCATAAAGATTTAACCCAAGAGGAAATAGAAAAAATATCAAAGACATATCATTCTTGGAGAGGAGAAAAAGGACAAGAAAAATATGAAGACATCCCTGGTTTTTGTAAATCTGCAACATTTGAAGAAATAAGAAAACATAATCATATTCTAACTCCTGGAAGATATGTTGGAATTGAAGAACAAGTAGAGGATGAAGAATTATTTGAAGATAAAATGAAATCTCTAACGCAAGAACTTTCCGAGCAGTTCAAAGAAAGTGATAAATTAGAAAAAGAAATTAAAGAAAATCTGGGAAGCATCGGATGGAAGGTTTGATATGGAAGAAAAATCACCAATGGAGACTGCATTAAAAGAACAAGCAGATTTCTCAAAGGTTTCTGGAGAAATTTTAAGTATGGCTCTTGGAGTTGAAAGCCATCTTGAATTCTTTATATCTAATTACTTTATTAAACCTCAAACCGACAAGACCTTTTTCTTTAACGATACTTTTATGATTAAATCCACTTTTGAGAGAAAAGTTCAAACATTCAAAGAAATATGTAAAAGAGAAAAGTTCGATGAAAATAAAGTTAATGAAACACTCAAATCTATAAATTTTGTTAAAGAAGCAAGAAATAAGGTTGCACATTGGCAAGGAGAAAAGATGTTTGATAAACCATTAAGACTTCGTAAAAGAACCTCGAGAACAACAAAGGATGATATTTTAGAATTGAATGAAGACTTCTTAAAAGAAGTAGATAGTGAAAGACTAAAGGCACTAAAGGGAATAGATGAATTTTACTTAAAATATTATAGGGAAGGAACGATTGAGGACAAACCAATAAATTTTAAAGATAGGGAGGTTATATAATGGAAGAAAAATTTAGTTTGTGGTTAATATTAGACCTTTTTGTTAGAATTATTACAATGTTAGCAGTTGTTACGATTATTGCTAAATATCATTCAGGCATAATTTTGACGATATTAATAATATTGTTCATCGCTTGGGCGTTCAGACCAATTTATCTCGCATTTAAAAATTTTAAAAAAGATTTTCCAGCAAAGAAAAAGATAAGAAAAAATTCTAAAGCATACAATAAGATAAATTTACTTTATTTTTCAGCATACTTTTTTATTTTCATGGGCTCACTTCTAATATTTACAATAACAGTAGTCTTTCTTGGTCAAGCAGTCCACCCATTGGTCCTTGCATCTGCTTTTATTTTTAGTTCTCTTTCTATATTCCTATATCACTATTTTAGCAAGAGAGAATTTAAGGGAGTACTTTGGTTATTTTCTAAATTTTTCTTTATTTCGACATTTTTCTTATTTTTGGCAGTTATCTTTTTTGCTCAATATGATATGTCAAGAGGAGTAAATCTTGAAGAAAAAAATGTTTCTTTTGATGTTTATGTAGTAGATAATGCGTTGCCTGGCGAAGAAGTTAATTCAGCCCTTGAATACAGCCGTATTTTGTGGAAGGAATATAATATCTTGATAAATTATAATCCCATAATTGAGAAAAATATCAATCTCACACCAGAAGAAGCAGTTTATTTATTTTCTAAAGGAAATAGTGAAGAAGAATGTTTAAACTATACTTCAATATTAAATAGAATAACAAACAATTCAACAAATTTAAGTGTAATCTTTTTAGACAATAATAATTCAGGTCATGCAGGCAGAGGTTCTTTATGTGGACATAGTTTTGCATTGGTAAGTAAAGAGAAATTACTTTACTTTGATTTTACTGGTTGGAATGTTGCACATGAAACAGGGCATGTCTTGGGATTATTAGATATCCAATTCTATGGAAGAACAAGAAATAATTTAATGAACGATGAGTTCAAGAAACTTTTATTTTTCAATTCAGATTTTTTAAGTCAGTCACAGATTGATACTGTGGTAAATTCAATTAATAACAAAAATGAAACAAAAAACAAAACAAACTAAATCAAGAGAAATTCCAGAGGAATGGGACTTAAAGCCTATTGGAGAAATAGCCAAATTAAAAAAAGAGATAGTCAATCCAAAAAAAATAGGCAAGTATCCATATTTGGGTTTAGAACATATTGAGGAAGGAACTTTGAGAATTAATTCTGTTGGAAGTTCTGAAAATATAATAAGCAATAAATTCAAATTCTCCAAGGGGGATGTTTTATTTGGAAAGTTAAGACCTTACTTTAGGAAAGTGTATTCTCCTAATTTCGATGGAATTTGTTCAACAGATATATGGGTAATAATTCCATGCAAGGATATTAATAATAAATTTTTATTTTACTTTTTTGCAGATAAAAGAATTATAGATGAAACAATTTGTTCTTCAGAAGGAACAAGAATGCCTCGTGCCAAATGGGATTATTTATCTAAATTAAAATATTTCATTCCAAATATAAATGAGCAAGAAAAGATAGCAAAAATCCTCTCAAGTCTCGACAATAAAATAGAGTTGAATAATAAACTGAACGCAACCCTTGAAGCAATTGGACAATTGATATTCAAGAAGTGGTTTATTGAAGATAGAAAAGACGAATGGAAAAAAGCAAAATTAGGAGATTATGTGGAATCCATTTCTGGATGTTCTTATACGAGCAAAGGATTAACTCCTTCGGAGAATACATTGGTTACATTGAAATCAGTAGGAGTTGATGGATTTAAACAAGATGGTTTTAAAGAATATACTGGTGAGTATAAGGAAAAACATTTAGTACAAGACGGAGATATTGTTGTGGCTCATACTGATTTAACACAAAATAGGATTATCCTTGGTAAGCCAGTAATCGTAAGAGACTTTGGGAAATACAAAAAAATGATAGCCTCAATGGATTTATCAATAGTTAAACCCATTAAGTTAATCAATAAACCCTACTTATTTTATTTATTAAACTCAGAAAGTTTTCATGGACATGCACAGGGGTATGCTAATGGAACTACTGTTATTCATTTAAGTAGGAGAGCAATTCCAGAATTCCCATTTCTCATTCCAGATAAAGAATTGTTAGAGAAATTTAAACTAATTTCTGAGAATTTGTTTAATCAAATTAAAACTAATGATTTACAAAATAATAAACTGTCAAGAATCAGAGATTTAATCTTGCCTAAATTGATGAACGGAGAGATTAGAGTCTCCATTTAGCAATATGGTAAAAGATGTCAAATTCATTACAAGAAATGGTTTAAAGTCTGCAAAGAAAGCAGCAACTCATAAGGTAGATGGTTTTTTAGAAAAGGTATATTTTAAAGAAGAAGTTTTAAAAAAATATGAGTCTCATAAAGGTTTTAGTATAGGTGATAATGGAACAGTTCTTTTTGGGAATAAGTGGGGTTTGTTTAGGGGAGTTTATAGGGTGGCAAAAGGAATTATTGCAACCAATCTTGGAGATATCGGAGAAGGATTGCCAAACAAAGAATTGGAACATTGGAAGAAATACAATATAAATCCCTCAAAAATACCAACTGGCAAGAGTTATTTTGATTTTAGAGATACAATTCGTAGAATGATTCATTTTATGAATTTATCAAACGAGAGAGTAGCAAATCATCTTAAAAAATTTTATTTTAACATAGATATAACAGATAGAAAGTTATTTGACTTAACTCGAATGGAAAATGCACTCGACCATATAAAAAAAGTAATCAATAAAGAAACAACAGTTGATGATTTTCAAGCAAGAATTATTTTCTTGAATATATTAATCTTGGAATCCATAAATATAGAATTAATAAACAAAGTGTTTAAAGCGATAAATAAAGATTTATGTTATTCCTATGAAAAATTAGCATTAAAAGAAATTAGCAATAAATACCTTAAGAAAAGTACTCCAAAAAAACTAAAAAGCAGTTTAGATGGCTCAATAGAACCCCTTAGAAGTCTTAAATTGTTACAGAAATTTTTACTTTTGTTAAAGGTGCGCCACGATGTTATAATTTCATTGGGCATAAAGAGAATTGAAGATTTAAAGAAAAAAGAGAAAGATATTTATTCTAAAATCTCGAATGAATTTACTAACCTTTACAAATACAAGACTTATGGAACTCTTTTCAAAAATAAAGACTATTTTTTGCAGAATGAAAAATTAATAGAAGATGAAACCAAATTTCTGAAATTGCTTAATCGATTTAGAAGTTCAAGTGCAGCACATGGATTCAATGAAAAAGAGTATAAAGAAATTCTATTACAATTAGGATTTAAAGAAGTGATAGAAGATTACTCAATAATCTATGAAACTTTAATTTCCAGAGTTTCTTATGATATTGAACACATCTATTTTAGTTTGTTAACTCCAGACCCTCCAATTATAGATTATTATAAAGAATATCTTAAACACTCTCTGAAAGAACTAAAAGATAATTCCAAAGAGTACAAATATGTTTTTGAGGAATTGGCGAGTTATCTTGATGATTTTCCAGAAATGTATGACGATTTGATAAATGGAGTGTTAAAGATTTATTCTGAAAAGAAAAGTAATAAGAACTTTGTTTTGGAATTTGGTTGCTTTATAGAAAATATTAGTTATTCCGTAAAAGAAAAAACCCAGGAACTTGTAGAATATATCTTGGAAGGATATGGATATAATAAACCAATCACTCTTGCACATTTGTCCCACATTATTAAAAACTCTAATAAACTCTCCAAAAACTTTTATAATAAGACTTATGAAATTGCTAAAAAATCTTTAGCAGATAAAGATGTAGATGTTGGTTTTTGCGCTCAACACATTATATTCTGTTTAATTGAGAAGTTTCCAAACAAGTTGAATAAAAAAGAAATAGCCGAATTACTTAAAGGTAAGAAGATATATTTTGACCTAAAGAAACATCTTCAACCCAAATAAGTTAAAAACCCCACATACATTATTTAAACATGCCAAAGAACATAATCACAGAAGACCATATAGAACAAGAAGCATTGAAGTTTCTTGAGAATGAAGGTTATGAAATTGTTTATGGACCTAAAATTGCACCTGCCCCAGAAGGAAATGGAGAAAGAAAAACGTACAAAGAGGTTGTTCTTGAAGACAGATTAAGGAAAGCAATCAAAAAGATGGAGAAAAAACTCTGTATCCTACTGATTACATGAATCTAGATAACATTAAGGAAAATTCTATTTTACCAAAAGACACTATAAAGATGATTGAGGAGTATGATGTAGAAACTGAAATGATAATAGTCTTTATGGATTCTGACAATGAGCGAATTGATGCTTATAGAGTAACCCCCACGCATTAATCTTAGATTAGTATTACTTTGTTATACTAACTTATGTCCAACATGTCCATGTTGTCCAACCCTTTTTGCATTTATTGTTTTCTAAGAACAAATTTTGTTTTTCAAAAACTATCCCTCTCTGAAGATAGAAACCTGCATATTTTGGGCATTTCTTTAATTACTTTAAATCAGATTTAAATGCCCCCACGATTACTTAATCCTAAGGATTAACTCCCCAACTTTTTCCTCAATATTAACTATTTTAGTCCTGAATATTTAATCTTCATAACCGGTTTTTCCAAAAAAAAATCTTGAAGGAAGTTGTATTCTTCTTAAGGAATTTCCGAGAGCGTATTTAAATTCAGAATTTCCTTCTGCATATATCTTTATCATGCACGGATTTCTTTTTGAGTAGTCTAATAATGCGGTTTCAAAGGTACCATGGATATCAGCTGGAACTCGAACTCCTATTTGTAATAATTCAGTCCCATTAAATATATCTGCTAAATCTTTTAATGATAAAGAGTCAGTTCTTTTTATAGATTTATGCGACAAACAATCATAAACAAAATACTCTTCTATAGAAACTTCATCTGCATCTGGGCTATTTCCTTCTGTAAGAACAGCATATCTCGCATTGTCTTTACTAGTATCGCCTAAAACTCTTAAGAACTCTTGAGATATTGCATTAAATTCTCTAAATTCTAACTTTTTTTGAAAAAGTCTTTTATTTTTAATTGTTAAACGAAGAGGAAATTCTTGGAGTTGCTCAAAACCATATGGATTTATGTCGCCAAACTCAGCATGTCTAGCAAGCCATTCCATACTCTTCTCTATTTCGGACCTAATGTAATGAGAATAAACTGGTAATCCAGTTATCCCAAAATATTTCTTTGCTAATTTCCTAACTCTTGCATCAGAAGTATTTCTACAAGGGCCTTGTTCATCTCCAAAATTTAGAAAACCATCCTTATGAACATCAGGCCATTCAAAATAATTTGTGTGAAAAACAACTGGTATGATTACTTCTTCTCCCGATACATTCTCAACAGTAACTTCCGCAGTATAAGATTCTCTTCCTTGGACATCACGATTCCAGTTTACTCTGTCCTGAAAGGTGTCTTCAAAAACTCTTTCAAAAGCAGCTTCTTCTATTTGTCTAGATCTTTCTCTGAATTCTCCTTCATTTACAACTATTTCTAATCCCCTAAATAATATTTTTTTAGCTTCTTCTCCTTGAATTCCCATATAAAAATTAGAGAATTGTTTCCTTTTAAATCTTTGCTTTGTAATAACTATATAGTAACACGATTTATACTATTTATTTTTAGTTCAACGCCCCGTTAAAGAACCAAACTTTAAGTTCAACTCCTTGTAGGAGCATTGAACCAAATAAGCTCATAATTATTCGGTTTATGTAGCTAACTTAATCCTAAGGATTAATGCCCCCACGAATCTTTTAACCTACATATAAATTTTTCCAAAAAATTTATATACTTCTTATGCCTATAATTCTTATGCAAACAACTAATTTAAACTGGTGTACAACCTTTAGATTAGCTATTGCTGTCTTTAAAGGAGCCTATTGCTAAGTTGCTAGGGCCTTTTGAGATATTTTCTTTAACAATATAATATTCTGACATGATTTCTTGGGCCCTTTTAACAAAAGTTCTAGGCTCCTTTAATTAAAAAATAATTAAATGTAGGAGGCGAGTGATTCCATTTTAGCAAAATGGATAAAGTAATAAAATGAAATCAGGAGGAAAACAAGATGGAATATGAACCAAGAGAAATATGGTATTCGTTTGAAGGTGGGATAGGTAATTTAGAAATCCCTTACGAAAACATAGAAAGAACCAGGTTAGAAAACACAAATCCTGCTCCAATCGAAGATTCCTTATTAGTAAAAGCAGCAGTCAAAGCAGATTAAATTCTCAAAATCAATAATGCTTAACTTATTAACGCTTGAGCTTCTATAACATAGCATTTTATTTTAAGAATTAGCGGTATCAGTTATTCTCATTTTTTCTTTTTTTCTTTTTTTCCAAATAATCTAGCAAAAAAACCCGGCTTTTTTTCTTTTTTTTCTAATATTTTTTCTTTTTTTGGAGTTCTTTTTAATAACTCATCTAATTTTTTATCAATCTCCAAAACTTTTTCATAAGTAATATCAATTCTCTTATTTCTTTTATAAGTTAAAATCCCCTTAATAATAAGATAAATAATATAAATAAGCAGAACAACTCCAACAATTTTAAATATAGTTATTAATGGAGAAAGTGCTTTCGATATTAAAGGCCATAATATGCTAGAAATATCGCTTGCATTAACCGCCTCTTCTATTGCCATAAGATAAATAATAATGATAAGTTTTTAAATCTCCCTATTTTTGTAATTTTAAGGCTCTGTAGTTCAGTGGAGGAACACTGCTCTCATAAGGCAGATGTCGGGAGTTCGATTCTCCCCAGAGCCATTTATTATTTCTTAATAAAAAATTCTTTTAACAGAATACAGCCAGTTAAAATAAATGTTCCTATTGCAATTCCTCCAAGAACATCTGAAAACCAATGCACATTAAGATAAACTCTTGAAAAGCAAATAAGCAATATTATAAATATAGAAATTAATACACTAACTAATTTTAAACTTCTTAATCCCCTTTTCTGTGAAAATAAATAAATCAAAATTCCAAAGAACGCAATTGATATTGCTGCATGCCCGCTTGGAAAAGCAAAATCGCTTTCAGACACAAGCGCATTCAAGGGTCTTGTTCTTTGTATTAAATCTTTTATAATATAAATAAATTCTCCACCAAATATTATTGTTAATATAAAAAATATAGAATCTTTTTTGGAGTTTTTTAACAATAAATAAAACGATAAAATCAAAGTAATAACCGCAAGGCTTTTTATATCAAAAATAAAACTAATTGCTATTGAAAGATTAGTTAAAAGACTATTTTCAATATTAGGCATAAAAGAATTTATTAGCAAATCTAATTTAATTAAAAAACCATTATGAAATACCTCCAATAATATAAAAATAAAAACTAATAATGAGATTATATTTGTCCAAATAAGGGTTTTAAGAGTTTTTGGGTTTTTCATATTTCTTAAAATAAAGACATATTTATAAATAATAGTTTCCTATGTTAATTATGCCAAAAAAAGAAGTTAAAAAATTTAATCCTGCAAAAATAAAAATAATTATTCTAGCTTTAATTATAGCAATTGTTCTTTGTGCCTTTGTAATTTATCTTATTCAAGCAATTCACCCAAGTCCAAAATGGGAAGATTATTGTGGAAGAATAAAAGAGCCAATGTTAAGCCAAAATCAAGAAATGACTAAAGAGTTATGTGAAGCAAATAAAGGCACATGGACTTCTCAAGAAATACAATGTGCCAAAGCACCATGCCCTCAAGGTTATTGTGATTTTTATACAGAGTGTAATAAAGAATTTCAAGGAGTTCAAGATAGTTATAATCTAATTGTTTTTATAGTGGCAGTTATTGTTGGTTTGATTGCGGTTGCAACAGGCATAATCTTGCAATTAACAAGTGTTTCATCAGGATTAATGCTTGGTGGAGCTTTCTTAATATTTTATGGTACAATGACTTATTGGTATAAATTAACTAATTGGATAAGAGTTATTCTCTTAGGAATTGCATTAGCTATTCTAATATGGCTTGGATATAAAAAATTAAAAAGCTAAAAAATTAATTTTTATTTTTCTTCAACTTTATCAACTCTGTAAAAACTTAATTTTGCAGTTTTCCACGAATCTTTATTTAATCCTGCCTTCATACTTAATTCTTCTAAAAATTGTTTTTTATTAGGAATCTGTTCCCAAACTTGAGGTAAAAAAGTGCTGCTGCTTCCATTTTTTTCTAATATAATCCCCATTTTATTATCAATTTTATCAAAAACCTTTTCTCCCATTCCTAATTTCTCAGGAACAGAAAGAACAGAAACTTCAATCTTAATCTTATCAATTTCTTTTTCAGAAACAGGCCTAAATCTATAGTCATGAAACGCAGCATGAACTGCATTTTCAACAACATCTTTCCATAACTCCTGGTTAGCATATAAACTTCCAATACATCCTCTTAACATATTATCTTCTGTTAAAGTTACAAAGCACGATTGTTTTTTAGAAAATTTCTTTTTAATTTCCTCATTTACATAAATCTCTCTACCATAAAACTTAGATTCAATTGTATCTCTTGCAATTTTCAATAATGGTTTTAAGTTTTCTGATTTATTTTCTTTTTCTTTCATTTTTGTGATTCTCCAATTATTGCTTTGCTCAATAAATCACAAGGAATACCAAAACAACTCACTCTAACTTCTCTATTATTATACTTGCCTACTAAAACAGAGAATCCCAAAATTGAGCTTGGTTGCTCTATCTTCATTTTATTAAACAATGAATAAGCTTCCTTAGGAACTATATGAACAAAATAGCTGTTTAATCTATCTTCTTCCACAATAATATAATAATCATTTTTCTCAATCTTACTTTCTTTAAAATTAAAAACTCCCTCGTTTATTTTATCCAAAACTTTCCTAAATATATTAACAAATTTATCTTTATTATTTATATTCAATTTAGATAATTCATTCCAACTCATTTTCATACATTCCCTATGTAAACGTACTTTAAATGTTTTTTTCCTATTTTATATGCTTTTTCTAAAACATCAATGGGAGTAACATGCTTATCTAACATTTTATACATAGGAAAAAATCTTGAGATATGCCAGGGGATTTTCTTATCCATAGAAGCTATAACTTTGGCAATTTTTTCTAAATCCTTTTCATTATCATTTAAACCAGGAATTATTAAAGTAGTAATTTCTATATGAATTCCTTTTTCATAAGCTCTTTTAATAGTAGCTAAAACGGGTTGTAGCTTTGCTTTGCAATATTTTTTATAAAATTCTTCATTTCCCTTTAAATCAATATTCATTGCATCAATATAATTTTTGATATAATCAAAACTTTCTCTACTCAAATATCCATTTGTAACTAAAATATTTTTAAGTCCTTTTTCTTTAGCAAGTTTAGCTGTATCTTTTACAAACTCAATAAATATTGCTGGTTCATTGTAAGTATAAGCTATGCTTTCACATCCTGTTTTAATTGCATTGTCAACAATTTGTTCAGAAGTTATTTCTTTTCCAGTAATTTCTTTAACCTGAGAAATCTCAAAATTCTGACAAAAATCACATTTAAAATTACAACCAATTGTTCCTATTGAAAAAGTTTTTGTTTTTGGAAGAAAATGATAAAGAGGTTTTTTTTCAATTGGGTCAACATTCATACTAACTATTTTTCCATAAACCAATAAATACAGTTTATTGTTAATATTTTTTCTAACACCACAAATTCCAGTATTTTCCTTCCCAATAATGCATTTATGAGCGCAAGCTAAACATCTAACCCCGTCTTTTTCTTTTTTATATAATTCTGCTTCTTTCATAAACTTAATAAGTTAGAGAATATTATATATTTTATGGGAACCTGGTATCCAGAACATAAACAGGAGTTAGATTCTATTTTAACTAAATATCTAAAATCAAAGAAAAAAATAAAGAAAAAAATAAATGGATTAATAGTGCCTCATGCAGGTTATGAATATTCTGGAGAAGTTGCAGGAAAAGCTTTTTCTTTATTAGGGAATAAGAAGATAAAAAAAGCAATTATAATAGGCCCTTCTCATTATGTTTATTTAAATGATGCAATTACAACAAATGAACAAAAATGGCATACTCCTTTAGGTGAAATTAAAATTTTTAATAAAGATTTTATTCATGCAGACATAAATCAAGAACACTCAATTAAAAACCAACTACCTTTTCTACAAAAATTAGGTTTTAATGAAATAATGCCTTTAATGGTTGGAGAAATAAGTTTAGAGAAAGCAGAGGAAATTGCAAAAAAAATATCTAAAATCCCTGCAATTTACATATTTTCAACAGATCTTTCTCATTTCTTTTCATATGACGAAGCAGTAAAAAAAGATAAAAATACAATAAATATAATTGAAAATATTGATTTTAACAAAATAAAAGAAATAGATGCTTGTGGAATCTATCCATTATTAATTTTGTTTTGCCTATGCAAAATAAAGAAAACAAAACCTCATCTAATAATTTATAAAAATTCTGGAGACATTATAGGAGATAAAGATGCTGTTGTTGGATATTCTAGTTTTTACTTCTAGTTCTTATCTTTTATCTTTTATTTTCCCCATTTTATCTTTTTCCATATTCTTTCATGTATAAAAAATAGAACTGACTTTATTGAAGTCAAGCCAATACTAAATATAAAAGAGGTTTTAACATCCCCATAAATAAGATAAACCACAATAAATATTACTACAAAAGATATAGATTCCCAGACTAATCCCTTAACAAAACTCCTTTCATATGTAGATCCCATTTTAACCTCTTTTTAAGTTTTTTATTTTTTCTTTTTATCTCTTAAACCATTAATCATTTTTAATTTCATTCCATCATTTTCTTTTCTCGGGATAATATGACAATGAACATGATCAACTTCTTGCCCTGCAATTTTATTAACATTAAAAATAATATTAAAACCATCGGCCTTCTTATCCTTAATCAACTTCATTGCAACATTTTTAATAGCCTCTAAAAATTCATTTCCCAAACTGTTAGGAGTATCTAAAATTGTTTTAAAATGTTTTTTTGGAATAATTAATGTATGTCCTTCCATCTCAGGATTTATATCCAAAATTCCAATAAAATTATCATCCTCATAAACCCTTTCCGCAGGAATTTCTCCTTTTACAATTTTACAAAATATACATTCTTCTTTTGCCATAAAATATTAAAAGAAGCCCAGTTTAAAAATCTTAAGGGCTTGTCATATAACGGTTTATTATGCTCGGCTGGCAGTCGAGACATTCGAGTTCAATTCTCGACAGGTCCATTTTATTTCACTCTTGTCTCAACCAACTTCCCTGCTTTCTCAAATTCAATCTCTCTGTTAATTAATTTTCTAATTGTTTCTCTTAAATCAGAAATCTTGACTCTAATTTGTTTGGTTGTATCTCTATCTCTTATTGTTACATCTTTTTTCTTTAAAGAATCTTCATCAACAGTAATGCAATAAGGAGTTCCTGCTTCATCATTTCTGGCATATCTTCTTCCAATTGATCCGCTTTTGTCATAAAGAACATTAAACTCTTTTCTTAAATCCTCGATTATATCTTTGGCAATTTTCTCATATTCGGGTTGTTTAACAATTGGAAAAATAGCAACTTTTATAGGAGCTAACTTAGAATTTATTTTTAATACAACATTTCCTCTTTTTTCATCATAAAAATATGAATCAAACATAAAAACTAAAAATGCTCTTTCAACACCAAGTGAAGGCTCGCAAACAACATGGGGCAATACTTTTTTCCCTTCTTTATTAAGAATTTCCATGTTTTGTTTAGAATATTTTTGATGCTGGCTTAAATCATAATTACTTCTATTTGCAAATCCTTGCAGTTCTCTCCATCCCATTGGAAATTTATATTCTAAGTCCCAGGTATCAACTGCATAATGGCTTTTTTCATCAGAACAATGCTGACGAATTCTAAAATTATTAGGATTAGCTCCTAAAGAAAGAAACCATTCATATTCTTTTGCAATCCAATAAGCATGCCAGTCTGTTTTAATTATTTCTTTTTTCCATGCATCATAAATCTCTATTAATTCAGGTTCTTTATTTTTCTTTTGCATTTCCTCGCTATAAACTAAAATACTAACTGCCTTTGTTTCTTCCATATAAGGGCATTTCATTCCTTCTTCAATAAAATATTCTATTTCCATTTGTTCAAATTCTCTACATCTAAACAAAAATTCTCTTGGAGAAAGTTCATTTCTAAAAGATTTTCCAACTTGTGCAATTCCAAATGGAAGCTGAAGTCGTGAATTTTCCTGAACTAATTTAAAATCAGCAAAAATTAATTGAGCTGTTTCAGGTCTTAAATAAGCTTGAACAGAATCTTCTTTAATTGGCCCAACCTGTGTTGTGAACATAGGATTAAATTCTCCTTTACTTACAAATTCTCCATTACATTTCTCACATTTTTTCTTTCCAACTTCATGCTTATCTATTTTGGTTTTATTCCCGCACTTCTTACATACAACAGCAACATCAACAAAACTTTTAACATGCCCAGAAGCTTCCCAAACTTTTGGATTAGTAATTATACTTCCATCAATTCCAGCCATGTCATCTCTATAAACATGAAACTTCCACCATTCTTTTTTAATATTATTTTTTAATTCAGCCCCCAAATGTCCAAAATCCCAGAATCCTCCAAGTCCTCCATAAATTTCTCCCGAAGCATATACAAAACCTTTTTTCTTGCAAAAGTTTGCTAATTCATCTATTGTTAATTGTTTTTGTTTTATCTCTTCTTTACTCTCAATTTTTTCTTCCATATGTTTCTGTTTAATCTCGGGTTTATTAATATTACTAATTTTTTCATTCATTTCTTTTGCTTTCTTCTCAGCTTCTTGTTTATTTTTTCCTAAATATGCAACAAATTCACTTCTAACTTTTTTTCCTTTTCTAACAGCTTTTCTAAGATAATAATAATCTGCACCACCAATTTTTTTCTTAACAATATACATAAATGTAGTGAGTAAAATATATTTATAAATCTTTCTTAGCCACTACAAAGAGATTCAAGAAAAAAAGCACGGGGTGGGAATCGAACCCACGAAAATTCGCTCTGCAGGCGAACGCAGTACCATTGTGCCACCCGTGCACGATTATAACATAAATATGAGCTTTTTAATTCTTTTCTCTATTAATTTAGCTCTTTCTAAAACCCCAATATAATCGTGCTGGCTTGTATCTTTAATTTTCCAAACAATTAACTTCTTATTATATTTCTCAAAGTTTTTTTATTAATATTGTTAGCTACAATAACAATTATATCCGAATTATTAATTAATTTTTCACTTATCTTTCTTGGATACATATTAACTCTTTTAATCTCAAATTCTTTCAAAGCCTTAACAACATTTTTAGCAACAAGAAGATAATCTGGATCTGTTCCTCCGCTCTCTGCTTTTATATTTTTATTTTTATTATATTTTTTAAATAAAGCCTCTGCAACCTTGCTTCTAAACCTATTATGCCTGCAAATAAATAAAACTCTTTTAACCTTTTTTTTCATAATAATAACGCTCCCACGAGATATTTAACCTTAGGTTAAGGTTCTCCCGCTAAATTTAAAATTCTTATCGACGCTGACTAAAAAACACTAAAAAAGTTGGGTGTTAAATATGGATGAGGTTAAACTCTGCAAAAATGAGCAGTTACGTGCTCCCGGGACCTGAAAAGGTAAATGGTTTAGTGTAACTTTATAATAGTAATTTAGGTAAAATTTATAAAGACATTATTACCCTTGTTCTATATGGAAAACAGAATCTTAATGGGAGATTTAGAAAAATATTTAGGAAATTATGTAAATATTGCAGGATGGGTAGATAAACTGAGGGATCAAAAAAGAATGCAATTTCTTATTTGCAGAGACCATACTGGATATGTGCAGATTGTAAACTCTAAAGAGGGAAAACCTTTAGATGAGATAGTATCATCATTAACTCTAGATTCAACAGTAATCGTAGGCGGAAATTTATTGGGTAACCCACAAGTTAAACTTAATGGTTATGAAATACAATTAGACTATCTCGATGTTAAAAGTCGTCCAGAGGGAACATTGCCTATAACTCCAGAATCAAGTATCGATAATAGGCTCGATTGGAGATATATCGATTTAAGAGATCCTAAAAAACATTTGATTTTTAGAATACAAACTACTGCAGAACACGCAATGAGAGAGTTTTGGTTAAGAAATGGATTTACAGAAATTCATTCACCAAAATTAGTTGAGGGAGCTAGTGAGTCGGGTGCAGAATTATTTAAGCTTGATTATTTTGGGCAAGAAGCGTCTTTAGCTCAATCACCCCAATTTTATAAACAGATGGCTATGACTGCTGGTTTTGATAGGGTTTTTGAAATAGGCCCTGTTTTTAGAGCAAATCCTTCTTTTACTGCTAGACATGATACTGAATTTACTAGTGTTGATATGGAAATCTCATGGATAAACTCTCATGAAGAAGTAATGGAAATAGAAGAAAGATGGCTTAATTATGTTATCTCTCAAGTTGCAATGAAACATGGTAATGAAATTCAGAAAGCATTTGGTTTGGAGACAAAAATACCTTCGGTTCCTTTTCCAAGAGTAACTATGGAAGAAGCTTATAAAATATTAGATTCCCAAAATTATGTAGTACCAAGAGAAAATAAAGGAGATTTGGATCCTGAAGGAGAAAGAAGATTAGCAAAATATATCCAAGACAATTTTAACCACGATTTTGTATTCGTTACAGAATATCCTGCTCGTGCAAGACCTTTTTATCACATGAGATTTGAAGATAGACCCGATGTTACAAAAAGTTTTGATCTTCTTTGGAAAGGGTTGGAAGTGACAACTGGTGCTCAAAGAGAACATAGATATGGCAAATTAATTGAACAAATAAAAGAGAAAGGAATTAATCCAGAATCAATTTCTTCTTATGTGACCTTTTTTAAATACGGATCACCACCACATGGGGGTCTTGGTTTTGGATTAACAAGAATGTTAGTTAATCTTACTGGATTAAATAACGTAAGAGAAGTCACTTTTGTTTATAGAGGTCCAAATAGGTTGAAACCATAAAAATGAAATGGAAAAGCATAAGAGACTCTTTAAAAGGAAAGAACAACCAGGATGGAATTAGCGTAGTTGGAAGGGTTAAGGAAATTAGAAAACATAAAAATAGAGCATTTTTAGATATTGTTGATTATTCTTGCCAAATCCAATTAGTTGTTGAGAAATATGAAAATTCTTCATTATATAATTCTGTTTGTATTCTAAGGAAAGGAGCATATATTTCTGCTAGGGGTCTACTTGAAAATGATCGAAAAGGAAATCTCGAGGCAAGGGTTAATGAATTAGAAGTAATCGCTAATAGTTCACTTGATATAGACTCTCCATGGGATTTTGATGGAGCAAATCCTGTTCATGGAGATAAAGTTTTCTCTTTTCCAGAAGTTTATGTTTCGAATCCTGAACGAGCAGCAATTCTTAAAATCAAGACAGATTTTGTTAACGCATTGCATGTTTATTTTCAAAATCAGGGGTTTGTATTGGTCGAACCACCTGTAATCACCGATAAAACTTTATATGGAAAAGATACTGCAGTAGAAGCAGAAGTTCATGGAGAAAGGGTTTTTCTTTCGCAATGTGCCACATTTGAATTAGAGCCACTAGCCTTAGCTTTTGGGAAAGTTTATACTATTTCCCCTGCATTCAGAAATGAACCTTCAGGTTCAAAAAGACATCTGGCGGAGTATACTCATACTAAAGCAGAAGCATTGTTTGCGAACATTGATGATTTGAAATCTCTATCTGGGGATTCTATCTACTATGCAATGGACCAAGTTTTAAGTTCAGATAGTAAAGAATTATCAACTCTTAATGCAGATTTAGATATTCAGGGGTTAAAACCAGAAAACCATGAACACGTGTCTTATAATGAAGCTATTAAAATAACCCAAAGAAATGGTTCAAAAACTAATTGGGGAGAAGGACTTAAAAGAATAGACGAAATAATTTTAACAAAACACTTTGGAAATAAATATCTTTGGGTTAATTTTCCACCATTTATTTCAGAAGGGTTTCCATATAAACGCCTTCCTGAAGATAGAAGACTCTCAATGACTTGTGATTTAATTGCCCCCCATGGCGCAGGAGAAATGGTTGGAGTAGCTGAAAAAATAATTGATCCTGAAGAATTAATTCAAAATCTTATCGAAAAAGGACAAAAAGAAAATATAAGGAGATATTGGGATTATATTGCTTTAAGGCAATATGGAATGCCTCCTCATGGGGGCATAGGTGCTGCTCCAGAGAGAATATTATATGGTCTTTTAGGTTTAGATCATATACGTTTAACAAAACCTTGGCCTCGCTATCCAGGAAGAAAGATTATGAAATCTTCAGAAGGTGAACTAAAAGATTATGGAAGTGGTGAACTGAGAAGGTTAATAGATAAATACTCTTTAAAATGATTTATGATTCTTATATTTCCGTGTTAGTGTGTAGGTTCATGACATTTGTTACCTCCTAAAATAAATATTCTAAACTTGGTTAGGAGGTATGAAAAAAGAAATTATTAGAAGAGAAGCTATCAAGTATAAACTAAAAGGAAATACTTACAAACAG
>Ga0209541_10006982_pt1 | contig 19087 bp, 24 predicted proteins | sample RifCSPlowO2_01_FD_184027 | JGI IMG/M metagenome (GOLD analysis project Ga0209541, IMG submission 184027) | Groundwater microbial communities from Rifle, Colorado - Rifle CSP2_plank lowO2_0.1 (SPAdes) (version 2) | ecosystem: Environmental > Aquatic > Deep subsurface > Groundwater | place... | reverse complement strand
AATTGACAATGGGCCGGAAATTATACCAGAAAAAAGATTGGATATAATTGGAGCAGCAATCAATCCATTTTCAAGAGCTTCTCCACATGATTTCATTCAGACTGGAATTTCAACGATTGATGCAATGAACACTCTTGTCAGAGGGCAAAAGCTGCCTTTGTTTTCAGGCTCTGGACTGCCTCACAATGAGATTGCATTGCAAATAGCTCGTCAAGCAAAGGTTGTAGGAAAGCAGGAAAATTTTGTTGTTATCTTTGCAGCAATGGGCATAACAAATGAAGAAGCCCAATACTTCATTAGTGATTTTGAGCAGACTGGAGCATTGGAAAGAAGCGTTGTTTTCCTTAACCTTGCAAACGACCCTGCTGTTGAAAGACTTGTAACGCCAAGAATGGCTTTGACTGCTGCAGAATATTTTGCATATGAGCATGACTTTCATGTTCTTGTAATCTTAACAGATATGACCAATTACTGTGAATCATTAAGGGAAATTGGAGCTGCAAGAGAGGAAATTCCTGGAAGACGAGGATATCCTGGATATATGTACACGGATCTCGCTACAATCTACGAAAGAGCTGGCGTTATCAAAGGGAAAAAAGGAAGCATTACACAAATTCCAATTTTGACAATGGTGGGCGATGACATTACACATCCAATTCCTGATTTGACTGGCTACATAACAGAAGGCCAGATTGTTTTGGCAAGAGAATTGCACAGAAAAGGAATTTATCCAAGCATTGATGTTTTACCTTCGCTTTCAAGATTGATGAATTTAGGAATTGGACCAACAAGAACAAGGGAAGACCATAAGCAAGTTTCTGACCAGCTTTATGCTGCTTATGCTGAAGGCAGGGACTTAAGAGGGTTAGTTGCAATTGTTGGAGAAGAGGCATTAAGCGAAAGGGACAAGAAATTTCTAAGAATTGCTGCTGAATTTGAAGACAAGTTTGTCAGGCAGAAAAGAACTGAGGATAGGAGCATTTCCGAAACTCTTGACTTGGGATGGAAACTTCTTGGAATACTTCCAGAGAATGAGTTGACAAGAATAAGCCCGGAGTTGAGGAAGAAATACTACAAAGCAGAATAAAAACAAATGCCGCAAGACATTAAGCCAACAAGAAGCGAACTATTGAAATTAAAAAAACAGATAAGACTGGCTAAATCTGGATATAATATATTAAAGAAAAAAAGAGACGGATTGATTCTTGAATTTTTTGAAGTTCTAAAGAAGGCAAAGACTTTAAGAGAAGAGCTAGTGAATGAATACAAAGTTGCCTTGGAAAAAATAAATATTGCAAGAACTCTGGAAGGCGACTTAAAAGTCAAATCAATTGCAATGGCAATTAGAGATATTCCAGATATAAAGCTTACAACAAAAAATATTATGGGTGTTAAAGTGCCGAAAATAGAATCTTCTGAAATTAAAAAGGCATTCATGCAGCGCGGCTACGGTGTTTACAGCTCTTCTGCAATTGACGAGGCAGCTGCTGCCTATGAAAAGGTTGTTGAAAAAATTATTTTGGCTGCAGAGGTTGAAACTTCAATGAGAAAATTGCTTAATGAAATTGAAAAGACAAAAAGAAGGGTCAATGCCTTGGAGTTTGTTGTTATCCCAAATTTAGACAGGACGAAGTCATTTATCCAGCTAAGGCTCGAGGAGATGGAAAGAGAGAATATCTTCAGGATGAAGAGGATAAAGGCAAAAGCTTAAGTTAATTTTTTTGAAATAATTTTTATTAATGTTCGTGCCCTATTGCTATAGGCAAGAAGAACTAAAGGTAATAACTAAAGGATGACTTTAACCTGAACTAAATTGAAAAAATAATTTCAATTCGCTCGCAAATGTTAGGCTCGCTCAGTGACATGCGAGGTTCGTCTCGCTCACCATCTCACGGCTCGCATATATTAAAAAAATTAAAATCAAAAATAAAAATAATGAAAAAGACAACAAAACAAAAAATTCTAATTTGGCTTACAATTATTATAACTGCCGTTAACTTCTTGCTGGTTATTGCTTTTGTTGTTTTTCTTTACTTCTGGGTTAAGGGAAAATAGCATTGCTTATAAAACCAAAAACCTTTTAAAAAATTGTCAATCAACTTCTTATATGCGAAAATTTTTCACTTTAAGTGATCTGGATGTAAAAGGAAAAAGAGTTCTTGTTAGGGTTGATTTTAATGTTCCTTTGGATAAAAAAACCAATGAAATAACAGATGATAAAAGGATAAGGGAAAGCTTGCCTACCATAAAATATCTTGTTGAGAGAGATGCTAAAGTAATTTTGTGCTCACATCTTGGCAGGCCGGACGGAAAGGTTGTTGATTCCTTGAGGATGGATAAAGTTGCAGTTCGTTTAGGAAAATTATTAAACAAAAATATAAAAAAAATAAATGGCTGTGTTGGCAAAGATGTAAAAGATGAAATAAGCAAAATGAACAATGGCGATGTTGTTGTTTTAGAAAATCTTAGATTTCATCCAGAAGAAGAAGCCAATGATAAAAACTTTTCAAAGCAGCTTGCGGATTTGGCAGAGCTTTATGTTAACGACGCATTTGGAACTTGCCATCGAGCGCATGCATCAACTTATGGCGTGACAAAACACTTGAAATCTGCTGCTGGATTTTTGGTTGAGAAAGAGTTAAATGTTATGGGAAAGGCAATTGAAAACCCTAAAAAACCGTTTATTGGCATACTTGGCGGAGTAAAAATTTCTGACAAAATCAAGATTATTGAAAATTTACTTTTAAAAGTTGATAAATTGCTGCTTGGAGGAGCAATGATTTTCACTTTCTATAGGGCCCAAGGCAAAAATGTGGGCAATTCAAAAATTGATGAAGAAGGAATTGAATTGGCGAAAAAACTATTGCAAAATAAAAAAATTGTTCTGCCAGTTGATGTTATTATTGCGGACAAATTTGATGCAAATGCAAATTCAAAGGTTGTTGATGCAAATAATATCCCAAATGACTGGATGGGGCTTGACATTGGTCCTGAAACAATAAAAAATTACAAAGAAATCTTAAAGAATGCAAAGACAGTTGTATGGAACGGGCCGCTTGGTGTTTTTGAATTTGACAAATTCTCTAATGGAACAAAGGAAATTGCAAAATTTTTATCAGCTTTAAAAGCTGTAACTATTGTTGGCGGCGGCGATTCTGCTGCAGCTGTTGAGAAATTTGGTTATGCTGGCAAACTGACTCATGTAAGCACAGGAGGAGGAGCTTCCTTGGAATTTTTTGAAGGAAAGAAACTGCCTGGAATACAGGCGTTAGAAGAAAGTTGTAAGAGGTTTAGATAAAAACCTTGATTTCCTCATCAAAAATATTATTTACAGAATTCTCAATCTCGCTTGTTAAATTTATTATTGCATTACTAATTTTTACCACTTCATTTTTTAATCTATTAGATTCCTCATTGTTTTTTTCGATTTTTAGGTTGATATCCTCAAGGCGCTTGTTGAAGCTCTTGAATTTTTCAGGCACTCCAGATGCCTTGATTTTATTGTCTATCTCTTTCATTTCCGCTTTAAATGAGAAATATTTTTTCAAAAACTGCCCAATAAACTCCTTATTTAATTTTTTAATCTCCTCAATTGATTTTTCCTTTTTCCTGTCATCGACCTGCAGTTTGTCTTCTTGAAGCAATTTTTCCAGATTTTTCCAGATTTCCAAAATAACCAAATTTTTGTCATTTGCAAGTGTTTCAATAGGGTGCTTCAAGTAATCTAGGGCAACCTCTTCATGCTCAAATGCTATATGGGAGTATTTTCTCAAAGCCCTTTCCAAGACAGAGAATGACTGCAAAATCTGGTTTTCATCGCTATAAAAGGCAGCTGCCTTGCTTTTTCTATCTTCGCTTAACTTTAAGAAATTGCTATGCTCATCGCTTTTGTTGAATTTTTCTATTTCCACCATTATGGAATCTTTTTCCTCATTTGCCAGCTTTAAATCAGCTTCAGCATTTTTCAAATCAACATCAATATTTATTTTCTGTTTTGTTTTTGCAATCAAGCTTTGTATTTTTTCCCTTGCTCTGTTGACAGCAACCATATTATCGTCATTCAGCGCAGATTTCAGCCCTTTAAACAGGTTATCAAAATTCTTCAAGTTGTGCGCAATCTTATTTGTCTCATTGGCAAAGAATTCCTGCAATATGGTATAGCTCCTGAAAGTGCCTTTATTTAAGTCGCTAATTAATTCGTCAAACTGCTTGCAAAAATCCAGCAGGTAAAAATATTCCTTGTTGTTGATTTCCATATGCCCAAGAAAAGAATTTACAGCTCTTATGTACGCTTTCCTGTTGCCTTCCATGTACTGCTTTGCCTTGAATGGAATGTTTGGATTCTGCAGCTTTGCATTCTCCAGAATTTCAACATTAATCCTTGCCATTTGGATTTCTTCATTAACTTTCATGAGCACTTCTTCTGTCTGCTGCCACACCTCTTCCATTAACGGCTTTGATTTTTCATTAAGCCATTCTTCCATGTTTTGCAGGATTATCTCTTTTACTTTTTTAACTTCCTGCTCTTCATTTTTGAATATCTTCTTTAGGTGTCGAAAATGAATCATCAACCTACTACCTATAGGCAAATTCTCTTTATCTTTGGTAATTCCATTCATTTTCGAGCATGCTCAAAAACCACGAATTAGTTTTGCGATAGCAACAATTAACTTGATTTGTAATAGTGGTTTTTGACAAATTCCAGCATTTTATAGTAATTTAAGGCTTAGTGCATATAATTTTTACTATTTTAAAGGGCTAAAAATAGTTTTTGGGATACATTATCAAGATATTTTTACACAATAGATTTATTAGCAAATTATATAAAATAATTAACATACATTCGAAAAATGATAGAAGATTTTTACTTTGATACATCTATTTGGTTAGATTTCTATGAAAAAAGAGGCAAGAACGGAGAGTTAGCTTTTAAATTGATTATAAAGATAATCAATGAGGATCTTAAAATAGCTTATTCTGATTTAAACATAAAAGAATTCAAAAATTTTGGTTATAGTCAGAATGAGATTTATTCTATTTTAAGTATAGCTAAACCTAGCAATATAAAACGTATTCATATCTATAGAGAGCAAAAAGAAGAAGCCAAAAGAATTGCTAAACAAAGAAATGTCCCAGCAGGAGATGCTTTACATGCAATCCTAGCTAGGGATAATAATTTGGTACTGATATCAAGAGACAGCCATTTTCAAAAATTAAAAGATATATCAATTGCTAGAAAACCAGAAGATTTTATCTGAGTTCTTTATCTATTTCCTCAAAAGCTTTTTCTCTAGCTTTATGTAATTGTGCATCTGTTGTTTTTCTTTTTGATGCCCCATAAAGCTTTTTTGCTCTGAGTAATGCTTCTTCTTTTTCTAAGTCTCTTATTTTATCTCTTATAGCTTCCCTAATAAACTCTGTTTTAGTTGTGTATCTATGTTTCTTCATAGTTTTTTCTATATCCTTCAAAAACCCATCCTCTATTTTTAAGCTTACAGCTTCCATAGTATTACTAAGTAATACTAAGTAGTATATAAATGTTTTGATGTTTTGCATTTTTTCTGAAAAATATCTCTAATTTTTACTATTTTAGAGGGTTGAAAATAGACTGTAAAGCAAAATGTTTATATAAAAGAATAAAATAATTTGAGGCATGGGGCTTTTTTTCAGATGCTGACATTGATGAAGCTTGGCACTTTATACAAACACTTCCAGAATTAACAGAAGACCAAAAATTGGCTTTTATTGAAGGTTTTCAAGAAGGTTGGAAAAAAGCTAAAGAAATTGAACCAGATATTCTTCAATTAAACCCAATTGTTAAAAGAACTTATGCCGTCTCATACTCCAAAGAAGACCTAAAGACTAATGATGATTTTAAAAAATTTGGTTTTCAAATGGGAGTATTAGTGGCTGTTTTAAAATATAATCCCATATTAGTTTTTGATAATATGGTTATCAATTGGTTTGTAAATTATATCAATTCTTTAAAAGAAATTCCAGAATATTTTGAATTTTTTAAAAGAAAAATTAGTGAATGGAACACTCATATAAGGAGTCAACTTCCACAATTAGCAGATAATGCGAGAAGGCGATATGCATACTTTATAGAAAGGATTTAATTAAATAACAATTCAAAAACCTTTATAAACCACCTCTTTTTCACATTTAAAATGGTTTTATTGAGCATAGTGATTTCAATCAGCGTTTTGGCATTGCTTTTTGCTGGCTATCTGACAAGGCAAATTCTAAGAAAGGATACTGGAACAGTAGCAATGCAGGAAGTTGCAGTTGCTGTCAAGATTGGCGCCGAGGCTTTCCTAAAAAGGCAATACACAACAATCGGCATTCTTACTGTTGTGCTGGCAGTTATTATTTATGGAATTTATGCATTTTTAAACCAACAAACACTTGGCTGGAAAACTTCAGTTGCATTTTTGTTTGGAGCGTTCAGCTCTGCAGTGGCAGGAATTGTCGGCATGCTGGTTTCTATTAGGACTAATATAAGAACTTCGAGCGCTGCAAGAAGAAGCCTGAACGAAGCATTTGTCACTGCTTTGAGAGGCGGCGCAGTTACCGGTATTGTGATAGTTGCCATGTCTTTGCTTGGAGTTTCTTTGATTTATTATTTATATAGTCTTGGAGCTCCTGAAAAGGAAGTTCCTTTCTTGATAGTTGGATATGCTTTTGGCGCATCATTTGTTGCTTTGTTTGCTCAATTAGGGGGGGGGATTTATACAAAAGCTGCTGATGTCGGCTCTGATTTGGTTGGAAAGGTAGAAAAAGGAATTCCAGAAGATGATCCTAGAAATCCTGCTGTGATTGCTGACCTTGTTGGTGACAATGTTGGCGATTGCGCTGGAAGAGGCGCTGACTTGTTTGAGAGCACAGCAGCAGAAAACATAGGGGCAATGATTTTGGGTGTTGCTTTGTATCCTGTTTTTGGAATAAATGGCGTTTTATTTCCGTTAGTTGCAAGGGCGTTTGGACTAATTGCAAGCATCATAGGCATTATTTTTACAAAGCTTAAAAGCGAAAATGAAGACCCGATGGCTGCATTAAACAGGGGATATTATATAACTAGTTTTCTTGCAGCAATTTCTTTTTTTGTTGCAGTAAAATGGCTGCTGAAAGGAAATTTATGGTTCTTCTTTGCTGGACTTGTTGGAATTATAACCAGCATACTTATTGTGCTGATTACAATTTATTACACAGACCATAAATACAAGCCAGTCAAGGATATTGCAAAAGCATCCCAAACCGGGCATGGAACAAATATCATTACAGGATTTGCTGTTGGAATGGAGTCAACTGCAATGCCTGTGATTGTTTTGTCAGCTGCTTTATTGAGCGCTTTCTGGCTTGGGAAATCAAGCGGAATCCTTCATGGCGGCTTGTACGGAACAGCTATCGCAACAATGGGAATGCTTGGAACTGCTGCCTATATATTAGCAATGGATAATTTTGGCCCAATAACAGACAATGCAGGAGGCATAGTTGAAATGTCGAAATCTCCTGAATCAATAAGAAAAAGAACCGACAGATTAGATGCTGTTGGCAACACAACAAAAGCATTGACAAAGGGATATGCTGTTGGCAGCGCTGCTTTGGCGGCATTCTTGCTGTTTAGCGCTTATCTTGATGATGTTGCAAAGCACTTGAAAATATCAGGCCCTGTTGCAATTGACCTTTCCAAGATTGATGTTTTTGTTGGCGGTTTGATAGGAGCTATGCTTATATTTTTGTTTAGCTCAATGGCAATAAGAGCTGTAGGCGATGCGGCTTACTCAATTGTCAATGAAGTAAGAAGACAATGGAAAACTAAAAAAGGAATTATGACAGGAAAGGAAAAGCCTGATTATGCAAGAGTTGTTGACATTTGCGTTAAAGCCTCATTGAAAAAAATGATTCTTCCAGGCCTTCTTGTTGTTGTTACAACTGTGGTTGTTGGCATGACATTAAAGTACGAGGCTGCAGGCGCATTCCTGATGGTTGGCACTATAACAGGAATTTTGATGGCTTTGCTGCTTAATAATGCAGGAGGCGCATGGGATAACGCGAAGAAATATATAGAAGAAGGTAACTATGGAGGAAAGGGTTCTGAGACACATAAAGCATCTGTAACTGGAGATACTGTAGGTGATCCCATGAAAGATACCGCTGGACCCTCCCTACATGTGCTGATAAAATTATTGAGCACACTAACCTTAGTTCTTGTGCCTTTGTTTTTGTAAATTTGGGTTTCGTATTAGATTTCTAGGTTTTAATTTTTTTAAAATTATTTTGATTAATGCGTCATGAGAGAGACTAAAAATATGGTAAGACAAATAAAATTTACATTTTCAAAAACATAAATATATTAAATAATGAAAAATAAAAATTCATTAACTAAAAAGCCAATAACCAATTAAACTCAATAAAAATCAAAATGCCTAAAAAATACCATAAAAAACCTGTTCAACAGCAGAAAATTGCAAAAAAACGCATTAACTTTCTTTTCCAGCATGCGAACGAAGTTTTCAAGGAAGACAGCAACCTCTCTGACAAATATGTCAAGATGGCAAGAAGGATTGCAATGAAGTACAAGATAAGGCTGCCTTCAAGCATTAAAAAAAGATTTTGCAAAAATTGCCATCAATTCTTAGTTCCTGGTGTTAATTGCAGGGTTAGAATACACAAGCACAGGCTTATTTATTATTGCTTTGGCTGCAAGCATTATATGAGGCATCCTGTAAAATAAAAGAATTTTTGGTACATTATTTATATTAATTCAATCCGCTTCGCAAATTCTTGTGCTCGGCAAAACTTTTTCTACCATTAAGTTTTGCCTCGCCTATTATTGCACTTAAATTATCACAAGCGGATTACTTTCTTCACTTATGAAATTTAAAAGTCGCTCTCGGTTTTTTTGAATTTTTATTAAATTGGAATTCTGCTAATAAAACTACCCAATTCTTTTATTTTCTATATTGAAAATAATTCCTTTTAATAGTATCGAGCGAAAGCTTTATATATAAGTTCTATCACTACATAGTAACAAAACTTTGGGGGTTAATATGTACTTAGCTTGTTCAATAGCAGAAAACTCTTATGCTAAAAATGAGAATCAAATAGATTACTCTAATCAAGATTATAACAGTTCAACTTACTAGAGGTTAAAATGGAAGTAGAAGAATTATTTTTTGACGAGGACATGGAAAAGATTGAGACTATGAGAGAAGAAAGGAAAAAGATGAAAGACAAGGATTTCGCTAAATTAATAAACAAGAAAGAGCTTTCTGATTTTGAGATGGATGAGATGTTTTTGTAAAAAATGACAGCTTACAAAAGAAAATTATTAGAAAATAAAAGGATAATTGGTAGTCCAGACAATGCCGAAAGTGGAATTAGTCGTAGACGCTTGCTTATAAGTGGTGGAGCTTTATTAGTAGCGCTGGGTTTAGGTTACGTAGCCTATGAAGGATTCAATAAACTTGATTCGTTGCTGTCAGAAGAAGAAACAAATGTTTTAAAGACAAGAGCAGATTTATATTTGCATAATAAAGGAGAACCGGTTAAATTCAATGTACCAAGAACTTACGTTGGATTTAGAGGTGATGTATTTGAACTTATTACTGCTAGGGCTAAAGCTGGTGATGGACCATTAGCTTTGATTCATAGAGTCAATGAGCAATACAATCAAGGTGCGCCAATTAAAGGTGACTTAGCTTATAGAGCTCTTGATTTATTTAATATAATTTTACAAAATAAACAACAGTTAGATGAAGTAGTTAATAATGAAATTAAAAGTTTTAGATTTAAAGTTGAACCAACACCTTTGATAAAATCTGGATCAATTTATGAAGTACCTGCATATACTGGATATGGCTCATTAAAAGATATCCCTAGAAATAAGATTGATTAAAATTACACAAAATTTTTAAAATAAGTTATTCTTCTTTTGATTTAATGCAATCTTACGACCTAGAACTAAACAAAGTCATTGAAAGAATCAACAATGAAAATGCTAAATTGGTTTGCGTCCAGCTGCCAGACGGCTTGAAGCCAAGGGCAAAGGAAATACAGCAGGCAATAGAGAAAAACACAAGTGCTTCTGTTGTTGTGTGGATGGGCTCTTGCTTTGGTGCTTGCGACGTGCCTTTGCAAGTCGAAAGATTAGGAGTTGATTTACTCATTCAATGGGGGCATTCAACATGGAGAGGAACATGGCATTAAGGTTTAAATATAACCATTTATTCTAAGCCATAATGAAAACATATTTTGTAGTTACAGGAATTGTTAAAAACAAAGGCAAAGTTTTGATTCTGAAGAAATCACCTAAGGACTGGAGTTATCCGAACAAGTGGAGCTTCTGCTCAGGGTACATCAAAGAGTTTGAGTCAGCAGAAGACACTGTTTTAAGAGAGATAGAGGAAGAAACTGGCTTAAAGGCAAAGATTATAAAAAAAGGCAAGATATTCCAGAAAAACGACAAAAATAATGATAAAAGCTGGCTCATAATGCCTTTTCTCTGCGAGGTTAAATCAAAAAATGTTAAGCTTGACCACGAAAATGTTGATTATAGATGGATAAATTACAAAGATATAAAAAAATATCCAGCTGTGCCTGGCTTGGAGAAAGATTTAAAAGTTTTGGGTTTGGTATAAGAATACCATGAAACAAAAAATATTTCTTGGAGCAGATCATGCAGGCTTTGAATTAAAGGAACATGTTAAAAAATATCTTCTAAAGTCAGGGATGGAAGTTGAAGATATTGGAGCGCATAAATTTGATTCCCAAGACGATTATCCTGACTTTATTGCTCCAGTAGCAAAAAAAGTCGCGCAAAATCCAGATAGCAAAGGCATAATATTTGGAGCTTCTGGACAGGGCGAGGCAATTGCAGCGAACAAAATAAAAGGCATAAGAGCTGCTCTTTATTACGGCAGCAATATGGAAATTTTAAAGCTTTCCCGCACGCATAATAATGCAAACATTCTTTCCCTTGGAGCAAAATTTTTGACAAAAGAAGAAGCAATAGAAGCTGTAAATGCATGGCTGAAAACGGATTTCAGCAATGAAGCTAGGCATATTCAAAGAATTAAAAAAATAAACAAGATCAGATAGAAATGCAATTCATAAACTATTTTTTTGCTTCTATAATTTCATTTTCAGGATTGATAATTGGATTAATGCTTGCAAAAATAGCGCCTGAAGAGCAAAAGCCGCTGGAAAAATACCTATTTTTGGCAAGAAGAATCATTTTATTGATGATTTTTATTCTTATTATGTTTTATTATTTTGATAGCTGGTTTTATGTGCTTACATTAATTGCATACTTTGCATTTTTATTGTTTATAGAATACAAAACAAATGATATGCTGAAGAAATCAATGCTTGTTTATGCTGTGCTGGGGATTTTATTTTTTTTAAGCTCGAAAAATACAAATCTTTTTACTATTGAGTCGAGCTTAATCTTATTGTATGGACTGCCAGCAGCGTCTTTAATGTGTAAAAGAAAGGAAAAAAATCAATATAAGATAATTTTTTATAATATTGGGTTTGTTGTAATATCAAACTTGCTGTTCTTTCTTTAATCACCATTTTTCATTTCTTATTTTCATATAGAAAGCAAGATGATTTACTATGATATGCAATACGAAACTTAATAATAATGATGTAATAAATATTTTCAAAGTCAAATTAAAAATAGGCGCTATAAAAACCAATGCCCCAACAACAAAATCTGTCTGGTCAAATGGAATAAATTTAGCGCCAGGCTTTAAGTCAAGCCTTCTTTTAAAAAAGCTTTTTACCAAATCGCCTGTTAAAGCACCAAAACCCATCAAAAAACCAAACAAAAGCCAGTTTTGGTAATTGAAAAACGAGATATTTTTAAAAAAGTCAATATTGTATAATAAAAACTGGACATAAACAATAATAATTGAAAAAATTACTCCAAAAATAAAACCTCTAAATGTTTTGTTTTTGCCAAGTACAGGCTTATTGTTCATTTGCGTATTAAAATCAATCGGAAGCACAAATAAATTGATTTTTTTCACTATTACGGGCGCCATATTGGCAAAGTACGCAGGCAGCATTAAATAAAAACATTTTAATAGGAATATCATAAAAAGATTTGCCATAACAAAAACTTTTATATAATGGTTTAAATATTTTTGCATAAAATGAAAATGAGAGTTACTGCTGTTGTTCCAGTACATAATGAAGAGAAGACAATAAATAATGTGCTGGAAGTATTGACCTCAAGTTACAGAATAAATGAGGTTATTGTGATAAATGGGGGCAGCACTGACGGCACTTCAAAAATAATTAAAAAATTTAAAGTTAAGATAATAAATTTAAAGCACCCAAATGGAAAGGGCGACGCAGTTCGAATAGGAACAAAAAATATTAAATCTAAAATTCTCCTTTTCTTTGATGCCGATTTGATTGGGCTTAAAAAAGAGCACATCGACAAGCTGCTTGAGCCTGTTGTAAATGAAGGCGCTGCAATGGTTATCGGATTGCGAGACAAAGGAAATTTCATAGGAGATATGATAATGCCATATTTTCCATTAACAGGAGGCGAGCGCGCAATACTCACAAAAGTATTTATGGAGATAAGAAAATGTCCGCTTATAGAGGGGTGGGGATTAGAAAGCGTGATGAATGACTACTGCAAGAAGAAAAAATTAAAAGTTATCAAAATAAAATTAGATGGAATGAACCACATTGGATTGCAAACAAAAAAATATGGATTGATGGCATTCTTAAAAGAAATTCATGATGTTGTTTTAACAAAAATAAAGCTATTAGGGATTAAATACGATTAAATGCCATATCCAATAACTAAATTTTGGTTTTATCCTTTAAACTGGATAATGATAAAAAGAATAAAAGGAGAAAATAATATTCCTAAAAATCCAAATTTTATAATTATCTCAAATCATGAGAATCTTGTTGACCCTTTGTATATAATTTATCCTATGCTGTGGAAATTAAATAAAAAAGTGCATTTTGTTGCAACACCAACTTGGTGGTTTTTAGGCGAAAAAATTTGCAGGCAATGGGCTGGTGGCATTCCATTGTTCAATTCTGAGCAAGCTTATAAGGAAGCAAAGGAACTTATTAAATCAGGAGAGATAGTAGGAATTTTCCCTGAAGGCGGAACTAGAAGAACAAAAAACCCAAGAACAGGAGCAATAAGGCTTGCTCTAGACACAAAGACGCCTATTCTGCCAATTGGCTTGAAATCTTCTTATATGCCGTTTTGTTCTGCGCTAAATATTGGAAAATTGATTTATCCAAATAAGAATAAAGGCATAAAAAAACAAACATTGGAGTTGATGAAATATGTCTACAAATTGAGAAATGATATAAATTAATATATTATCTTCCTCAAATAGCTTAAAGCCCCTCCAAAAGCGCCAAACATTATTGTGCCTTCAATTCTTGTTTTTTTTGTCTTTAAAGCTTTTCTTAAACTGCCGTCAAAAATCGTATGTGCAGTCCCAATCTCAAAAAAGAAATGCGAATCTGAACCAGCTGTTTTTGCAATGCTTAGCTTATCAGCAGCATTATCTGCTTTTTTATTGTCTCCTGGCAAAGTTCTTGCATTAAAGCACTCAACTGCATCTATCTTATTTTTCACTTTTTCAAGAGGCAGTTGAAATTTATGATTGTGAACCAAAGTTGTTCTGAATGGATGGGCTATTACAATTAAAGCGCCTTGCTTTTTTGCTTCATCAACAGCTTCATAAAAGTCAATTGCATCGATTTTTTTATTCAAGTAATAAACCAAAACATCTCCATAATTTGTGCTTATTTCCTCTCCGATAATGACTTCAAAATCCTTGCCATTATTCAGCTTTTTTACTTCAAGAGCGCCTTTTATTTCATGATGGTCTGTTATAGCGATTCCATCCAATCTGCGCTTTTTTGCCAGCTTCAGTATTGTCTGCGGCTTTAGATTGCTGCACCTTGAATAATGAGTGTGCATATGCAAGTCATATTTCATCTTGTTTTAGAAAGATTATTTAAGCAGTTATAAATATTATGCCTTTTATGAAATTCAAATTCAACATCCCCAATAAAATAACCATAATAAGAGTTGGCTTGATACCATTGTTTGCAATAATTCTTCTGGTGGATGTACCTTACAAAAATTTATTGGCTGCTTTTGTATTTGGTATGCTTTCCATATCAGATGCAATTGACGGGTATTTCGCAAGAAAGAAAAGGCAGGTTACGGAATTTGGCAAGCTTATAGACCCTATTGCTGACAAGCTGCTGATTTCGACAGCATTGATTTTTTTGGTTGGAAAAGGCGTTGAGCTGTGGATGGCTGCTGCAATTATCGCCAGGGAATTTGTTATAACTGCAGTAAGAATTTACCTGCTGCCAAGCAAAATAGTCGTGCCTGCAAGCAATTTTGGCAAGGCAAAAACAGTTTTGCAGAGCATCGCAATTATATTTGTACTTCTGAATTTGCCTTTCAGCTGGTATATGATGCTTGTCGCTGTTCTGCTTACCCTTATTTCAGGGCTGGAGTACCTAATCAGGATAAGGGAAATGACTGGAAACAAGATAGTCAATTTGCCGAATACCATAACATTAGCCAGGTTTTTATTGATTGTTCCTTTTGTTTATTATTTTTTGAATTCAAAAATACATATTTCATTATTGATTTTTGCCTTAATAGCATTAAGCGATAAGCTTGATGGAATTTCAGCAAAACTGATGAACCAGAAAACAGAGCTTGGAAGCGGACTTGATTCATTTACAGACTGGACATTGATAATTGCAACATTTATGCTCCTAGTCACAAAGAATTATGTTGATATATTGTGGGTTGTGTTATTAGTTATACCATCAATAATCAGCGGCGTAATAAAAATGGCGTATGCCAAAAGGCAAAAAATTGTGCCTGTTACTTTTATAGCAAGACTAAGTGTAGGCTTGACTTATACAACAATAATCTCAATTTTGATAAATTTCAGGTATGCATTTTATTTGCTTGTAGTCACTGTTGCAATTGTTTATTTGGCAATGGTGAGTTATGTATTTAAAGCCTTAAGCATGCCTAAAAAAGCAATTAAAAAGAAAGCGCATTAACTTCTAACTAAGGAAGCTTTTTTATTCTGAATGATGAAATCATCAATATTCCAAGCACAAGATAGATGTATGGATAAAATTTAATTGGAGTGTTAAGAAAATAAGCTAATGGTATTATGATTCCATTCAATGTTATCGGCATCCCCTGAAAAGAGCCTTTCAAGTCCATTATGTTGTACCTTGCAAGCCTCAAAATGCCGCAGAAAAGGAAAATTGTAAATGCTATTATGCCAAATGTGATTTGCAATTGGTTTATATTTGATGCAAACTGCATAAGGCTAAATCCAAAAATTGCAGGCGCAACCCCAAAAGAAACTGTGTCTGCCAATGAGTCAAGCTCTTTGCCGAATACGCTTTGCTGACGCATGAATTTTGCGATTTTTCCGTCAAGATAATCAAAAATAACTGCTATTAATAATAAAAATGAAGCATATTTAAAATTATTGTCAATCGAAAATGTTATGCTTGCAATACCCAACGCTACATTTATCAGAGTGAACATATCAGCAAATTTCACTAGATTAATAATCCTGAACTCGTCTAAGTCAGTTTTTCTTCTTGCAAATCTAAATTCTGATTTGATAAGAGCGTAAATGCCGGAGGATACGGTAAGTGCTAGCGCAATATACATCAAAATCCAGTCAACTTCTCGATTGAGCATAGGCTGTATTAAAGCCATAAGCTGGAAGAAATAGCTTACTTTACCCAGTATTGTTGGTTTGAATTCTCTTCTTAAGTCCTTGTAAAGAAGTATTGTGCCTCCAATTATTGTAAGCATGTCCCTTGCAAGAATAATAAGAGTGACCCAGATTGGTATTATCCCCTTTATTGTAAGTATTGTTGCAGCAAGGTTAACGAGCAGTTTGTCAGCAAAAAAATCAATTATCGAGCGCAATTGCGAGGGATACCTTCTCGATATAAAATTCTCAAAGAATCCAACCAATGCAGTAAGAATGAAAATGAACAATGCTATATTTCTCCTGTTTAATATGAGCGATATTGCTACAACAAATGCTAATATCCACCTAAGCCATGTGACTGTAAAAAATATCCTTTCCCTTTTAATTCTTAATTTCATTTCCTTACTTCTCGCATACGTATACAAAAGAAGGGGGTATGTTTAAAGGGACAAAGCTTCTGTTTACTTTATTAAAATATGATTCAAGTATTTTGCCTAAACCATTTGTATACTGGAAAAGGATGAACTTTCCATTATCACACAAAGAATTTTTTACTTCATGAAGAATTGCTCTTTTTTTTGCATCTGGAAAATTAAGGAGTGGCAAGCCTGATATAATAAAATCTACATCTTGTATATTAAATATTTTTAAATTGTTATTTATTTTTTCTGCACTTGCATTTACAACAATCAATCTTTCATCAATTACATTTTTCTTTAGATAACTGCAAAATTGTTTATTTACCTCAAAGCAAAACAGCTTTGTATTTGGCTTGGATTTTTTAAGAATTCTCTTAGTAAAAGTTCCCAAACCAGGACCTAGTTCAATGATGTTTTTTGAATTTTTAAAGTCTATATTTTTTATAATTTCTTTTGTCAGGAATTTTGAGCTCGGAGCTACAGCTCCTACTTCTTTTGGATTTTTTATAAAATTTGACAAAAGCAATAACGAGTCTTTCATTTTAAATCAGCTATTATAGTTTCACCTGCTTTGACTTTATCATTAACCTTAACTTTTAAATCCACCCCTGCTGGAATTATAATAGTTGTCTGGCTTGACAAAGCTATCATGCCTATTTTTTCGCCTTTATTAACTTTTTGATTTTTTTTAACATAACACTTTATTCTTCTGGCAAGAAACCCTGCAATTTGTATAACTTTAACTTTTAGCTTTTTGTTCTCTATTATTATCTCATTTTTTTCATTTTCAAGACTCTTCTCTAGATTGTATGCCTCAAAGAATTTTCCTTTTGTGTACTTTACAGATTTTATAATGCCTTCTATTGGCGCTCTGTTTATATGAACGTCAAAAGGTGACATAAAAATAGAAATTACATAGCAGTTCTCTGCAATATCGGTTGTGAGGGTTTTCACTTTGCCAAATAATCCTTTTTTTATCTTTATGCTATTTTTGGATGTGTTTATTATGCTTATTATTCTGCCGTCTGCAGGCGCAACAATATTGTTGCCTTTTGGGATTGTTCTTTTAGGGTCTCTATAAAAGTTTATCAGGAACAAAACTAGAAGGAATAAAATAAATGCGATGCTTGTTACGAGTCCCCTCATGGTGTTTTTGTTTTTATTTGGGATTTAAATCTTTTTGCATATTCAAAATTTGGTTATATATATTGTGAAATTTATATTCAATAATATATTAGAAAGGTTTTTAATAAGACAAGTAACACAAGCTCATATGAAATTTACTGTATTAGATTGCTATACAGACGAGCCAGCAGGCTTAGGGGTTCCACCTTATCTTGGAACATACCCAAGATACATAGCAGGTTACCTAAATGAAGATGTTACTTATTTAACAATTGATGACTTAAGATTATGGAAGAAATACAATGGAATTGTTAAAGAAACAAAAATATCACAAAAAACCGATATTACAACATACAATTTAACAATCAATTACAAAAATGTTCAAAAAATATTGGAAAATACAGATACTTTGATTGTTGTTCTTGGAGTTCATGTGCCTGGGAAATACCTTTCTGCTGTGCCAGGCACTTTGCATGAAATAATTCCAATGATAATGGGTTTGAAATGCAGGAAAATATTGACAGGTCCAGCTGTTTTTGGCACTCAATTGTTTGGCGGCAGATTTTATGAGAAAGCGGATTTAAGCGTTTTTGACAAGGTTGATTATTCCATGTTCAATTTCTTGTATAAGGATGTTAAGGAGTACTCTATAAATGGAACTTCAATAATCAAGCAAATTCCAGACTACAGAATGATAGAGATTGAGACAGGGCATGGCTGCGATATCGGGAAATGCAGCTTTTGCACAGAACCCTTGAAGAATAATGTTGAGTTTAGGGAAAAAGAAGATGTTTTGAGAGAGATTGCTGAATTCTATAAATTAGGCGCAAGGTATTTCAGGCTGGGAAAGCAGACTTGTTTTTACACATTGCCTTATGCTGCTGAATTATTGAAAGAGATTCATTTCAATTGCCCTGACATTAAGGTTTTGCATATTGACAATGTGAATCCCGTGAAAGTTGTTCTTGATAAAAAGAATGATTTTTCCATTACAAAGGCAATTGTAAAGTATTGCACTTCTGGAAATATAGCTGCTTTTGGCATAGAGTCTTTTGATTTGGAGGTTGTGAAGGCAAATACACTAAATACACCACCTCAAATAGCATATGAAGCAATAAAAATACTAAACAAATACGGTGCAGAAAGAGGAGAAGACGGAATGCCAAGATTTCTGCCTGGAGTGAATATAATTTTTGGCTTAAGAAATGAAAGCAAGAAAACACATGAAGAAAACATGAAATGGCTGACTAGGATTTATGAGGAAGGCTTGATGCTTAGAAGAATTAACATAAGGCAAGTTGCAATATTTGAAGGAACTTCATTGTTCAATGAAGGCAAGGACAAATTCTTGAGGAAAAATAAAAAAATGTACTGGAAGTGGAGAAATGAAATAAGGCAACGAATTGACTGGCCAATGTTGCAAAGAGTAATTCCAAATGGAACAGTCTTGACTAATTGCTATGCTGAGATTTATGATGGGAATACAACATTTTGCAGACAGTTTGGAACATACCCAATAATTGTTGGAGTAAAAGGAAGATTGGAGTTGAAGAAGTTTTATGATATTGAGGTTACTGGGCAGATGTTACGTTCAGTGACTGGGAAGGTGTGTGTGGAGAGGGAAGTGGAGGTTTGAGATAAAACCGGTTATGTTATTTATTATATTCTTTGAATGATGGAAGTGTTTTTGATTCTTCTGAGGGAAAGCAGCCTTTGGAATTCACGATTGGCGAAAATCAAGTCATTCCGGGATTTGAGAATGGAATCAAG
>Ga0209541_10006981_pt1 | contig 19088 bp, 21 predicted proteins | sample RifCSPlowO2_01_FD_184027 | JGI IMG/M metagenome (GOLD analysis project Ga0209541, IMG submission 184027) | Groundwater microbial communities from Rifle, Colorado - Rifle CSP2_plank lowO2_0.1 (SPAdes) (version 2) | ecosystem: Environmental > Aquatic > Deep subsurface > Groundwater | place... | reverse complement strand
AGCCGTAGCGTGAACAATTAGGCCAATTCTGCCCAAAGATGATTTTCCGTTTAGTTGGCAAACCATATCATTGGGCACAGAAACTGTTTCATAAGTCATTCCTAGTGCAAACTCACCGGGATGTAAAATAAACTGGCGATTTTCATCAATTGATAAAGGTTCCATTATTTCATCAATTGGATTTTTAGGATCAATGCAAACATCATTAGTATTTTTAAAAACTAAAAAATCCGAACCTAAGTGAACATCAACTGAAGCTGGTTGAATAGAATCAGGAAATAGCGGGTCAATTTTTATATGTCCACTCTCTAGATTTTTTTTTATATCTTTATCTGATAAAATCATAATTTATTTCAAAATTTTTACTCTGTAGTTTGACCATCAAAATGATCTTCTATATCATTCATTGCGTCTTCTTTAGTTATATGAACCGTGTCTTTCAAATGCTCAGGCGGAGAATAAATTGTATAAAGTTTCATTTGACCTTCTGAGTTATTAATAACATTATGAGTAGCTCCGGCTGGAACAACAATCGCAAAATCATCTTCCACATCATAAGTTACTCCATCTAAAACCGCCTTACCACTTCCATGCTCAATTCTTATAAACTGGTCAACATTATGAACTTCTTCACCTATATCTTGCCCCGGCTCTAAAGACATTACAACCAATTGACTATTTTTACCAGTATAAAGTACCTTACGAAAATTATTATTTGCAATTGTCTCTTTTTCTATATTTATTATGTAACCTTTTTTCATAATTTTTTAAATTATAATAATATAGTTATTGTACCAAAAATAAAATTTAATACAACAAAAAACCTCTTTTAAACTGAACTGGGCCCCAAAAAGTGGACACTTTCGTGTCCACTTTTTGGGGCCCAGTTCAATAAGGGGTTTTTTTCTTTTAAAAAACTAACAACACTTGCACATTCCTGATTTTTCAGCCAATTTCATAAGTCCAGCCACAATCACTAAAATTGGCCAAACAATATTCACCGTATCTGGGCTCAATGTGCCCCATGTCCCCAACAAAAATGTTAAACCAAAAAGTATTACCAATATAGGCATAACTTTATGATGATGACACTTTAAACATACTTTTGATGTATTATCCTCCATATTATTTTTTGATTTTAATTAATATTTTCGACTTTTAAAAAAATACTACCTTCATTATACTATAAAAATTAAATATAATTTATTAAAATTAACTTATTTGCTTATTTTTTAATATCGGCCCAGTTGGGATATTGTTCTTTGAGCCTTTTTATGGTTTTGGGGTCTATATTTTGATAAATTAAAAACCAATTTTTGGCAATTTTTTCTTGAGCAACCGTTAAAGCAATTCTACTAGAGCAAACCTCTTCTTTTAAATAATTGCCGGTTACATTTTTTTCAAAAAATCCAGGGAAAGGTTCGGCTGACTTTGGCCATAAGTTGGCTACTTCATTACTGCCTCCTAGTGATAAGGGAACTAAATGATCAATTTCATAACTGCCAAACGGCACGGGGTATTCAATACCATATAATGTAAAAATTTCATTTTTCAACTTTTGAGAAACTTTCCTTACAGTTTTAGAATATCCAGAAACACAAATTTCTTCTACAGTAGTATCTTCAAAAACAGAACCGGGAGTACAATCTGGATCAGGCAAAGGCCCACGCGCCACACAATCGGAAAACTTAATCGGCTCACTTATTTCTAGATTTTTTTCTGGCCCACCTATTAAGCTTGCAAGTTGAACATTTCTTTCTATCTCTAACCTATGAGTTATCAGGTAAGAAGAATACAAAACTCCTAAGACTCCAAATAATAAAAGAACATAGGCAATACCTCTTAAAATTTTTTTATCCATCAAGAAACGGATTTTACTATTTTTATAAAATCTTCTGAATTTAAAGAAGCTCCACCCACCAATAAACCATCTGCTCTTACATTTTTAATATAAGATTCAGAGTTTTCAGAATTAACACTTCCCCCATAAATAATTTTAACCTTATCAGCAACTCCCCTATTATAAAGTTTAGTAATAATACTTTTAATAAGTAAGATTGAACTCATTGTTTCGTCCACCGAACAATTCTTTCCAGTACCAATTGCCCAAACTGGTTCATAAGCCACAATAACATTTTTCATATCTTTCAATAAAACTCCTTTCAAACATTCTTTAACCTGTTCTTCTAAAATTATCGATTTCTCTTCGCCATCTTTTTCGCCGACACATAAAATTGGAATCAATCCAACATTTAAAACTAATTTCGTTTTTTTATTGATTATTTTGTTATCTTCACCTAAATACTCTCTTACTTCTGAATGTCCCAAAATAACATACTTAACCTTCAAGTCTTTAAGCATTAATGGAGACACCGTTCCAGTGAAAGCACCCCTTTCCTTAAAAAAAACATTTTGAGCGCCTAATGAAAACCCTCCTCCGCTAAAGCTTTTGAGGGCAAGATAAACAAAAGGTGGACAAATCACAACTTCTGTATTTTTTATTTTATTAACAGATTTTTTTACTGAATCAAAAAGCCTCAAGGCCTCTTTTTCACTTGTTGGGTTGCACTTCCAATTGGCTACTATAAGATATTTTGACATGTTTTTATTTTACCACAATTTACTCAAAAAAGCTTAAAAATTTTAAAAAAATCCCAAGAAAGTCCCGATGCCCTTTCGGGCATACGAGGATCAACGAAGAAATCGGGACATTTCGTAATTCAAGGTTAATAATTAAAACTTGCTCCAGCTTTAATACTCTGCAATATTCCCAAAGAAATAAAATTAGCTACCAAGCCTGATCCACCATAACTTACAAATGGAAGATGAATTCCTACAACCGGTAAAATTGAAAGATTCATAGCAATATTAATTGAAAATTGACTTATTAAAATAATAGAAAATCCAACCGCAAAAAGACGAGGGAAATTTGAGTCTGATTCAATAGCAATTTTTAAAATTCGCCAAATAAAAATTAGGTAAACTATAAAAAATATAGAAATACCTACTAAGCCCCATTCCTCGGCTATAACTGAAAATATAAAATCAGTATGTGGTTCTGGTAAAAATCCATATTTAACTTGTGATCCTTGCCCCAACCCCTGTCCTAAAATTTGTCCTGAACCAATTGCAATTTTAGCCTGATTTTGACTCCATGAACCACCAAGCACATCATAAGGAAAAATAAATGAAAGAATCCTGTCTTTTTGATAGTTTTGTAATAAAAATTGCCACGAGAATCCAGCCACCAAAACAAAACACAAAGAAAGTATTAAAAAGTGTTTTAATCTAATTCCAGAAACAAGTAAAATGCCTAACCAGATTAGTACTAAAATTATCGCCCCACCCAAATCTGGTTTTATAAATACTAAAAATACTGGTAACAAAATATAAAGACCAGAAAGTAAAATGTGTTTAGATTTATACATTTCAACATGTCTCATTGAAAAATACTTGGCAAGTAAAATAATTAAAACTATTTTTATAATTTCTGACGGATCTAGAGTTAAAAAACCAATTTTGTACCATCCCCTAGTACCTCTAATAATTGGAGCAAAAAATTGAAGTCCGGCTAATAGAATTAATGAGACAAAATAAATTATTAAAATAAGGTAAGAGTTATTTCTTAAAATTCTATAATCAAAAAAACTAACAGCTAGCATTACTAGGAAACCTAATATGAAAAAGATAATTTGTTTTTCAAAATTTAAAAAATCACCTTTGGCTAAAGAAGAGCTATAAATTCCGACTAAACCAAAACCAGTTATTAAAACTGCGCAACCAATTAACATCCAATCTAATTTTTTGAAATGATTTATATAAAACCCCATATTTAAAATAACTTATGGCTCTGATTATTTTTTTAATCTTAGCTCTATTTATGCCTAGATGCCTTATAATAAATCAATAGTAAAGTATAACATATATTCTGCGGCCGCAGAATATATGTTATACTTTGTCTACTTAATCTCTTCTATTAAAAATATTTTAACAAATTCATCTAATGAATATTCTTGTAACAATTCTTCTGTCCTTTCAGAAACATCATAGGGACTAATCCACACGCTTTGCTGAAACATTTTATACTTCAACTTATAAAGAATACTTCTTAAAAGCTCCCTTGATTTTTTATACTTTTCCGGCACATCAAAAATAAGCATAATCCACTTTCCATCTTTTCTCTTCTCTATACTATCATTTTCTAAATTAAATTGCGCGTGTACCGCTTTGTCAAAACCTTTTTTCGTTAGCATTAGCGCACAATTACCTTTAAGCCCCTCAATTCTAATAAAGTTCTTTTTCTTTAGATAGTATAATAACCGTGAGAACTTTTGAGGATTTAATATTTTATAATATTTCTTATAGATAGGACTTTCGGTATCCCAAAATACATCACCCCAAGTCCGTGGTGGATGAATTAAAAATCGCAATGCATCTTCAGCCTTGCTTGTAGCATTAAATATGTCCCAAAGAAATTGATCAGTAATAGGTAGCTTCATACTTTACTTTTTTAAGTATAGCACACTCCCTGCGGCCGCAGGGAGTATGCTATAGTGGTTTTATTATTTTTAAAAATTCTTTTTCAGTAACTACCTCAACCCCTAATTTTTTTGCTTTTTCTAATTTTGACCCAGGTTCTTCTCCAACAACAAGGAAATTTATTTTTTTAGACACTGATTCTGAAATCTGACCCCCTAATTCCCTAATTTTTGATTTAGCTTCGTCTCGTGACATAGCTTTAAGTGAACCTGTCACTACAAAAACTCTCCCAGATAACTTTTGATTTACTGATTTTTGATTAACAACCCTTAATCCAACTTTATGAAACTTATCTAATAAATTTAAATTATTTTTATCATTAAACCAATTATAAATTGATTTAGCAACCGTAGGTCCTATATTTAAAATTAATTCTAATTCTTTTAGGTTTGCTTTTTTTAATTTATCTATAGAGCCAAAGTGTTTTGCTAAATCAACTGCAGTTTCTTCTCCAACATTTCTAACTCCTAAAGCATAAATAAATTTTGGTAGAGAAATTTCTTTTTTTTGACTTATAGATTCTATCAAATTTTCGGCAGATTTTTCAGCAAATCTTTCTAGATGTTCTAAGTCTTCTTTTTTAAGAGAAAAAAAATCACTTTGATCACTGACCAATCCTTCATCTATAAGCTTATCAATAATTTTAGGACCCAAACCATCTATATTAAAAGCTGAACGAGAAACAAAGTGATAAAAGCTTCTTCTCTGTCTAGCCAAACAACTATTATTAGCACATCTCCATAAACTCTCTGTATCCGATTTTTCTAAACTTCTTCCACAGCTTGGACAATTTTTAGGCATTGTAAACTTTTTTTCTGCGCCAGTTCTAAGTTCCGGTAAAACTTTAATAATATCTGGAATAACATCTCCAGCCCTTCCTACAATAACTGTATCCCCTATTTTTAATCCTAATCTATTTATTTCATCTTCATTATGAAGAGTAGCTCTAGTGATTGTAATTCCAGAAATCTTGACTGGCTTTAGAACTGCTACTGGAGTCATGGCTCCAGTACGCCCTATTTGGATTTTTATATCTTCTATTTTAGTTGTGCTTTGGCTTTGAACAAACTTAAATGCCACAGCCCCTCTGGGAGCCTTGCCAACCACCCCTAATTTTTCAAAAATTTTGTTATTATTTATGATTATTACTAATCCGTCAATTTCATAATCCAATTTTTCTCTTAACTTACCACAGTATTCATAAAATTTAAAAACTTCTTCTATAGATTTACAGTATTTATTGTTTTGGTTAGTTTTAAAACCTAATTTTTTTAAAATATCATGTTTTTCTTCATGAGTTTTAGGGTCTGCTCCAACTACAATATCGTAAGAAAAAGAATCTAATTTTCTTGAAGCTGTTATTTTGGGATCTAACTGACGCACAGAGCCCGCAGCAATATTTCTTGGATTAGCGTATTCAGGCAAGCCCTTTTCTTTTAAAACTTTATTTTGCCTATTAAACTCTTTTTTAGAAATAAAAACCTCACCCCTTAAAATTAGACTTTTTTTATCATCAATTAAAAGTGGAATAGATTCAATTGTTTTTAAGTTTTGAGTAATATCTTCCCCTATTATTCCATCTCCGCGTGTTGAGCCAACCATTAAAGCTCCGTTTTTATATTCAAGCTCAATTGCCAGACCATCAATTTTTAATTCACAATAAAAATCAAGATTATTTTTTTCTTTTTCTGTCAAAAGTTTAGAAATCCTTTCTAGCCAATCATAGATATCTTCTTTAGAAAAAACATCATTAAACGAAAGCATTTTTTGCAAATGCTTGGCTTTTTTAAATTCTTTAAGCGGTTTTCCTCCTATCCTTTGAGTTGGAGAGTCATGAGTTATGAATTCTGGATATTTTTGTTCTAAATCAAAAAGTTCTTTTTTTAAAGAATCTAAGGCGGCATCAGAAATTTCTTGCTTATCTAGCACATGATAAAAATGACGATGATAATTAATAACTTTTTTAAGTTTTTCTATTCTCTGTCTGATTTTATTTTTATCCATAAATTAAGGATTAGTTTCAATTTTATTACATAAACTAAAAGTTCTTGTAGTATATTTATAAAATCCTTCTGATTTAACACAAATATTAGAAAACCCAGGATCTGATTCTGGGGTCAAGCTAGCATCAATTCTGTAACTTCTGTCATCAAAAGAAGAATCATATGTAAGTCTACAATTATTACAAGTACCTAATTCACAACCACCAATTTCAAGTGGAGTAAGTGTACAATCAGAACAATCTGTACAAATAGCGCAAATATTGCAAAAGCTACCAGCAGTTTCTTTAAGATAATATGTTTTTTCTACGCCACTATCAGCTGAATAAAACGAAGAGAATGAATTTGATGCATTATTTATAACTTTGGTTTGACTGAATAGAATTGTAGTCAAACCCAAAACCATAGACAACATTATTGTCATTATTAAAAAAGTAACTATAAGAGATATGCCTTTTTGCTGATTCATTTTATTATATTTTAATTTAAAGACAAAAAATTATAGTAGAAGTGGCGACTAAGGTAGGGGTGGAGGAAGACCAAATTCACAGTCTATTGAACAAACAGAACCGTTTTCACCAAACAAAGTGTCGCAGTTTCCATCACCACATATCGGTGGAGGAGGTGGAAAACAACTTCCACAGTCTATTAGACAGATAAAACAGTTTTCTGATAAAGCACAAATCCCGTCACCACATGGAAGTACCGATTTATTGTGCACTAATATACCATTAGCAAAATAGTTATGAGTATCGCTTACTTCTAAGTTATAAACTGCTGATGATTTTGCTATAAATTCAATTTTAACAATTTTTAATATTTCACCAGATGCATTAAATAGATTATCACCTTTTTTCAAATTATCTACTGTCCTATAAGTATTAGAACCAACATACACAGGATGATTACCTGTAATTTCTAATTGTGTTCCGTCTTCTAAATATATAATATAATAACCAAAATTATTTTCGTGCTTAAATACCTGAATGACTTTTACTAATTTAATTTGAGACATCTTTTCATCAAATCCAAATACTTGATCCCCAACTTTAATATCTTCAATATTAATTAACACATCATTTTTAGACAATATTTTAGTACCCGCCAATAAACAAGGCGGAGGTGGAGGTGAAGGTGAAGGTGGATCTATGAGTTCTGAATTTCTTTTTGAGATAGTTGTTTGAAATACTTTTTCTTTTTGACCCAAAAACGTTTGGTTTTCAATGTTTAATGAAAAAGTTATTTTTGGTTGAATAGAATCGTTTTGAGAAAAACTTTGTATGTTTTTATCACCATTAATAATAAACCTAACATATTTTATTGTAAATTTATCTGAAAAAATATTTTCAGGGAAACCGTTATTTTGTATTTGTTTTAAAATTCCATCGGTGTCTAAAAAAAACTCATAACAATTATTATCATTTGCAATAAACTTTATCCCCTGATAAAACCCAGAAACAGAATCATAGTTAGTAAGTAAATAATAATGATTTACAAAACTACTTCCCAAACAACTACCAGTGTTATCTGCTACCACAAATCTGATTTGTCTTGATACTTTTTCCATAACATAGCTTACCTGATTTGAAATTTCTTGATCTCCTAATATCTTTTTTTGTTCCCGTATTATAGAAATAAAAATAGTGAAAACAATAGATAAAATAATAAAAAAAACAGATAAAGCAACTATCAATTCTATTATGGTAACTCCACGGTTGTTGAAAAAATATTTTAAATTTTTCATTAGATTTGTCCCTAAATAAGATTCTACTGTAAATTATATATATATCCGATTGTATTAAAATTAAATGGCAAACTGTTATAATTCCAAGTTACTAAAATATCAACCTTCAAAATATCTATATTTGTTGTTGGTTGAATAATAGTAACTTTTCTTTTAAAAATAGTAGCCTCTCCAGAGTCGTAACTATAAAAACCATCTGAATTTACATTAAGAAAAGTATCTTGATAAGATTTTAGCTCATTAAATGATGTTTCCACAGCCGTTTTAGTTTTATAATCTAGTTCGCACCCCGTAGCACAAACATCAAAACCTTCTGACCAATTATTTCCTAATATAACATTATTATCTCTAATATTTTTTACTATCTCTATTCCTTCTTGACCTAAATAAGCTGCAATTAATCGATTTGGATAATTGGCATTTAAGATAATAGCTGGTTCTAAAAAACTGTAGATTCCAATAATTCCAAAGGATAAAATGGCAATAGTAACTATTAGTTCAACTACTGTGAATCCCCTATCGTTATGAAACTTGAAACGTAAAACTTGAAACATTAATTTATCTTTTTAATAATACCCCAAAGCATTGCTCCAATTTCTTCTGATAATTTTAATAATTCTTGATAATCTTTTTCATTTAGATATTTTTCTGTATAAGAAAAGTACAGCAAGTATTTACATTCTTTTAATGAACCATAAGATATTTCTAAAAAATTCTTATGAACTTTATCCTTAACTCTTGCATACCCTTCTATGTAATTAAGAATTACTGAAATAGATGCTCTTCTTAACTGAGAAGTTACACCAAATAATTCTTCTTTAGGAAAACTTTTGGTAACTCTATAGGCTGAATGGGCAAAATCATCCATCTTATTTTTTAATTTTTCGTGATATGTTTCAGGTTTCATGTTTTATAATACTACTTAACTTCTACTAAACCCTTTGTATTTACTGAAACTCTTCTATTATTTGTCACATCAGATTCTATGGCCAAAATAATATCCATATAATTTTGACCCCCTTCTAGGTCAACTATATTAGTATTAAGATTAGATGAATTAAAATTAATACTTACCCTTTGACCGATTATATTTTGCATACCCTGAATTATTATCCCCGGTTCCTTGGCACTAAAATCAATTGTATCAACAATATAATCTGACGAATCGTATTGTTCATTACCCGGTGCTCTGTCGGCATATATAACATATTTTTTATTCCCTAAAATCTCTAAATCAACATACACTCCGTATCCATCTACCGCCTGCTCTATTCCAGATAAATCCTTATATATCATAGCCGACAAAGCCATATTTTGCGCCTTACTTAAATCTTGGCCTAATTGATACGAAACTCTGGAAATAGAAAATTTAAATCTAATCTTGTAAAAATTTGAAATTACAATAGATGTAAAAATCGTAATTATAGTAATAACCACCATTAATTCTATAATTGTAAACCCCGCTAGAAATTTTATTTTAGGCTTTTTTATTTCTCTATTTAGCATAATATATTTAAAAAATTTATACACCCGTGAAGTGCTTAAAAGTTTTTGAATTCAAAAACTTTTATCAAAACTTCTAACGGGGGAAACCCTCTTTTACTTTTTAAAATATTAAAAAATTCAAATACCAACTTATAATTTGTTGCCCCCAAAACATAGCAACAAACATACCTAAAATTAAAAACGGAGCAAACGGTATCTGACTTTTCAATCCCACCACCTTACCTCCAAAAGATATACTTGAAAAAATAAAAATCAAGCCTATTATAGCACCAAAAAAGAAGCTTAAAAATAAACCAATTAAAATATTAGGGAAACCTAATAAAAGGCCCAATAAAACTACTAATTTACAATCTCCAAAACCCATCCACTCGCCATTTGATATAAAAAATATAATCCAAAAAAATAAAAATGATATTAATCCCGCCCAAAAATAATTTAAGATTAAAAGATTAAAGTTTAAAAATAATTGATATAAAAAAGTTACAACAATAGCTGGTAATAAAACCTTGTCCGGAATTATAAAATATTTTAAATCGTATACAAAAATCGTTATCATAGAACATGAAATATAAAACATGAAACAAAGAGCGATTAAGTCTTGCAAACTAATAATTGGTAATTGATGGTTAAAAATCAACAAGAACATCAATCCTGTGGCAATTTCCACTAAAGGGTATTGAATTGATATTTTTTTATTACAATATTTACAATTACCTTTTAAAAAAATATAACTAAAAACCGGAAATAGATCTATCCATTTTAATTCATGCTTACAATTGGGACAATAAGACCTACCACCTAAACTTTTATCCCTCTCCAATCTATAGATAACACTATTTAAAAAACTACCGATTATTAGACCAAATAAAAATATATAAAAGTTAAAAATATAATTCATAATAATCTTATTTTATCATTTTTGAATAAAATAAAAAACACCCTTTACATAATAAGGGTATTTTTTAAAGACAACTCTTATCTAAACAACAAAACTATACACACAAAGCCACGGCTCCAGTTGGACACTCTGTAGCGCAAGCAGTTGTTGTTTGTTTTTTGGTTCCATCAGAATCTATACAAAATGTAGTACCAGTAGGTTCAGCTGTAGTTACATTCATTGTTGAACAAGCACAAAATGCTGTGTTACCAGTATTGACTTCACAAACAGCAGTACCGCCCGCACCTGTAATTGCAGCCTGAGGACCAGTAAAGTTAGCAGTTCCGCAGAAACCACTATAACTACTATTAGTATCAAAATACACAGCTGCATTAGTCAAAATGGTAGATAAATTACCTTTTATCGCAGCATTTCTGCCCCTATTTATATAGGATGTAACATTAACTAAAACTATAGCCGCTAAAACAGCAATAATAGCGATAACTACTAATAACTCAATAATAGTGAAACCTTTTGATTTATTTGTTATCATTTTTTTGATTAAAATAAATTTTCTTTTCTTTTAGCTAAATAAAATTTCAATCCGTTAACCGTAAAATTATTTAACTAGACGAATTTAATAATTTCGACCTTTTTTATTTAAAACTTTAATTAATTATATAACCTTTAAAAATAGCAAACAATAGCACTCCTGTGGATAACTTTAGAACAATTATACTAATTAGAATAATTTATATTGTCCCTATAGCGCCATAAAGCGAAGAAAGCACAGATATCGCAAGTACAGTTATAATAACACCTAATATAACTATAATAATTGGCTCCAAAAGAGTAGAAAATAAATCTATTGATCTTTTTATCTCTTTTTGATAAAAACCCACAACTTCAGTCAGTACCTCGTCTAATTTGCCTGTTTCTTCGCCAACGCGTACAATTCTCACAACAAACAAAGGAAAATAATCTTGGTGATTAGACATAACCGAACTCATTTTTTCTCCTTCAGAAACTTTCTGCTCTATCTCAGAGATAATTCCTTTATAAACAAAATTATTCACTGTATCTTCTGTAATTTTTAAAGCCTGGTTGATTGATATCCCAGCAATTAACAAAGTGGAAATATTACTACAAAACCTAACCAGAAAAACTTTTTTTACAAAATCCTTAATAAAAGGCATTTTTAATAATATTTGATCGTATCTTTTTTTCCCTTTTTCAGTATTAAAGTAATAAATCGTCCAACCCACAACTATAAATAACAATAATATCAAGAACCACCAATAATTTTCTAAAAATTTAAACATACCTAATACTATCTTGGTAAAAAAAGTGGGCTCAACTCCCGTTTCCTGAATAATGGAGGCGATTTTCGGCATAAAAACTTTAATAATTATTATTAGCACAACAAAAAGCACAGACATCACGAAAATAGGATAAACCATTGCCTGTCTTACTTGAGCTATAATATCACTCTCGTTTTCTAAGTGATCTGAAACATAGTAAAGAGCTTCAGAAATCTTACCAGACGCTTCTCCAGATTTAATTAAATTTACATAAAATTTATCAAAAATTAATGGGTGTCTACTAAAGGCTTCTGATAGAGGAATACCATCTTCCACTAGTTTAGAAATTTTTATTACAGCCTCTTTCAAACTTAATTTATGAGTTTGTATGGCTAAACTAGAAAGACTTTGAACTACAGGTACTCTAGATTCTAGCATTAAAGATAGTTGTCTAAAAAATATTGCCAAGTCTTTCTTAGAAACTTTTTTACTAAATTCTATTTTCCTAAAAATAGATTCTCTAACTTTCTGCTCCTCTATAGAAGTGATAAAAACGTTATATTTTTGCAAAAGTAAAGCCGCATCTTCTTTAGAATAAGCCTCAATTATACCTGTTTCTATTTTACCTTCTTTAGTTCTAGCTTTGTAATTAAACTTCATTTCAAAAAATAGTCTTTATGTTTTTAGCTAACTAAAAAAATGAGTATTTTTTATTTTTATGTTTTTACTTTTTGGATTTTTATCTTAAAAAACTTCTCAACTCTGTTGGGTTAAAAGAATAATCGATAGAGTCTTTCACAGAAATTTCTTTTCTCATCACCAAGTCAGCTAAAGATCTATTTAAAGAAAGCATCCCTTCTTTTGAAGATGTTTCAATCACAACTGGAATTTCGTGATTTTTATTTTCTCTTATTAGGTTAGAAACTGCTGTATTAGAAAGCATAACTTCGCAAGCAGGTATAAATCCACCCTTTAATCTTGGGACTAATCTTTGTGAAACCACGCCAAGCAAAGATCCTGCCAACTGAAATCTAATTTGATTTTGTTGCTCTGCCGGAAAAACATCTATAATCCTATGAATTGCCTGAGCAGCTGAATTAGTATGAAGTGTAGCAAAAACTAAATGTCCAGTTTCGGCCGCCGTTATTGCAGTAGATATTGTTTCTAGATCCCTCATTTCTCCAACCATTATCACATCGGGGTTTTGCCTAAAAACAGCCTTAAGAGCACTGCCAAAACTATTAGTATCAACTGAAACCTCTCTTTGTTCAACTATAGATCTATCTGATTCATAAACATACTCTATTGGATCTTCAATAGTAATAATATGAAGAGCTCTGGTATGATTTATTTCATCTATTAGTGATGCTAAAGTAGTAGATTTTCCCTGACCAGATGCACCCGTAACTAAAACTAACCCTTGCGATTTATGAATAAAATCATGTAAAACCGGAGGCAAAAATAACTCTTCAATAGTTTTAATTTTAGGAGAAACAAGACGCATCGCCAAACTAATATAGCCTCTCTGAAAAAAAGCATTAACCCTAAATCTAACCTTGCCATCAAAATCATAAGAAAAATCAATTTCTTTATCTGATAATAATTTAGTTTTTTTTAATTCATCCATCAAACTAAACGCCATTCCTTTAGCACTTTCTGCAGTTATAACCTTTTCTTTTTGCAGTGGTATTAACTGTCCTGTAATTCTTATTTTGGGATAATGACCAACAGAAATCAATAAATCAGAAGCATTCTCTTTGATAGTTATGTCTAGTATTTTTTTAAAACTTTGTGAATAATCCATAAAAATTAAATTTATAATTTAAAATTCCTAGATAATTTCTAATTATTAGATCTATTTTAATATTTCATTAACAGTATTTATCATTTCTTCAGGGGTCAATTCTACCTTCAAAAAATATTTTATTACTCCAAAGTCAGAAATATCATCAGGATAATCTTTTGGCGCAAGGTTAGAAATTACTATAACTTTTAAATTACGAGTCTTGAGATTTTCCCTTATAATCTTTAAAATTTCACAACCATCAATCTTAGGTAAGTTAATATCTAATACCAATAAATCTGGCTGATTGTTTTTTATTTTTTCTAAAGCCATTTGACCATCTCTGGCAATATCAACTCTGTATCCCTCTCGACCAAACTGATTGGTATATATATCTATTATAAATGGATCATCTTCTGCTAATAGAATTGTTTTCATATCATCCACAAGTTACAAATCCTCACTAATTACTAAAAACAAATCTGTAATTAAGTTTGATTTGTAAAACTATTATTCTTTTTCCATCGTTGCCCTGGTTATTTCATCTATAGTTGTATCTCCCGCTAAAACTTTTAAAATACCTTCTTGGGCCATTGTTAACATTCCTTGTTTTTGGGCTATTTTTAAAATCAAACTCTCTGATGGATTATTTAAAATTATATCTACTATTTCTTCTGTCATAGATAAAACCTCATAAAGACCTATTCTCCCCTTATAACCCTTAAAATTACACAGCTCACAACCATTAGCTTCGTATACATATAAAATTGGATTAGGTATATCAATTTCTTTTTTTACAAATTCTGGCAAACCGCTTAAACTTTTTGTAATATAATTTTTAATTTTATCGTTTATCTTTACTTTCTTTTTACATTTTTCACACAAAGTCCTAATCAGTCTTTGAGAGATTGAAATTCTTAAAGTAGAGGGAATTAAAAATGGTCTTATGCCCATATCAATCAATCTTGGAATAACACCCACTGCAGAATTAGTGTGTAGTGTAGACAACACAATATGACCAGTCAAAGAAGAATGTATAGCTAAATTAGCTGTTTCCTCGTCTCTAATTTCTCCCACCATAATAACATTTGGGTCTTGTCGTAAAATTTGCCTTAACCCCTCTGAAAAAGTGTAGCCAATTTCTGGTTTAACTTGAGATTGATTAACACCATCAATAGAATATTCAATAGGATCTTCAATAGTAACGATATTAACACTTTCTTTATTTAAAACAGTAAGAAAGGCATACAAAGTCGTAGTTTTACCAGACCCAGTAGGACCAGAAGATATAATTAATCCATAAGGCTTTTTAATAGCATCCTGTATTAACTTTAAATTTCTCCCTGATAATCCCATTTTATCAAAAGATTTCAAACCCTCTCTCGCATCTAAAATTCTGATTTCAATTTTTTCTCCGTATAAGGTTGGAAAAGTGGCTACTCTAAAATCAATGTCCTTATTATTTATTTTAGCCGAAAAACGGCCGTCCTGAGGAATTCTATTTTCATCAATTTTTAAATTAGCTAAAATTTTAATTCTGGAGGCTATGGCCAAATGAACGTTTAAGGGCAAGAAAAGACTTAAATGCAAAATACCATCTTGCCTGAATCTAACATTTAATTTTTCTCTAGTAGGCTCTATATGAATATCTGAGGCGCGACCCTCAATGGCATGGCGTAAAATAACCAAAACCATTTTAACAATCGGAGCCTCCTCAGATATTGTTACCAGATTTGATCCCTTAGCTAAAGCAATTAAAATTTCATTTTTCTCTTTACCTAGTTGCTCTAAAGCCTTCTTAGTCTCTCTTTTTAAATTACTATGTTGCTTTAAAATACTATCTAAATCAGTAAAAGTTATTAAATAAACATCGTAAGTAAAATTATCCTGACGACTCATAAACCTCAATGCATTTTGAGCTAATACATTTTCAGGATAAACCATCCCTATTCCAACAATATTGTCACGCTTAAATAGAGGCACAATTTTATAATTAATTGAAGCTTCTTCTGATATTAATTCCAAAACATCTAAAGGAATTTCTTCTGTAGTAGACTTAAAAAGTGGAATCTTAATAGTTTTAGCCTTAAGTTCAAATAAGGAATTCTCATCTGTAATTTTATTTTTTAATATAACCTCTTCCTCTGTTTTACCAGTTTTTTCTATCTCAAATTGTAGTTCATTCTTCTTTTTTTCATCTATTATATTTGTATTGCATAGCTCTTGAATTAGTTTCATATATTTTTTATTTTTTCTAATAATAAGGCACAAAAGGTTCTTTTTTGCCTATATTTACTTCCTCTAAATTAATATTTTTAAAACCTGAATTTGACAAATTATTTTTAGCATCATTTTCATCATTAGCAAAAATTCTACCCGTAACTTGTTTATTGTTTTTATCTAAGGCTTTATAACTAAATTCTATTTGAGGAACCAAGAAGGTCTCCAAATTTTTAACTTCGTCTGAATCTATAATACCAAAATCTATTCCAATATCCGGTCTATTAACCTTTTCTATAAAAATATTTTCAGATTGATCTGTAAATAAAGGAGAAAAAATAAGAAAAGGAGTTATAAACAAAATCAAAACCAAAAATATTGTTATAATACTGCGAAATAAAGTCTGTTTTTTATCTCTAGGTACAAATGTTATAGCCATTTTATAAAAAATTAAAAAATTTTAGGTTTTTATATTTCTTCAATAACTGTGAGTTTCAATTTCTAATTTAAAATCATGCGGTTGCAATTGACCAGACAAATTGGGTGGTGTTGGGCCTGCCAAAATTATCGGAGATGAAAATGAAACATTTTTCACCTCAAAAACCCTAACTGATTTATCTAAAGAAGTAATCAAATTTTTCAATCCCCGATAACTACCCGACAAGTTAACTGTTAGATTAACACTCTTAATTGTTTTTTCATTAGCCCCTATCTGTCTACTAGCTTGTATAGCAGGTTGAGAAAATGTTATTGATTTTACAACCAACTGGTTTTCTTTTGATTTTTTTTGCAAAAAAGAAATTACCAGAGAAAGAGATAAATTATTTGGCAGAGCGCTATTAATTTTTTCTAAAATTTCCCCTTTTTCTTCTATATCTTTTAGGGTGCTTGATAATTTCGCATAGTAACTTGATTGACTGTCATATTCTACTTGTTTCTTTATAAAACTTATCTGTAAATCATGAGATTCTTGATATTTGGGAATTATAAAAAGGAAAACCAAAATTATATTAATTATCAAGAGAATTATTGCAGTAATAGATTTATTGAATTCCATTATTTTAAAATTTATTTATTAGACCTACTGATTAAAGATTTTCCTATTCCAATTTGAATATTTCAACTGCAAATTTCTAAAAATTCATCGGCTTATACATTGTATAAACCTCCTCATTTTTAATAATTTTCGTTCTGAAATATTCAAATTTCATTACAGAAACCTTTAATCAGTAGGTCTATTTCTATTTCTTTATATAGCTATAGATTTCAGGATTTAAAGAAATACTTAAAAGAAACCTTATCTTCCCATTAGCATCAACTCGTGAATTTAAGACATTAATATTTTTAACATTGTCTTTATTATTCTCAAAAGTTTGTATTTGGTCACTTAATGTCTCTATATTTTCAGCTTCCCCTGATAATTTAATCTCGTAAGTAGACTGAGACATATCAAAATTAGAAAACCAAACATTGGACATAGTATTTTCTTCTATAAAATTAAACACATTTGAAGAAACTTTATGATTTTTAATAATTAAGCTAAAGTCGTCTATCTTTTTTTTATAATCAATAATACTATTTTCATCTATCCTTTGTTGATACAGACTATAGCCAACCATTCTTTTATTTATCTCGTCAATTCCTTGATTTTGTATATAAACTTTTACTTCAAGAGCAAGATAGCCAAAAATAATAACTATAAGAATCGCGCAAGAAAAATAAAAAACTGTATTGACTAGTAATGAATCTTTATTTTTAAAAAAATCTGATAAATTTATCACGGATTTAATTATTTAGAATTTGATATTTTACTACTATTATACAACAAAATAAACTATACTTCTAATCCCTGGAGTGTTGGGTTCGAACTCAAATCGTCTTGAGAAGCTAGAAGAATGAGATGATTTGAAGGCATGGCGAGAAGGTTTATCAATAAAATAGATAAGCCGACGAAGCCATAACGCACAAATCAGCCATTCTTCTAGCTCCCCTCCGGGCGTCAAGATTTTACCTCATTTGCTTCATTTTTACTCGTCAGCGATGTCTTAACAACATCGCTTCCTCGTAAGAAGCCTTGCATCTGAGGTAAAATCTTGACGCTCAATCGATTTAGTTCGAATCCAACACTCCTAAAGCCACTCCTAAGGCTATAGAAAATCTTGGACTCATTTCTTTAAGACTCTCCTCTAAAACTGACGGATATGAAAATTCTAAGAAACAATTTTGTACATAAATTTGTTTACCAATAACTTTGAAAAAGTATTCTCTTAGGCCAGGCATATTAGCTATCCCACCAAGTAAATAAAACTCTTCTACCTGTTTTTTTTCTGACTGTAGAAAATCGCTAGATACATTCTGTATCTCTTTTAAAAAAGAATCAATTAAGTTACCTAAAACTTTAACCATATCTTGTTTTTTATGATTTAATCCATCTTTGTTTCTAATTTCTTCTGCCTCTTTAAAATTTATATTCAAATTTGAAGCAATAGCATTAGTTAATTGATTGCTATTAAAATTAGCGCTATAACTTCTTTTTAGAAAACCATGTTCAACAATATTTATTGTTGAACTTTGAGCGCCAATATCTATCAAACATACTATTTTTCTACTGTCTTTAATTAGGGCTTTAACTGTGCCAAAAACTTCTGCCTCCAAAGCCACTAATTCTAGTCCAGCGTTTTTAGCTACAGCTTTATAATCATCTATAATTTTATTAGGTATAGCCACTATAAATATTTTCATCAAAGTATTACCAACACCTGAATAATTAGACACTATTCGCCAATCTAAAGTAACCTCTGAAATAGGTAGGGTTATGTATTGTGCCGCGTTATAACGAATAGCCTCTCCAATTTCCTCTTTTGGCATTTGTGGGATATCAAAAGAAGTAGAAAAAGTATAAAAATCAGATACAGAAAAAATTGCAGATTTAGTTTTAATTCCTGCTTCATCTAAAACTTCTCTTATAGCCTTTGATGTATAGCCATCTGAAACAACAGAATTATCCACCCCAGCATCTAATAATGGTTTTTTTGAAACGAGACTTGATTTTATCTCAGCATAATTCTTTAATTGTTTAAATCTTCCCCAACTAGAAACCTCCACAATTTTAATTGAG
>Ga0209541_10006979_pt1 | contig 19090 bp, 21 predicted proteins | sample RifCSPlowO2_01_FD_184027 | JGI IMG/M metagenome (GOLD analysis project Ga0209541, IMG submission 184027) | Groundwater microbial communities from Rifle, Colorado - Rifle CSP2_plank lowO2_0.1 (SPAdes) (version 2) | ecosystem: Environmental > Aquatic > Deep subsurface > Groundwater | place... | reverse complement strand
TTGTTATTTGCAAAGGTGTAAGGTCGCTCGAGTTCAAAGATCAGAGCGCTTTCTATTCCTCGAACCTGGTGCATGAGGCCTGCCGTGTCGAACCAGAAGATGCCAGGTGTGCTTTCGCCGTATGATCCGTCGGGACCGACCCGTTCAAAGACGAGCCATACGTAACCACAGTAGCCGTTAGTTAGTGTACACGGTACTTCAGCAAGCTCGTACGACTCTGGCGCATCAAGACGCTTTGTAGTTGAAGTGACCTTGCCGACCACTGTCGCCTTAAAGATGATCTCCCCGGTGTAGGGACTGACAAAGTAAACCCACTCAACGCGGGCTGGATCGTTGGTGCGGATTATGCGCTCCAGTAAGTTTTCAACCTCAACGGTGAAACCATACTTGGTTGCCGCTTCTCGAGCAAGTTCGGCCGCATCGCTGGTCATCTCTTGCTGTTTCTTGACACCCTCATCCTCACGGGGAGGAGGAGGTGCGTAGGTTGGTGCACATCCTGAGAATAGGATTACAACAATCAGGAAAAAGAAAAGACATCTCAAGTTTTTCATATTTTTCCCTCGATTTCAAAAATATTTTTGTGGATATTTGAATTCAATGAATTTCTTTAAGGTACCTCCTTAAGTTAAGCTAATTATCACTCAAAGTTAAACTTTTTAAACTCCTTTCTTCCTTGAAGATGTTAATGTGCCCTTCGACTATCCGCCAGCTGGCGGATTGCTCAGGGTTATAAACCTGTTTGTCGAAGAATTATGCCAATAAAAATAGAAATTGAGCATTTCCAATTTCTACTCGCGATTATATCAACTATAGGTTCGGGAGTCAATATGTATTTGATACAAGAGGTCCAACGAATAGATACTAATCGAGCTTGTAATTTTGCATCTCGTGTAAATACACTTCAGTAAACTAGTTCACTGAAGTATTAGTAATGTATGGTCGAAGAACCCGGATTTACAAATACTAAATTATAATTAATCCTTGTGTAGGGTCCAAAATGAATAAGATATCTACTCATTGGAAGGTAATCAAAAGAGTGAAAACTTTCGTGAAATATAAGAATTAATTTCTTTGATATAATGTAACAATTCTAATGTATAAAATTCCTGAACTTGATAAATTACCTGAATTTTTCCACGCTTTTTCGAGTAGGGAGGACGGGAATATGGCTAATTCGATAAATGGAAAGGTTGTTAACTTTCAGGAGGTTATTAAAAACAGAAAGAAATTTCTGGAAAAAAATGATATTGGTATCAATAAATGTATTTGTATGTGGGTGACACACAGTGACAAAGTAATTGTAGCAGATGATAAATTTGCTGGATTAAGTATGCGAAATTATAACTATGCACGAAGAGTAGACGGACTTGTAACTAATAAGAAAGGTTTATATTTATTTCTTCTAGTTGCTGACTGCCTTCCTATTATCCTTTATGATCCGGTTAAAGAGGTTATTGGATTAGTACATGCCGGATGGAAGGGTGTAGACAAAGAAATAGTTAAAAAGGCAATTGTAAAAATGAGTAAATACTTTGAAAGTGAGCCTCAAAATATCGTTGTAGGAATTGGGCCGTTCGCTCATAAAGAATCCTTTTTTAAAGAGAGCCCGAGTCAAATAAATGATGCGAGATGGAAACCTTTTTTGAAAAGAAGAAATTCTGGCGAAAACCAATATAAGGTGGATCTGGTCGGCTTTATGAGAAAACAACTTTCAGATTCGGGTATCTTAGAGAAAAATCTTTTCATTAGCGAAGTCGATACGGTTACAGACAAAGGTTTTTTCTCACATGTTCGCGAAGGAAAGTTATCATTGGCAAAACAAGGTAGATTTGTTTGTATAGTTGGATTGAAAACCACTAGCTAGTTATTAGTATAAAGTGTACAATATGGTACGCTGGAAGGCGTTTTTTTGTGCTAATTATGGAAAAAATGAAAGAAAACATATTCAAAAGATTTTTCAAAAGCAAAAGGAGAGTAGTCTTCATAATAATAATTCTTGCCGTAGGAATATTAGGATGGAGATATTTTGCATCTAAAAGGAATGGTGAGGTAGAGACTGCTAAGGTGGAAAAGGGAGTTGTTCGGGAAGAATTAATTTTATCCGGAGAGATTAAAGCCGTAGAATATGCTAATTTAGCTTTCCAAACCTCGGGAGAGCTTGATTTTCTAGACATTAAAGAGGGCGACGAAGTTAAAAAAGGAGATATTTTGGCAAAACTTGATACGACCAACTTATATCAGGCGTTTTTATCTGCTGATGCAGATTTAAGGAGATATCAGGCTTCGCTTAACAAAACTTATGACGATGTCCAGGGGCATGTCAGAGATGAATCGTTTACTCAGATAGAAACGAGAACAGTTGCGGAAACCAACAAAGATAAAGCTTTTAGAGCGTATGAGATAGCCCAACAAAATTTAGCCAATGCAACACTTAAAGCACCTTTTGATGGAATTGTTACTTCGCTTACCTATCCTTTTACTGGAGTAAATACAGTTTTTTCTCAACCTCAAATAGAACTTGTTAATCCGGCAACAATATACTTTGATGTAAGCGCGGACCAATCGGAAGTAATAAAATTTAAAAAAGAACAAAAGGTCGTAATAGTACTGGACTCCTATCCTGACGAAGAATATTTGGGTACTATCTCGTATATTTCATTTACACCTAAAGCGGGAGAGGTAGGATCTACTTACAAAGTTAAAGTAAGCTTTAGAGATTTAAATTTACATTTTAACGAAGTTAGAGTGGGTATGAGCGGTGATGCAAAGATAATACTATCCGAAAAGGAGGATGCACTTTTCGTTCCTGCAAAATTTGTTAAGTCAGATACTAAAGGTAGATACGTTAACTTTAGTAAGAAAAATAATAAAAAATACGTTGTAGTGGGTATAGAAGGGGAGGAGCGGGTCGAAATAACCGGAGATATTAAAGAAGACGACATAGTATATGATTAGACTTGAGAATGTATGCAAATCATATTTTTTAGGCGAAGAAGAAGTTAAAGCGGTTGATAATGTAAGTCTTACAATTGCCGAGAAAGAATTCATTGGAATATTGGGGTCTTCTGGTAGTGGTAAATCAACCTTAATGCATCTAATTGGTTTGTTGGAGCAACCTACTTCGGGCAAGATTTTTCTACAAGGAAAAGATATATCTAAATTAACCGATAGCGAGTTATCTAAAATTAGAAATAAGACTGTGGGGTTTGTTTTTCAATCATTTAATCTAATTAACAGATTTACAGTTATCGAAAATGTGCTTCTTCCAACTAAATATATTAAAGAGAGCTTAAGTTTTGATCCGTTAAATAGAGCCGATGATCTACTAAAAAGATTTGGTATTTATGAAAGAAGAAACTTTTTTCCGAATAAGATTTCAGGCGGACAGCAGCAAAGAGTAGCTATTGCGCGGGCGTTAATGATGCAACCGAAACTTATTTTGGCCGATGAACCTACAGGGAATTTGGATAGTAAAACCGGAGACGAAATAATAGCAATCCTGAGTTCTCTAAATAAAGAATTTGGCGTGACTGTCATAATTGTTACGCACGAACACGATATATCTGCAAAAACAAAAAGACAAATTTATATTAAAGACGGCAAGGTAGTAGAGAAATATCTTTAAATTAAAAATATTTAAAATTATGAAATTACAGAACGGCTATATCCACCTGATCACAACTGCGCTTGAGGATTTTAAGAGAAACAAAGTAAGAAGTTTGTTGACTTCGTTGGGAATAATGATTGGAGTTTTATCCGTTGTGCTGCTTATCGCATTGGGTTTGGGATTAAAAAACTTTATTGAAGGGCAATTTGAAAGCATGGGTGCAAATCTTATTTTAATTCTTCCCGGAAGCGGATTTACGGGTGAAGGCGGAGGAAGCTTTGGAGGAGCAGGAACCGTTGGTGGAACGAGTTTTGACGAGAGAGATGTAACTTCTTTAAAACGAGTGTCTGAGCTTGATTATGTCGTCCCTGTTTTTATGAAGGGAACTTCGGTAGAAGGTGGAGGCGAAAAAAAATATGGCTATATTATGGGGATAAATGAAGACGGATTCAAACTTATGAATTTAGAAGCCGCATACGGCAAACTTTTTAGTAAATCGGACATTCAAGCTAGTTCAAAGGTTGGGGTTTTAGGTAACTCGATTGCAGAGGATTTGTTTGATTTACCAAGTAACGCCGTTGGAAAAACAGTTCGATTTGAAGACCAGAGGTTTAAAGTTGTGGGCGTTGCCAAGAAAAAAGGTGATCAAGAGGCGGATAATGCTATTTTTATTCCTTACAAAACTACGTATGGGAGTTTGAATCCTGGCAAAACTTTTTGGGCAATTTATTTGGGAGTTAAATCCGACGATATGGTAAGTCTTGCCAAGACTAGAGCGGAAGAAACACTTCTAAAAAGGTATAAAGCCGATGACTTTGCAGTAACCGAACAATCCGAGCTTTTAAATACAATAAACCAGATATTTTCAATAATAAACTCGGTTTTAATTGCGATCGGGTCAATATCACTTCTTGTGGGTGGAATAGGAATTATGAACATAATGTATGCAAGCGTTACTGAGAGGACAAAGGAGGTCGGAATAAGACGCGCAGTGGGAGCAACCCAAAACGATATTCTGAAACAATTTTTAACAGAGTCATTGCTGTTATCACTTTTTGGAGGAGTTTTGGGTTTAGCTATTGCTATCGGTATAGTTCTTATTGTACGTATTTTCTTTCCGGCATCAATCAACATTTTAGCTGTGTTAATTTCTCTGGTGGTTTCCTCGGCAATTGGAATATTTTTTGGTGTCTTTCCTGCTCGTCGTGCCGCCAAACTACCACCTATCGAGGCTATTCGTTATGAGTAAGGTTATTCTACTTGTACTGATTCATTCTTTTCTGATACGATCTAGATAATGGAAAAAGTTGTAATTGTTATGCCTACATTTAATGAGGCTGAGAATATCGGGCCGATGATAGATGAGCTTGTAGGTATTGAATTTCCGAAGATCACAGGCGCCGATATGCACCTGCTGGTAGTTGATGCCAGTTCCCCCGATGGAACTTCAGATATTGTTGAACAGAAAATTAAAAAGTTTAGTAGTGTTCATTTATTGAAAAAGGAAAAAGGCGGATTGGGTGCAGATTATATTGCCGGTTTCAAATTTGCAGTCGAAAGATTGAATGCGGATGCTGTGATGGAAATGGATGCGGATTTTCAACATCCACCACGTTTTGTGAAGCCTATGGTCGAGGCATACCTAAATGGTGCGGAATACGTTATTGGCTCAAGGTATATTAAAGGAGGGTCGATTCCGAAAGAGTGGGCATTGTTTAGAAAAGCAGTCAGTTTTTTTGGCAATTTGTTTATTAGAATCGTTCTTGTTAAACCAAAACTTCACGACCTGACGACAGGATTTCGATTAACAAAGGTTAAAGGAGTTTTAGACGAGATCGATTTAGACACCTTAATGGAACCAAAACGTTTTGCTTATAAAGTCGATTTACTCTATCAAAGCGTTAAGAATTCCAAAAAGACCGTCGAAGTTCCACTCGAATTTGCTCCGAGAACGGCTGAAAAATCAAAATTCGATACTAAGGAAATGATTTCAACATTTAAAGTTGCAATTATTTTAGGCATAAAAGACAAGGCTAGGTTTATAAAATTTGGTACAGTGGGATTTGTGGGGTATTTGGCAAATGCAGTTACATTGGAACTTTTCACCAACACAACTTTAGTTGTGAACCTCTCTGAGTATTTTGTTTTTTTGAAAAATACAGTTCTTGCTTTTTTTGCTGAGCCTTCAGCTTGGGCAGCTGCATTCGCAGCCGAACTTGCGATAATTAACAATTTTGTTTTTAATAATCTTTGGACCTTTAAGGAAAAGAAAATTAAAGGGTTACTTGCAATAATCAAGAAATTCTTAGCTTTCAATCTCTCAACTGTCGGGGCGATAATTATTCAATTCGTGGTGATTGGCACGATGGTGTTAGTTCAGGGGGATACAAGGATGATAAGACAATTAGGGATCCTAGTGGCAATGCCTTTAGTTCTTTCATACAACTACGTAATGTACAACTTATTTATTTGGAAAACCTGGAAAATGCCTTGGTCAAAAGTTAAGGCATAAAAATTCTTCATGAGTGAAAATTATCCAATAGGAAACGAGAAAAAATTTAACGAATTTTTAGTTAAAGAATACTTAAAATATGGATCTGTCGACGAAGTTCTTAGAGTAAACCATTTTAGTATTCCGGTATCGTATGCGAATTATCAACGGATTTTGGATAAGTGGGGAATAATCAAAGCTGCTGGACCGAATAACAAGCTTTCTGAAGCAATTAATTTTTTATACAAAATGGTTGAGGATGGTATACCTTTGGATAAACTATATCGAAAAATGCCTCCTTCGTTTATGACCTCAGCCGTAACTTTATATCGAGTACTTAGTTATATTAAAGAAGGCGTTACCAGAAGAATGGGAACAGCACTTATTATCAGTCCGGAGGATAAACCAAATCTTATTTTATCTGGGACAGATGTTTCCGCACCGAGATTTGAATTAGGTAAAGCGTACAGATCAATTTCGCTACCGATGACTTTTTCCAGAAAAAGAGACTCCCGCGAGGATGCAATAAAGCGCGTCTTCCAATATGAAGTTTTTAGTCAGCAAGCCTTAAATAAAAAAATGCCGAAAAATATAATCCCTCCGAGACCCAAACCCTTTTTATTTTTGGATATAGCCGATGTGAGGGTGGAGGTTTTTAATATAAAACTTCCGACAAATATTTCAAAAATAAAAAATTTTTCGAGTTTCAGATTGGAGAATTTCAAATACCTAGACCTTTATAAATTGGAAGATTATCAATCGGAGAAAAATAATTTCCGAGCGGGGATTATTGAAGCGATGAAAGGTTATAAAAAGTTTCTTGAATTGAGTCGTAGAAATCTTAAGTTCAATCCTCTGCAGTACAGATCGGAGTTAAATTATTATTTAGCAGACGAATATCAAGAGTAATAGTTTACTTTAGCCCAGCAGGACGGAATTTATAACCGTAAACTATTAGTCCTCTTTCTTCATCGTCCAATACTCTTAGTTTTCGAGTTACCATTTCTACTTCATCGTCTATTTCTATATTTGGTTTCTTGATACCTTCGTTGTAGTGCCATTCTAAGTCGGTAAGCATGGAAGATATTTTAGGTCCTTCATCCAGTTCAATAATTGCAACTGCATATGGAACCTGATTCTGAAATCCTTCGGGAGCGTGATCGCGGTTTCCTATTACCGTAAAAGCCCATATTTTACCCCTGCCGCTAAACTTATATTTCATTCTATCAATAGCTTTCGGATTCTCTTTCATCTAAGGATTGGTAATTTCGCTAATGGAAGATATTGGAGCTTGATAAATAATTTGTCCTTGGAAAGGATCTTCCTCAACGTGTCCGTTGCTACCGTTGCCGTTGAGCGGATACCAAGAAGAACCGTTAATACTGACTTCAATTCCACCAGTTTCATTTGTTCTCTGAAATCCTTCCATTTTTAATCTTAATGCCTTCATTCTCCAATGTCTAGGTATTTCCACGGTATTATGAAGTATGAAGGATAGTTCTTATCAAACACTCTCAGGGTTAAAATGATTAGAGAAAGGGTGCCCAGTCGGAAACTGGCATTACATTTTGGGAGATATAAGCGAGTGAAAAAAGATAAATTGGGATTATTAAAACTAACATCGCGGTTTTAAATTCTTTTTTGACAATGGTTTCGGCAAAAGCAGCATAAAGAAAGGGAACTAGAGGTAGCGAGTAGCGAATAAGGTCTCTGTGGGACACAAAAAGAGTGGACGCAAAAAATATTCCCACAAACCAGGCAATTTTATATTCCTGCATTTTAACTAATTTCAAAAATCCCAATGCTCCGAAAAGGTATACAAAAATTATTTCTTCCAGCCAAAAAGTTCCTACCCAGGGCTGATTATAATTAAATATTTGAAATGGAGGAAAAAATAAGTGTATATTATCGCCTGAATGAAAATATGCCAAAAAGTCGCTCTGCGTATATTTATATAAAGTAAATACTCCCAAGAGAGAAATCGGGATAAGCAGTACGCTTAGTATATTTTTTATCTCTATCGATTTATGCCATTTGGAAAAAGTTGTCAGAGCGGCAAGTTTTAATTTTGGTAATAAGAGTGCCAAAGCATAGGCTATAAATAATAAAATTCCTGCAGACTTGCTGATTTGGGCAACTACCCCCCACAAACCCGCCGATAAATATTTTTCTTTTCTGAAGTAGTAGACTGATGCGATAACTGAGGCTAAAAATAAAGGTTCGGCAGAACCGACCGAGCGAACAATCAACCATCTTGCGGGTAGTATCGCAAAGACGATAGTTATCCAAAGCAAGTCTTTTTTTTCGACAAAATCCGCAATAAAAACCGAAAAGAAATAAAGTGCCAGTATTGAGGAGAGCAGTGTCACAACAAGCATTGAGTAAGGGTAGCCCAATATTACTGCAAAAATTCTAATTAGTAAGGGAAACAGGGGGAAATGTGCAGCAAAATAGCTGGAAGGTAAGTCGAATCCGAAATTTCCCAAAAAAACGGGATTATAGAGAGATTTTGCTACCGCAATAAATAAAGGTCCGTCATAATTTGCAACTATAGTAGCCATTCCATTTTGTGAAAGAGGGATACCCCAGACCTTCTCTAGTCTGAAAAAGAAGGGAAGCCATACAGCTAAAGTCGGCAGAAAAGAGATTAAGATTATAAAAAATAACCTTTTAAGAAATTGGCTCATCTAAGCCAATGATATAACTTTTAAAAAACTGAGGCAACATATTTGGTAGAGTCTGAGAAAACTGGGACTATTCTATTTTTTGGAAAGTTCCGTCCAAATGCAGATAATAAAGGTGTATTTGGAGATTGGGGTGCTTATCGCTAATTTCCTCCCTTGCTTTTTTCAGGTCTTGGGAGTGTCTTTCAAGAGTACTTTCGTCCCCGTATGCACCGCAGTTTTCGTGGTGAATAAGATATAAATTCTTGATTTGATGTAGACGTGCCGAAATATCTACCTGTTCTTTGATTGTATCTAAGTTCTTTGTAGCACCGGCCAAAGCAATATAGTCATGGGGACGATCTTCTAAGTTTTCGAAAGCCCATTCCCGAATAAAACGTTGAAAACGAAAGTCTATACAGGAAACAATTGCCGCCTCACATGTATGATTTCTTTCCATAAACAGTACGAATTTTGACACCGATAATGTTATTAGTCAAGAAGTTGTTGACTCGGAAAAAGAACTATTATAAAATTGTATTCCTACTTCGTAATATGACTCACGCCTTTAAGGTGAGTTTATTTTTTTGTTACCGAGTACTTTTTGGTCTATTTTTAATTTATGCATATTAGTCTTAGCGCAGAAACAATTTTCTTTCTGGGTAGTTTCCCAATAACTAACTCATTGATCGCGTCAATTTTGGTAAGCTTAATATTGATGATCGGAGCGTATTTTATATCTAAAAATTTTAATAAAATTCCCAATCGAGCTCAGAATATTGTAGAAGTTGTTATCGAATGGATGATTGATTTGGCTGATTCGATAGGTGGGAAAAGTGCAAGGCAATTTTTGCCTTTGGTTATCACCATATTTGTTTACATACTTTTTGCAAATTGGATAGGTCTTTTTCCGGGATTTGGTTCCATAGGTATAAATGAAATCGAGGAAGGACACGAGAAGTTTATACCTTTACTTCGTGGGGCAACTGCTGATCTAAATACTACCTTGGCTCTTGCTTTGATCTCAGTCGGAGCAATTCAATATTATGGTATTTTAAAAAATAAACTTTCTTATTTTAAAAGGTTTATAAATTTTTCTTCACCCGTCGATTTTTTTACCGGAATATTGGAAATAGTATCAGAGTTTGCCAAAATAATATCTTTTTCATTCAGACTTTTTGGAAATATTTTTGCAGGAGAAGTTCTTTTGGTAGTAGTTGCTTCACTTATTCCAATAATAGCTCCGTTACCCTTTTTTGGTCTGGAAATATTTGTAGGCCTAATACAAGCGCTAGTATTTTCTATGCTAACGCTTGTTTTTGTCCAAATGGGAACTATTACACACGGAGAGGAGGTGGAACATGGAAGTTGAACAGGCAAAAATGTTTGCTACTGCACTAGTTATGGCAGTAGGAACAATAGCACCGGCTTTAGGTATTGCTATTTTAGCAGGTAAGGCCTTAGAAGCAATCGGTCGAAATCCCGAAGCAACAAGTAAAATTCAAACAAATATGATTTTAGCGATAGCCTTTACGGAAGCTATTGCAATTTATGCGTTGGTTGTTGCTTTGATTATTAAATTCGTCTAAAGCGAATCAAGTTTAAGCAAGACAATTTTATGGAAAGTTTAGGATTAGATTTGAAATTATTAATTGCCCAAATTGTTAATTTTGGGATACTTTTTATTGTTCTTAAAAAAGTACTTTATAAACCCATATTCAAAATTCTCGATGACCGAAGCAAGAAAATTTCCGAAAGCTTGGAAAACAGTAAGAAAGCAGAAGAGGCACTCGCCAAAATAGCCGAAAAAGAAGTAAAAATTCTAAAAATCGCAAAAGAGAAAGCAAATCAGGAAAAAGAAGAAATAATTCATTTCGCTCAGGAAGAGAAACAAAAAATAATAGATGAGGCAAAACTTACTGCACAGCGGGAAGTGAAGAGAGGGCTTGAAGTAATTAGAGCAAATGAAGTTAAAAGTAGCGCTCGATTAAGAGAAGAATTTTTAAACGAAGCGGTCGAGCGCCTAATAAAGAAATTGGCAAAATCCGGCAGTAAATCACTTCTTGACCAAATTCTAAAATGATTTTGAAAGACAGACAAAAAGCAGAAATTATCGCAAAGGGGATTATTGCCTATCTTAGAAAAAATAAGAATGAAAATTTACTGGATTTGGTAGTAGATGCGTTGGAAAGAAGGGCTTTAAGAGATAATTATGCTTTAGTAACGTCTGCTCTCGCCTTGACTGAAAAAGAGAAAGAAAAAGCTAAGAAGTTGGTTGAAAAGTTGTTGAATGGAAAGGAAGCAAAAATAAGATTTGGAGAAGACGCGAGTATATTAGATGGAATTCAAGTGTCTTATCGCGATCAAATATGGGACTTGAGTTTAGCTGGCCAACTGCAGCAATTTTTAAAAAATAAATGATGAAGAAAACAGAAGAAAAAATATATAAAGAAATTACCGAGTATTTGGAAAAGTTTCAACCTGAATTTAGAAGTCTGAATACGGGTTTTATCACTAAAGTTAGTGACGGTATAGCAATAATTCAAGGTCTCTCCAAAGCCAAAATGGGTGAAATATTATATTTCCCCAATGGCATATTAGGTGTAGCCCTTAATTTAAAAAAAGATGAAGTTGGAGCAATTATTTTGGACGATTATTCCAAGCTTATAGAAGGAGATCGGGTAATATCCAGCGGTAAAATTTTAAGCATTCCGGCCTCAACTACTCTACTGGGAAGAGTTGTTAATCCCATGGTCCAAGCTATTGATACTCTTGGAGAAATAAAACACACCAAAGATTCAGCTAGCATGCCGATTGAAAAAATTGCACCCGGAATCATTTTCAGGGAGTCTGTAAATACTCCCTTAACTACGGGTATAAAATCAATCGATGCAATGATACCGATTGGTCGAGGTCAAAGAGAACTTATAATTGGAGACAGGAATACCGGAAAGACCGCAATCGCGATAGATACAATAATAAATCAGGCAAAGGAGAACAAAAAGGGGAAAACAAAGAGGGTAATTAGTATCTATGTAGCGATTGGGCAAAAACAGTCCAAGGTTGCACAGGTAGTAGCAAAACTCGAAGAGATGGGTGCGATGGATGAAACGATTGTTGTTGTTGCAAGTGCTTCAGATCCCGTGGCCTTACAATATTTAGCTCCGTATGCCGGCATTGCAATCGCCGAATATTTTATGTCGAAAGGAGAGGACGTTTTAATAATCTACGATGATTTAACAAAACACGCTTGGGCATATAGGCAAATATCCCTTATTCTAAGGCGTCCATCAGGACGTGAGGCTTATCCGGGTGATATTTTTTATCTTCACTCACGCTTACTGGAACGTGCATGTAAGTTGTCTGCTAAACACGGCGGAGGTTCTATAACAGCCCTACCGATTATAGAGACTCAAGCCCAAGATATTTCAGCATATATTCCAACTAATGTAATTTCAATTACAGACGGGCAAATTTATCTCGAGCCGGATCTTTTTTATCAAGGTGTAAGACCTGCGGTCAACATCGGTTTGTCCGTTTCAAGAGTGGGGGGTGCTGCACAACTAAAATCTGTAAAACAGGTTGCGGGACAGCTTAGGCTTGATCTTGCTCAATATAATGAGCTTGCCGCTTTTGCACAATTCGGAAGTGATATGGATTCGATAAGCTTAGCGAAAATAAATCGCGGGAAGAAAATTATGGAAATTCTAAAACAACCGCAATATCAACCTGTCGAAGTAACACTGGAAATTTTACAGCTCTGGCTAGTTACTAAAGGATATCTCGATGATGTAGATGATAGGGAATGCTTAAAAGCCAGTTTAGATTTTGCTACCGTGGTTAATACAAAGTTTCCGAAAATAAAAGAGGTTGTGTATTCAAAAGAAGGAATTTCGCAAGAGGTGGATAAAAAATTGAATGCTTTCGCAAATGATTTTAAGAATATCACTTGATTATGGCAACAATAAGAGAATATAGAAAGAAAATAAAAAGTACAAAAAATATTGCAAAAATAACTAAAGCAATGCAAATGGTTGCTGCTTCTAAGATGAGAAGATCACAGGATCAGGCTCAAAAAAGTAGACCTTATGCGGAAGGACTGGTAAATTTGACTTCGTTAATATCTACCCAGGCCGACCCTTCGATACACCCGCTTTTGCTCGCTAAAAACGAAGATTCGGTCAAAGAGTTAGTTATCCTGGTCGCTCCTGAAAAAGGACTCTGTGGTAGTTTGATTACCAATTTAGCTAAATCTTTTTATCAAAGCTTTCTTGTAAATAAAAACTTGGAATTTATTATAGTCGGTAAAAAAGCCAGAACGATTGTAGAAAAAGTCAACGGAGATATTATTGCGGAGTTTAACACTGGTTCGTTGCAGCCAAAATACGAAATTGTACCCGCCATAGCAAGACTTGCAGAGGAAAAATTTCTTTCGGGAGACGTTGGAAAAGTAAGAATAATCTTTTCCGAATTTGTGAATACTATGACCCAAAAACCTACTCAAAAAATACTATTGCCCCTGCATCTTACATCAGAAGAAAAAGTTAATCCAGAAAATAACCTGAACCCATTTTATCTTTTTGAGCCTTCGGCAAAAGACATTACCGATTCTCTTCTTGAACTATATTTAGAAATTGAAATCTATCAATTTCTACTCGAGTCCTATGCCTCTGAACAATCCGCAAGAATGGTAGCAATGAAAAACGCGACGGATAACGCCATAAGTTTAACAAATGCTTTAACTTTAGAATTTAATAAAGCAAGACAGGCAAATATTACTTCTGAAATTAGTGATATCGGAAACTCTCAAATGGCAGTTCAATGAAAAATAATAATAAAAAAATTAAGATTGGGAAAATTACACAGGTAATCGGACCTGTTGTAGACGTCGAATTTGAAACTTATGTTCCGCCGATTTTTCAAAGTTTGAAAACCAGCTCTGGAATTGTACTGGAAGTCCAACAGGAGCTTGGTGAAAACGAGGTAAGAACCGTCGCAATGGGAGCAACAGAAGGATTGCAAAGAGGAGAAGATGTATACGATAGTGGCTCTCCTATTAATATTCCAGTTGGAAAAGAGACTCTTGGAAGACTGATGAACGTTTTTGGAGAGCCGATTGACGAGGAAGGACAAATTAAAACTAAAATTCACTGGCCTATCCATAGAAACCCCCCTAAATATTCCGATCAGAATACTCAAATACAAATTCTGGAAACCGGTATGAAAGTTATCGATCTAATCGCTCCATTTATCAAGGGTGGGAAAATTGCAATTTTTGGCGGAGCAGGTGTTGGTAAAACAGTGATTGTCACCGAAATGATAAGAAATATGGCTGTCGTGCATAAAGGTCACTCGGTGTTTGCTGGGGTAGGAGAGCGAACCCGTGAAGGAAACGATTTGTGGAACGAAATGAAACACTCAGGTGTAATTAAAAATGTTGCAATGGTTTTTGGGCAAATGAATGAGCCGCCCGGCGTAAGACTGCGAGTAGCACTTAGTGGAGTTACGCTTGCAGAGTATTTTAGAGACGTACAAAATGAAGACGTTTTATTTTTTATCGATAATATTTTCCGTTTTACTTTGGCCGGTGCAGAGGTTTCTGCGCTTTTGGGTAAACCCCCCTCAGCGGTCGGTTATCAACCAACACTGGCCTCAGAAATGGGAGATTTGCAGGAGAGAATTACTTCGACAAAGACCGGTTCTATTACCTCAGTTCAAGCAGTGTACGTTCCCGCTGATGATTATACGGATCCCGGACCCGTTACTACTTTTGCCCACCTTGATTCGACAATTGTTTTGGAGCGGTCAATTGCCGAACAGGGAATTTACCCCGCGGTCGACCCTCTTACTTCCAGTTCTCGGGCAATGGACCCCAATATAGTGACAAGCGAACACTATGAGGTTGCTCAGAAAGTCCAAGCAGTTTTACAAAGATATAAAGACCTTCAAGATATTATTGCAATATTGGGTATCGACGAATTATCAGACGAAGATAAATTGACTGTTTCAAGAGCCAGAAAAATACAGAAGTATTTTTCGCAACCAATGTTCGTTGCCGAAGTATTTACACAAATTCCTGGAAAGTATGTAGCTCTTTCGGATACAATTTCAGGATTTAAGTCTATCCTTGATGGAAAATATGATTCACTTCCGGAACAAGCATTTTATATGATTGGAAAGATTGAAGAGGCGGAAGAAAAAGCCAAAAAACTCTGATATGTCCAAATTAGCGATATCGATTGTTACTCCGGAAAAGATTATCTATGAGGAGCAGGGAATTGATTCGATTTCTCTTCCGACTACGCAAGGGGAAATTACTATTTTACCCAAACACATTCCTCTAATTGCTAAAGTTACACCTGGCGAAATAGTTATAAGAAAAGATAGTAAAGAGACTTCTTTAGTTACAACACAAGGTTTTTTGAAACTGGACTCCGATGGGTCAGCCAGCATCTTAGCCGATTATGCAATTCGAAGCGAAGAGGTGGAGATTGCCAAAGTACTCGAGGCCAAAAAAAAGGCAGAAGAATCAATGAAAGCAAAAAGAACTGAAAAAGAGTTTGCTATTGCAGAAGCCGACTTGAGAAGAACCTTAATCGAATTAAAAGTTGCCCAAAAGAGGCGGATTAAGATTAGGGAAGTTTGATAAAAGAAAATTATTTATATACTTAAATTTAAGGCAAAGACATCTTGATTTGTGTTAGACTTCAAAAGAAATGACTAAACTTGTAAAACAAATCTCCGTTTTTTTTCCTGCTTATAATTTGGAGTCACAAATTGCAGATACGGTAAATAAGGCATTTCAAGTTGTACCGAAAATTTCGGAAAACTACGAGATAATTGTCATTGAAGATGGAAGTCGTGATAAAACAAGTAGAGTTCTTTCAAGGCTGAAAAAGAAATACCCTAAGCTTCGTATAATTACACATGAGACAAACAGAGGTTATGGCGCTGCTTTAAAAAGCGGCTTTTATAATTCAAGATATGAGTGGGTCGCATTTAGCGACGGCGATGGGCAATTTGATATTTCAGAACTTCCTAAGTTAATTAAACTACAACGGAAGGCTAACGCAGACGTAGTCGTTGGATATTATTTGAAAAGATCGGTCAAGTTTTATCGAAAGGTGAATACTGGGTTATGGCAAATGGTGGTACGAATACTGTTCGGGCTGAAAGTTCGCGATATCGATTGCGGTTTTAAACTCATTTCCAAAAAAGTTCTTGACACTATTCCTAAATTAGAGTCAGAAAGAGGGGCGTTTATTTCAAGTGAGTTCCTCATAAAAGCTCAGAAATACGGTTTTAAAATCGTTGAGGTCGGCGTGCATCACTATCCAAGAACTGAAGGAAAAGGAACAGGTGCTGATATTAACGTGATAATTAAAAGTTTTGTTGATCTAATTAAGCTTTGGCGAAAACTGAGATGAAAGAAAGAATTAAGAATTTAGAATTAAGAATTAAGATGTGGATAAAGGAGAATCCTCGTGAAGCTATATTTCTTAGTATTATTATTTTGGTTGGGGCATTTTTAAGACTTTATCGCATTTCGGAATATATGATCTTTTTGGGCGATGAGGGGAGAGACGCGATTATTGTTAGACGACTTTTGGTCAACTTCGATCCGATTTTGATTGGACCTAGAACCTCCATAGGTGATATGTATCTGGGGCCTTTATATTACTACTTAATCGCGATACCTCTGCTTTTGGCAAATTTTTCTCCTGTTGGACCGTCTGTCTTTGTTGCTCTGTTGGGAGTTGTCACTATTTTTTTCATTTGGTACGTGACTAGGGAGTGGTTCGGCTGGCTCGCCGGCGGATTATCTGCACTCCTATATGCAATTTCACCCGTTGTAATAACTTATTCAAAATCTTCTTGGAATCCAAATGTTATGCCTTTTTTTGCCTTGCTTTCTATTTACTCCGTATGGAAATTATTGATGGGGAGAAATTACAAATGGCTTATTGTCACCTTTTTATCTATGTCGTTCGTTTTGCAGTCGCATTATTTGGGTCTTTTGTTGGTTCCGACTCTGGGATTAATTTGGTTTTTGAAATTAATAAATATAATAAATTTGAAAGCTTCTGCGCCTTCGTCGTTAGAAATTAAAAAATTCGCAAAATATTCAATATTAGGTTTTGGATTATTCATGACTTTAATGTCACCTCTAGTAATTTTTGATGCGCGCCACGGTTGGAATAATTTTAAGTCAGTGAGAACTTTTTTTCTGGAAAGACAAACTACTGTTTCTGCTCGACCGTGGACCGGAATTCCCAAGTTGCCGGAAATCGCTTACCAAATCAATCTATCTTTATTGGGAGCAAAAAACGCTGATATAACTTGGATTTTTACATACATATTTTATCCCCTTTTCGCAGTGATATTTATTTACGGATTATTTAGAAAGATTAAATTTAAAATATTAGAGAAGAGTTATTTGTATAATTTATTAAACAGGTCGATCTCACCTTCTTTAAGTCCGTATTTAATCATTTCAGTCTGGATTTTAATATCTTTCTTGGGCTTATCTTTATATAAACAACATATATATGACCATTATTTTGGATTTTTCTTTCCGGCACCGTTTATACTTATTGGCGCGGTCTCACAATATGTTTTCAGTAATGCGAAAAGATTTTGGCAACTTACACTCCTGCTGTTTTTGATTTATGTGGTGTATGTAAATTTGTTAAATACCCCGATAAGATATTCGCCTAACCGTCAAATGCAAAGAGCGGAAGAAGTGGCTGGAAAAATTCGAGTAGAGGCGGATGATCAGAAACTTAATTTGGCAGTTATTGCTGAAAGAAATTATGAGGATGGCTATCAGTATTTTTTGGAAAGATGGAATGAACCAGTTTATGACATAGATCCCTTGAATTTGGAACAGACATTGGCACAACAATTATTTGTTGTCTGCGAGATGTCAAAGGATAAATGTGATCCAACACACAGTCCGAAATCAGAAATAGCCAATTTCGGCTGGAGCAAGATTCATGGCGAGTGGGATGTGTCGGGTGTAACAGTTTATAAATTAGTCCACGCCCAATAATTACTTTAGCACTTTAAAGCGCTAAAGTGCGAATTTAATGTATTACAAAGAATCAAAGTTAATATTTGAAGAAATTAAAAAGGCTAAGAAAATTTTGCTGAATTGTCATAGAAGTCCTGATCCCGATAGTGTTGCGAGCAACCTTGCATTGTATCAAGTTCTTAAGCATTTCGGAAAAGAGATAAAAATAATTTCATCCGACGATATCCAAAAGAATCTTTTATTTTTACAAAGCACCGAAAAAATAGATAAAGTAGACATGTTAAACTTTGATTACTCTAGCTACGATCTATTTATTGTTCTAGACTCTTCGTCTCTGGATCAGGCGATAGGGATTAAAAGCCCGAAATTACCGGAGATTCCCCTGATTATTATTGATCATCATGTAACAAACGAAAATTACGGCAAAATTAATTTAGTCGATCACGTTAGCTCGACCTGCGAAGTGTTATATAAAATGTTTACAGACTGGGATGTAAAATTTACTCCACAGCTAGCGACCATACTTCTTACTGGGATTTATTCTGATACGGTTTCTTACCAAACTCCAAATACGGGAGTAGATACTTTTTTTATATCCTCGGAACTGTTAAGGCTGGGAGCAGATAAAGACAAAATAGTTCTAAATTTATTTCACTCATATGATTTTAAACTTGTAAAATTTTGGGGAGAAATGTTAGATAGAATGCGAATAGATGAGGAACATTATTTTGTCTGGGTAGCAATTCCGTTTGAGGTCTTTTCCGATTTCGGTAAACCAAAAGAAGCAAAATCATTAGCCGCTAATATTATTTTCAGAACGATAAAAGATACAAGATTTTGTATAGTCATGGTTGAACAAAAAAGGGGAATTATGAATTTAAGTTTTCGAACAAGATACGATTTTGATGTCTCAAAAATTGCTCAAGAATTGGGAGGCTCAGGTCATACGACTTCGGCGGGCGCATGGTTTGAGTTTGAAAATTTTGATAAGGCGGTAGAAAAAGTTCTCAACGTCGCAAGAAAATATGCAAAAGAATATAAGAAAGTTTAAACTTGGAAAACTAGTAAGAGACAAAATTGTTGAAGGAATTATTAAAACCGGAAATAATCCGCATTTCCACAAATTAAATAAAAGTGATTATATTAAGGAGCTGAAGAAAAAAGTTCTTGAGGAGGCCAGTGAATTTCCCAAAGCAAAGAACAAAAAAGAATTAGCGGAAGAAATTGCAGATCTCCAGGAAATTATCGACAACCTTCTTGAGGTATTAAAGATAAGCAAGACGGGTATTGCAAAA
>Ga0209541_10006978_pt1 | contig 19090 bp, 21 predicted proteins | sample RifCSPlowO2_01_FD_184027 | JGI IMG/M metagenome (GOLD analysis project Ga0209541, IMG submission 184027) | Groundwater microbial communities from Rifle, Colorado - Rifle CSP2_plank lowO2_0.1 (SPAdes) (version 2) | ecosystem: Environmental > Aquatic > Deep subsurface > Groundwater | place... | reverse complement strand
ATCAAGCGATTTTCTATTTTTAGGTTTTTTACCACATAAGAAGGGAAGGGAAACATTGTTCAGAGAAATTAGCGAATCATGTAGAACTGTCGTTTTTTATGAATCCCCGCATCGTTTTATTAAAGCAGTAGAATCTCTTATTAAGTTTGCGCCAGAAAAGCAAATTGTCATATGTAGGGAAATGACTAAAATTTTTGAGGAAGTTGTGCACGGAACACCGCCTGAAATCATGTCTTATTACACCAAAAATAAGGACAAAATCAAGGGTGAATTTGTAATCGTCGTTAGTAGTTAGTTTGTCAGAAACTAGTCCCTAGAATTTAGTTGCTAGTCCCTAATTCATGGTGTAAAATATAACTCATGTCAAAAGAACGAAAAATATTAATACTCGGCATACTAACAGCACTTCTCCCAATATCTGGTTTCCCAACCAACTGGAAAAAGTTTTTGCTTTTTATTGTAGGAATTTTAATTTCTTATATGGCTTGGCAGATACTTAGAGAGAATAAAAACAACAAGAAACCACAAAAATTTAAGCAGGGTATTTTTGTTGAAAATAGAAATATTTTAGAAAAGAAAATGAACAAGATAGAAACATCATCAACGCAAACAACAGAAATGCCAACAGAAAATAATTTTTAATTTCTTTGCTATTTAATTAATGTCAAATTTTCTTAAAAAAATAGTTTATTTAATTATTGGCTTGATTTTATTTATCGGTGTTTTTACTTTAGGTATCTATGTTGGATTTTCTAATAGACCTGAAATAGACAAAATAACAGGAGTTAATAATAAAGAAAACCCGCCCATATTACAAGTTAAAGCAGACTTTTTTCCATTTTGGAAAGTTTGGAATGTTATAAATGACAAAAATCCAGATGCTTTAAAAATTTCTGATCAAGATAAAATTTATGGAGCAATTCAAGGACTTGCATCATCTCTTAATGATCCATATACAGTTTTTTTCCCACCAAGCAAGGATAAGATGTTTAAGGAAAGTGTTTCTGGAGAATTTGGTGGAGTTGGTATGGAAGTTGGAATAAAAGATAAAATACTCGTTGTTATTGCTCCGCTTAAAGATACGCCAGCATATAAGGTTGGGATCAAGCCGGGTGATAAAATAATTAAAATAGACGCAACTTCGACTACCGACATTAACCTAGAGGAAGCCATATGGGTGATACGAGGAGAAATTGACACTGTTGTTAAATTAACTATTTTAAGAGAAGGAATAACTGAACCAATTGAGTTAAATATTACTAGGGCTAGAATACAAATACCAACAATAGATACTGAAATAAAAGAGGATGTTTTTGTTATTCATCTTTATAATTTTTCTACTAATTCCCCAGAACTTTTTAAGAATGCACTTGATGAATTTGATAAATCGGGACTTGCAAAAATGATTATAGATTTACGTGGAAATCCTGGTGGGTTTCTTGATGCAGCGGTTGATATAACAAGTTGGTTCTTGCCAGCTGGAAAAATTATAGTAACAGAAGATTTTGGAATCAAAAAAGATCCTATTATTTATAGAAGTAAGGGTTATGATATTTTTACAGATAAATTACGCTTGGCAATCTTGATTGATGGTGGATCAGCTTCGGCTTCAGAGATTTTAGCAGGAGCATTACACGATTATAATCTTGCTACAATTGTTGGGGAAAAAAGTTTTGGGAAAGGTTCAGTGCAAGAGCTTGTAAGTATAACACCTGACACATCACTCAAGATTACTGTGGCCAAATGGTTAACTCCAAACGGAGTTTCAATTTCTGAAAAAGGAGTTGTGCCAGATTATGAAGTAAAGATTTCACAAGAAGATTTTGAAAAGAAAATTGATGCACAAATGGATAAGGCATTAGAAATATTAAAATAAAAAAATGAATCCCGTTAGAGGTAGCAAAGCAAAGCTTTGCGTAATGCATTAACGGGTAGCGAGAAGGCATTATTAAATATAATTTAAAAGGTCAGTGTTGTTTTTTTAAAACACTAACGACCTCTAAACGGGATGCGAGTAATACTGCTACAAGATGTTCCAAAGGTTGGGAGAAAATATGACACAAAAGATGTACCGGATGGATATGGCACAAATTTTTTGATTGCAAGAAAATTAGCAGTGATAGCTAGTCCCGCAAAAGTCGCTGAGATAGAAAAATTAAAAAGAGAATTAGGAGCCAAAAGGGAAGCAGGGGAGGCAGAACTTATGGCTGGAATGCAGAAAATTAATGGTGTAGAGCTCGTTATAAAAGGCAAAGCTTCTGACAAGGGGCACCTATTCTCTGCTGTTCACAAGAAAGATATAAAAGAGAAATTAGCAACTGATTTTGGAATACTTTTAAATGAAGATAATCTAAATATTAAAGATGGACTAAAAGAAGTCGGGCAATATGACATAGAGGTCAAGGTTGGTGATAAAAAGGCCAAATTTAAGCTTTTAATCGAAGCAATTAAGTAGAAATACCCTTATTTTATAGGGGTAAAAGGAGCTTGACCCCGTCGTTCGCGAACGACGGGGTTGACTTTTTTCTAAATTCGTGTATAATGTACCCGATAGTTCAAGTATTTACATTTAAAACTTAAAACCATGAAAAAAGTATTCGCACTTCTTACCGCTATTGCCACCGTTTCAACGCGCACAATTCCTTCTTTTGTCCTATTTAATAAAGAGTTCATCGAAAAGATGAAAGAAGCTATCATCATTGATCCGGTCGCCGCCAGGATTTTTCTCTCAGAGTTTCTGAAGAACTTTTTCGGGCGGCACGTGCCACAGGAGCACAAGGAAATGATGGAGTCCAACGGAGGCAGGTTTGACCTCTACTCCTACATCAATCGCGTAATCTGCGCGATGTTGGATGAAATCATTCCAATGTTCCCGGCCAGTGAGCAACTCTCCCTCGCTTATGATGTTCGCAACTTTGTAAATCGTTTGGATGTCAAAGGTAATGCACGGAAAAGAGCTGAGGATCTTGTTGAGAAGCTGCAAAAGGAAAGGCAGTCAAAAGCTGAGACGAAACCGAACACCATTGCAAGTAATGTCCGGGTGATTGAAATGAAGAAAGAAAAAACTTCTCCTTCAATTAACCCCACAGCTACTGTAACTGGCACGAACAGCTAAAAGCTGGGCCTAAAAACACAAACCTCTCCAAGTTTTTGGAGAGGTTTTTTTATTACAAAATTTCTATATCACGCTGACTGTTTTCCTCACTACTGTTTTTTCGTTGAAGGAAACTTTTCTTCTTGTGCCAAATTTTACTGTTCCAGCCTTGAGAGCAAAAATAGTATGATCTTTACCAAGTCCTACATTTTTACCAAGCATTATTTTAGTTCCGCGTTGACGAATTATAACTGATCCTTCTTTAGCTTTTTCTCCAGCATAAAGTTTTGTACCTAGGTACTTTGGTTGGACATTTCCTTTTGTATTTTTTACCGATCCGGTGGCTTTACGATGTGCCATAAAATATTAGTGCAAAATTTTCAATTTCTAATTTTCAGTAAACTAGAAATAAATGAAATAATGGATTTATTATTGATTAAAGTTTTATTGTATGTAAAAATTTACAACATGGCAAGTATAAAGCATTCGGTTCAAAAAATCAAGGCTTTTTTGGTAACAGAGGCTGGAAAAGACTGTATTATTATAGCTATCATTTTTTTAGCTTCTTTTACCTCATTTGGGCTTGGCAGAATGTCAGCTTTTGGTGATAAAAAGACTGATTTAGGCGTAAACATATCGTGCGGGATTGATAACGTCCAATATTCAACAAATAAACCCTTAGGTACGACAAATATAGGCCAAAAAGCCTCAAATAGCACTCAAAGTAGGGAATTAGGGTTTTCATCGACCATAGGGCCTATTACAGCGTCTAGAAATGGCTCAAAATACTATACAGCAGGCTGTTCAACGGCAAGAATAAAAGAAGATAATAAAATATTCTTTAATTCAGAAGAAGAAGCTAGACAAGCAGGATATGAGAAATCTTTGACTTGTAAGTAATAATGAAGAGGGACTAGGTTCTAGTAGCTAGGGGCTAGTAAAAAACAGCCAGTAAGGGGATTGGGCTTTTCTTGAATGCTTTATGTCGCACAATATACCTTTTGCGACACTTATGTCAAAAAATATACAAAAACAACCAACTAAGACATTAATCTTGTTTTTACTAAAATCTAGTCCTTAATTCTTCAGTACCTTCACTAACTTTCTTTTACCTAGACAAATCATCTTTGGCTTCGCTATCCCTAATTCTTTCTGCCAAAAATTTTCATCACTTAATAATTTTATAATTAAAGGTAAATGACCATCCTGAGAAAATAAAGATCCGCCGGAAATAAGCTTTGGGTACAAATACCTCAAACAGCTCTTTGTAGACGATTCTAGGTCCACGTCTATGTATGCCACACCCACTTTTTTGTCAAAATTAGGCATTGTGTCATCAAACCAGCCCTTTATAAACTCGCATGACGGAAGATGACCAAATCTACCAATATTTTGTTTAACTTCGTCTAGTGAGCCCATATAACTTTTTCCTGGGAAAAAAGCATCTCCACCAAAAATATTTTTTCCATGATCTTCATTATTTTCTGGCAAACCTTCAAATGAATCAAAAAGGAAAAGTTTTTTATTGGCCATACGCACTGCAAGGCTCAACTTGGCACCAGAACCACCCTTAAATGATCCTGCTTCTGCAATTACATATTCACGAGTTTGATCTAAGGAGAAAATTTCTGACATAACTTGTATCATTTCATTCTCCATATGGGCGCATTCAATAAAAAAAGAAATTTGGTAACACTTGAAAATTAAATAAAATCTATCAAAAAATGTTGTCTTGATTTTTGTTGGCTTAAATAAAAAAATAATAAAAACTGGTAAATCTTCAGTCAAAGCTCTTCCCTTTTTTAGAAGAAAAAATAAAGGTTTTGGTAATATTTTTTTGAGTGTTTTTTTCATTCCGTTAGAGACAGTCCCGTTAGAAGCTGGCACTCGGCTAGCGCCTCTCGGCTTCTAACGGGACGAAGTCTATTTGAATTGTGATTGGTTAATAAAACTTATTTATAATATTTATTCCATAATTCCCATCTTTAACACCATGGTCTCTAACGGGATTCATCCCTCCGCTAAATCTTTCTTACAATTACAAAAGGTGTTAACTCATCATTTTGCCCCATTGGATTGTCAAGTAAAACGAGCCTCAAATCTTTTTTATCTAAAAAAACCTGTTTACTTTTACCTAAAATTTTTACATTTATATTATTAGCATCAATTATTGTGGCAGGAAATCCAAGTTTTTCTTCAATATCTTCACATATTTTTGTTGGATTTTCTGGAGGTAAAATAGCATATTCTTTATACATATCTATGGCATCTGGATTGAAACCATCAATTTCCGATACCCTCTTCCCTGCTACTATCCAAAAAATTCCACGAATACCAAATATTTTGCCAATTATACCTAAAAAGATAGCAAGTATCATGCGTGGATAACCTACAATGTCTACGGCAACTTGCATTTTTTCTGGACGAGAAAAACCAATATCGTTCGGATATTTTTTAACACCTTTAACGATTAAGCGCGCTAACCAAGAAACATGAACTGTTGATATATGCCGAACATTTCTTAAACAAACAGATATTATTTTTTCTGATATGGCAATAAAATCTCCTTGCTTAAATTCAGGGGCAATATACTTTTTCGTAAGAGAAAAAAAATCTTCACCAAAATTTATGAGATGTGTTTTTACTAGAATACGTACATACTTTTGACCAGCAACTTCAATTATTAAATTTTTCCCTTGATTGGGTTTTAAATTTTGTAAATCTGAAAACATATTATTTTAACTTTAAAATAGCATTCTCAATTCTTTCGATGGTTTCTTTTTTACCAAAAATTGAAACGAGTATAAATGGGTCTGGTGACTTATCAAGACCAGAAAGAGAAACTCGCATTGGCCACAGGACTTCTCCACGACCATTTTTGTCTGCATAAGGCCATACTATTTCTTTTATTTTATCTGCACTTTCAAAATCTGCATCAGAAATTTCTGATAAAATATTCCGCACTTGTTCTAGATGATTTTTTATAATATTCCATTTATCTACATTATCTTTTAGGCTTTTCCAAACTAACTTATCATTTTCGTATTCTGGTTTTTCAAAAAAATATTTGACTTCCCCATTGTCTATCAAAAAATCAATATCGCCCCATTTTGAAATACGATCAAAGATTATTGGAACTATTTTATTAATTAATCTTTTATTGGAAATTGGAAACCCGCCTGACCGAGAGGCCTCAGTCATTCGGGCAGGTTGGAAATTGGAAATTCTTTCTTCTATATTATGCATTATAATATCCGAAGAAAGTTTCTTCATGTGTTCTTTGTTTATCCAATCAAGTTTTTCTATATTAAAAATTGCTCCACCTTTTTGAACGCGAGTAAGATCAAATTGTGCCACAAGTTCTTCTAGAGAAAATATTTCTTGTTCTCCGCCAGGATTCCAACCAAGGAGTGCTAAATAGTTTATTATTGCACTCGGTAGATAACCCATTTTCTCATATTCAGCAATAGAAACAGCCCCGTGTCGTTTAGACAACTTGGACCTATCTTGCGCCAAAATAAGCGGTAAATGAGCATATAAAGGACTAGGAGCACCTATGGCTTCTTGAATTAGGATTTGCCTAGGAGTATTTGAAATACCATCTTCTCCACGAATAATGTGCGTTACGCCAGCAAGAAAGTCATCCACCACGACAGCCAAGTGATAAAGAGGTTCCTGCATTGATTTAGCAATAACAAAGTCTCCAAGCTCTGTCGTGTCAAATTCTACATCACCACGAATTATATCTTGAAATTTAATTTTTGTATTTGGATTCTTGAACCTAATAACTTCCGTACGGCGTTCTGCTGTGGTAGCTAGGCCATGACCTTCGATAGGAATTGGCTTGGTTTCTTCATCCTTGGATACATAGGCAAAACCTTTTTCTATCATATCTTTTAAATATTTCTCATAAATAGCTTCGTTTTCAGATTGATGAATAACCACCTTATTGTCCCAATTAATCCCTAGCCACGCCATATACTTTAAAATATCTTCTTCAAAATCTTTTGTTGAGCGTTCTTTGTCAGTATCCTCAATTCGTAACAAAAAAGTTCCTTTGTTTTTACGAGAAAACAAAAAATTAAAAAGAGCGGTTCTAGCGGTTCCAATATGTAAAAAACCTGTGGGTGATGGTGCGATCCTTGTTATTATTTTGTCGTTCATACCTCATATTCTAGCATTTTTCCCCTCCCCTTCTATCCTTGACAAGCCATAGAACAAATGCTAATATGTACTCGAATACTAAATTTTTCCAAAATTCTTTAATAAATAAATCATTATGAAAAAAGCTTATATTGGTGTTACCGGTTTTATGTTGGCAGAAGAAGTGCATCAAGCACTCTCTGTTTTACCTGAAAATTCTGACCGATTACTTATGGTCGGCGTGTTAGCAAGCTCAAAAACGCTTGTGGGAGAAAAAAATAAATTTCCCAACCGCTATCCTGAAGTAGATGTTATCGCAAAAATTTTCCCAAAAAGTGACAAGGTGCTTAATCTTATTCACTACAATACGAAAGACATGGAAACCCTTGCTGAACAAATGATTAAAATGACAAATATCGCCGGTGAGAATTTTAATGGCCTCCAACTAAACATAAAGTTACCAAACCCAAAAGTATTGGAAAATCACAAGAAACTTTTTCCAAACCAAATTTTTGTTCTCCCAATAAGTAGTGGAACATTTGAAGCTGTAGGACATTCTGCAGAGAAACTTTCAGAAAAAGTTTCTGAATATGATGGTCTTGTTGACTATATCCTACTTGATCCAAGTGGTGGCTATGGAATTCCATTTGACCCAATCAAAGCAAAGGAGTATTTGACAGTTTTGCAAGAAAAAAATTCTTCAATTATGCTTGGTGCTGCCGGTGGACTTTCCCCCGAAACACTTAACTTGATTGAACCACTTGTTCCTGATTTTCCACAACTGTGCATTGACGCAGAAGGAAGATTGCGGGAAAAAGAAACTGATCAGCTCATAATCTCTCGCACCAAAGAATATATAAAAGGTGCACTTTCTCTCTTTGAGAAAACAACTGTTTAAAAACACAAATCCCCGTTCGTTAAATAACGAACGGGGATTTTTTAATTTATTTTTTGCAAAACTTCTGCAAGTTTGGCAACTTTCACTGGATCAAGTTCAGTAAAGCTTTTACTTATACCAGTATTGACCAAAAAACAATCAACAAATGTTTCGGGTTTCGTATAATGCAAAACATTTTCTGAATCAATACCACTTGCTACTGCCAAAGGAAAATCACTGATATTAAACACCGAGTGTTTAACAATTCAGCCCAAAAAAGGTTCTTTCGCGGTACTTGTTTTAATAAATTTTTTATATTTACCAATATTATTAAATTGATCAATAATTATTTGTCGAGCAAGTAAGTCTCCAAATCTATTCTTGTCTGTAAAATCTCGTAGACTTGACCAAGGGTAGTCAAACTCTTTTCCTTTCCATTTTGGTAATTCAATAGGGTTTTTATGTATATATGCTGACAAATGAAGAAGTTGTGTATTATTTTCTACATGCACTGCTTTATAAGGACCCTGAAAAAGATGCCCAGATTTTTTATATCTTGTATTAAAATATTTTGTATAACTATTTAAAGCGCGTTGCATATATTTTGCAATTCCACCCTCCTCTTCTTCTTTTAAAATTAAGTGAAAATGATTTGGCATCAAACAAAAAGCCACGACTTCAACATATCTATTTTCAACAACCTCATCAACTTGCTTCTGTAAAATGTTAAACACCGAGTGTTTAACAAATACTCGTACAAAACGACCTAAATTTTGAAAAATTATGGGTGATTGAAAATATAAAATTGTAAATAAAAAACGTGCGTAATCAAATCTATCAATAAAAATTGATTGTTTATTCATTCCCCTATTAAAAATGTGGTAATACTCACCTTGTGCAATATTTATATTTCTCATGTAAACATTCTAGCATACTCAGTAATGTTAAACACTGAGTGTTTAACATTACCCATTTCCCCTACCCTTCTATGCTTGACAATTAGTTTTGTTGTGATAATATTTCAAAGAATTTTCAGATTATTTTAAATTCCTTAAAAATGAAAAAGATGATATTTCTATAGCCTTCATGCTTATGTTTAGTTTTGTTAGTGGTGTATTTTTATTTAAAGGCATTTGTTACATACCCGCCTTTAAGGATGTTCGCCAGCTTGCTTTAATCCCCTTAACCATATCAATTATTTCTGTGATTAGTTATGTATTTTTAATAAAACAAATTATAAAAAACGAAAAGAAAAAAATAACCAATAAACAAAAATCTCCCGAGCCCTTTTTATAAGAGCTTGGGGGATTTTTTTATTTAAATTTAATTCTCGTGGGAGAGAGCGATGGTGACTAGCTCTTGCGCAATTTCTTCGGCCGCTTCAGGTCTAGCAAAAGTTTTTGCGGCATCTGACATCATTTCGTATTTTTCTCTATTCTCCATTATTCTATTTATTTCTGAAATCAAAATATGCGGAGTTAGATTTGGTTCTTCTACAACAACACATCCACCAACACGAGCATAATTAAAAGCATTTTCTATTTGATGTCCCGCATGAGCTGAAACCAAAGGAATAATAACAGAAGGTATCCCCCAATTTGCAATTTCAAAAATAGTTGAACCTGCGCGCGAGACCACCATAGAAGCAGCACCAGCTGACATTTTCATAGCAAGTGGATTAAGAAAACCAAAAAGTTTATATCTATCTTTATATGGACCTTCTCCTATAGACACACTAGTAAGTATTTTTATTTCTTCTGTATTTGCTTTCCCTGCCTGATGTATTATTTGATATTTTTCTACAAGAATAGGCAGGGCATCCACTATTGCGTCATTTACTTTTTTTGCACCCTGTGATCCACCCAAGACAAGAATCACTGGTATCTTGGGGTCTAATTTTAAATATTCAAAAGCTCCTTCCTTTGCAATTTTTTGCAAAGCACTTCGCACAGGTTGTCCTATCCATGCTGTTTTTTCTTTTTTAAAATATTGACCTGCTTCATCAAAAGAAACAGCTACTTTTTTAGCAAATCGTGAAGCGAAACGATTCACCTTACCCGGAATAGAATCTGACTCGTGTATAACAATGGGTATGCGAAGAATTATAGCAGCAATAATTGTTGGAAAAGCCGCATAGCCACCTTTGGCAAAAACCACATCCGGATAAATATAGAAAAGTTGAAAGAAAGCCACTATGACGCCAAAACCAATATTGAAAACATCTATAAAATTTTGAAAAGAAAAATAAGGACGAATTTTACCAGCAGGAACATAGACAAAATCAATTCCTGTTTCAAAAAGTGATGCTTTGTCATAAGGGGAATTAGACATATAAAAAAGCTTGGTGTCTATCACCTTTTCTCTCTCAGCTATTGTATTAATTTTTTCAGCGACGGCAATTATTGGATAAAAGTGTCCACCCGTACCTCCGCCTGCAAAAAGTATTTTCATCCCGTTAGAGGTAAATATGTTATAAAAATAACACTAACCTTTTAATTAAACTTTAATAATATTTTTTACTTCCCGTTAATATTCTACGGTCCGACTATCGGCGGACCTACCTCTAACGGGATTCATTTTAAATTATTTTACGTTGTCTCGATACATTAAGCACTATACCCATAGCGAACAAGTCTACCATGAGCGCAGTTCCGCCATGAGAAACAAAAGGTAGCGGAACACCCGTCAGAGGAAATACCCCTGTCACCGAAGCTATGTTCAGAAATCCTTGGGCTGTAATCAGTATAACAATTCCAACCACCAGAAGTCTAGAAAACATATCCGGTGCACTATTCCCTATTTTAAGCCCTCGTAAACATAAGGCCAAATAAAGCATAAGAAAAACAAGACATCCAACAAAACCAAGCTCTTCGCCTAAAACAGCAAAAACTGAATCTCCTTGTGGTTCTGGTAAATAATTAAATTTTTGGATACTTTGTCCGAGCCCTCGTCCAAAAATTCCCCCCGAACCAAAAGCGATCAAAGATTGTTCAAGTTGATATGAAGCTCCTCGAGGGTCTCTCCCTGGTTCAAAATAAGTTTCAATTCTATCCATAAGATATGGTTTAAAAAAAACTATTGAGCCAAGTGCGATGATAGACATAAGTCCTAAAGTAATAATTTTTTTCCAACTGGCACCCGACATGCAATATATTCCAAAACCAGAAATAATTATTAAAATAAAACTTTTTATATCTGGCTCATTAATAAGTATAAAACCAATAAGAATAAAAAAACAAATAAGTGGTAAAAGTCCAAACTTGAAATCTTTAGCTTTTTCTTTTGCCCAAGCCATCCATGTAGCAAAATATATTATGAATCCAAATTTTAAAAACTCAACTGGTTGAAAAGATATGGGGCCAAGTGATACCCAACGCAAAGCGTCAGAATGACGAAAACCAAGCCCTGGAACAAAAACAAGTGCAGCAAGAATAAGGGTGATTAAAAATATTAAAAGGGCATACTTTTGCCAAAATTTATACGGTATTTTAAGAGCTAAAAAAAAGGCCAGTGTTCCCATGCCTAATCCTAAAACCAATTGGCTAATAAGGATGCTATAAAATTTAGATGGATTTTTTACAAGAACTCCAAGTGATGCTGATACAAAAATAATTATGCCCATAATAAGCACGACAACAAATAACCACAAAAATACTTTATCAATTTTTTTAAACATTAGGATATCATAGCTAAAATAATTCCCATAACAGCACACATGGTAGATATTATCCAATATCGCATTGTTATCTTAGCCCTACTCCAACCAATTGCTTCAAAATGATGGTGTAAAGGAGCAATTCGAAAAATTTTACCGCGAGTTGGGCCTAAAATACGTTTTGAAATTATTTGAATAAAAGATGAAATTGAAGTAATAACAAGAGGAAAAGCAATTACCAAAAATACAAAAACTTTGTCTGTCATAAAAACTATTATTGATAAAGAAAAAACAAGAGCCATCATCCCCGTCTCTCCAAGATAAAAGCGAGCAGGTGGAATATTAAACCAAAGAAAAACTAGAAGTCCTCCAACAATCGTGGCGCAAAACGCAGCCAAGTCTATTTGATTTTGAAAATATGCTATCGTACCAAAAGCTCCAAAAATTGTCGTCATCACTCCTCCAGCTAATCCATCCACGCCATCAATCACGCCCGAAGAAAAAGTTCCCAAAAAAACCAATAAAAATAAAGGGATAATCAAAATACCAAGCTCCCATTGTCCAACAAAAGGAATATGGATAGCGGTTACTCCGAGCTTGCTAAAAAACCATATACCTGACACCAAGCCAACAATGGAAACAATAAGTATCATTAACCACCTAGGAAAACCATTTCGGAAGCTCGGCGCTTTTGCAAAAATTGAACACATGTCATCAGAAAAACCAATTAAACCGCCAGCAAGTAGTGTAAAAAAAGGAAGTAGTGTTTGTGAACGACTTAAAAAATTTAATTTTGTTGTTATTTGATTAGGGAAAAAATATGACATCAAAAATACTAAAAACATTGTTATAACAACAGACACCCAAACAACAAGTCCACCGGGCCTAGGTGTTCGCACCTCATCTTGCATATTATGAATCCCCTTAAAAGCCGCGGATATTTCTTCATCTTTAGGCATATCTACATCATCCTTGCGCGCTACTTGTTTCCAAAGTTTGTATTTATAAAGAAGCCCCGCAATAAAAGGTGTTATAATAATACCCACAAAAAAGGCTATTGCCGATGGAATAAAAACTTTTGAAATACTAGCTAAAATCATATGTATATATTAACCCTGAAATCAAAAAATGGGAAATTTAATTTATGAGATTTCTGTATAACTCTACCCTTTTGGTTAAGTTTAGGGTGTCTGTAAATCTACCTTCTTTAGTCGACCCCAAAACAACTATCACAAAAAGGTCATTTTGTCCTGCATCAAAAATTATAGCTAGATTTCCACCCGATCCATCAGTAAAACCTGTTTTTGAAGCTAAGATATTAGAAAAACTACTAATTAGCGTATTTGTATTTTCTACTTTATGTTTATAACCACTCTCTGATATAAAATCTTCAGAAAACACTGTTGTGGCTCTAAAAATTTGTGAATATTTAGTAAAAGCATAAGAAAAAGCCTTTGCTATGTCATGTGCTGTTCCTTTTCCGCCAGGTGACCCCGTATCAATATCAAGCCCCGCAAAATTAGAAAAATTTGTATTTTTTAGTCCAAGTTGAAATGCGCGCTTATTCATAGCTAAAACAAAAATGCGAGTAAAATCTTGTGTATTGCTACTCATTTGCGAACCTACAGAATAAGCTATCGCGCTAGCTGCATCATTAGAAGAATTTAAAAGCATGAATTGAAGTAGATCAAAAAGTTTCCATTTTTCACCAACAATAAGCCCATTATCTCCTTCTTGAGACACATCTTCTCTGCGCACGGTAACAATAAAATCTGGTGGTACTGTTTCAAGAGCAATTATTGTAGTCATTATCTTAGTCAGCGATGCGAGGCCAGTGTGTGATCTTCCGTTTTTTTCAAAAATACTTTTATCATCACGCACAGAATAAACATCAGCTGAAAATGCCCTCAAGCGCACATCTGAAAATGCTTCTTTATAAGCATTTTGTTTTTTTTCATAAAAACTCGAAAATTCTTCTACAGCTTTTTTACTTTTCCATTCACTTGCAAAAAAAACGAAAGTTGCAAAAATAAGCAACAAGAAAAGCAGAACAATTTGTTTTTCAGATTTATGCATTTTATTTTTCTGCTTCTTTCATCCCAGCTTCTCTCGCTTCTAAAATTTCTTTTGTTTTTTCGTACTCTGATAATTCTTCTAATTTTGTAACACCTAAATAACTCAATAATTCAAAAGTCGGTTTATATAAAAATTTTCTACTATCGGTTGGATGAGGAACTTTCTCAACAAGCCCACGAACCAATAAATTTCTTATAATAAAACTAGAATTTACTCCTCTTACATAATCAACTTCACTTCTAGTCGCACCACCCTTATAGACAATAATTGAAATAGTTTCTATGCTTGCTTTTGTTAATTCTTTATTTAATTCGTCTTTGTATATTTTTTCAATTAAAGCAGATAATTCTGATCTTGTTCCTAGTGCCACCTTATCTTCATTTTTCGTGATACAAAGACCACGTTCTGCTAAAGATTGTTCTAGGTTATTTAATCCAGCCAAAACATCATCAACGGGTACTTCTAAAAGTGTTGAGAGCTTTTTGACTGACATTGGCTCACCTAACGCAAAAAGTACTGCTTCTATTTTTTGTTCAATCGTCATATGATTTTGCAAAATCATATCGCGCAATGTCCATTAAAGCGCGATATTTTATTACTTTATAAACTTTACGAACTTTTAACTATATCAATATCATCAAAACTTTCATTTTGCACCACGTCGATTATACCCTGACGAGTAAGTTCAAGCACAGCAAGAAAAGAAACTATTATGTTTACTTTTTCTTCTTTTATATTTTCGAGTGTTGAACCTTTTGAAAATTCTTTGAAAGAAAGCTTAATCCCCTCTTGCACTCTTTCGATTAAATTGTTTATCATCTCTTCTATACTAATCACTTTTTTTACTTCTATTTGTGGAACAATATCATTTTTTGGCATTGCCTCAATGACATTATTTAACGCAGACAAAAGACTATCTTTTGTTATCGATGGATCAGGCGTAAAAATAACCGGCTGTTGACAGGCAACTCCCATGAAAATCATTTCTTTTCCAAATTTTTCTTTTATGTGCACGCCAACCTTCTTGATGGTCTGATACATTTTAAGTCTATATTCCAAGTCATCAATTGACCCCTTTTCATCTTCCGTAAGAGATATATTAGGGAGTAAGGATTTTGATTTTATTAAAAGAAGAGTTGCAGCCACAACCAAAAAACCAGTAGTCTCAGCAAAATTCAAAGATTGTAAACTTTTTATATAAGCTATGTAGTCATCGGTAACGCGAGCAAGGGAGATTTCATTTATGAAAAGTTTTCGGTCTTCTATAAGACGAAGAAGAGCCTCTAGTGGCCCTTCAAAAGTCGCTGTTTTTACGGAAAAAGAAGTCGCTTCCATGTGAACATATTAACATATTTTATCTAAAATTTTAACTCTTTTTTGCCATCAGTCGGCTCAAATGGGCGGAAATGACCCGACCGGCTTATTCGCGCGAATAGGTAAATGCAACTATTCGACTATTCCCTCCTTCGTTCGCCAACTGGCGAACTATGGACGGACACAGCGCGCCTGCCCGCCTTTGGCGGGAATTAGAGATATGTTATCACCCTCCCCACTAGCAAGGACCGTCCTTTCTACTCAGAATCATAGGATGAAAAAACCACGCAATGCGTGGTTTTTATTTTGATAAATAAGATAATAAAATTATTTGATTACATTTTATCTCTATTAAGGTTTACTTGCATCCATTCGCCAAGGATTTGGTTTCAAGACAGAAACAATCCTTTCTTGAAAATTTGGTTCTAATGTCTTGAAAAATGCATACCGTTCAGCTGTTTCAAATGGCATTAAGATAAACTGTCCATTAGGGAATGGTGATTCGTTACTTAAAAGAAACCTACCTTCTTCTGCCTCACATGCAATCTCTAGCGCAACATCTTTTTCGATCTGATAATCTGTTTGGACCATCTTTGCCTTATCCTTTACCCAAGAAGAATGACGGATTATTTGAATCCTCAATGCTTCATTAGAAACATATTTAGCTAAATTATTTTGAACACTATTGTTTGGTTCAGCCCTCTTTCCAAGAAGCTCATCTTCCCAGTTGTATAGAGTCAAATTATCAATTTTTGACTCATTAATCAAAAACTCAATCATCTTTCGATACTCATTTTCAATCTTAATATCAATCCTTCCACCATCAAGAAACGATCGATTAAGTGTAATATACCAATTAACATCAACACCCTTAGAGTTAAAACAACTAATGATGTCTGGAATTTCTTCAAGAAATGAATTTCGTTCTCCTTTTATAGGAATAAAACAATTACCTTGTGTCTTATACCTCACCTCAAGGACCTTTGAAAGACAAAGCTGAGTCAGTATTTCGACTGGTTTACCATTTAAAACACACTCATCTATATATCTATCAACCCATTCATTAATTTTAATATTATTTGGACGAATAGCCCTAGCTCTATCACGCAGCCATTGCATGATATTCCTTGTTTGAAATTGTTGCACGTTTACCTCCTTTTTTATAAGATTATTTATTTTTTTAAAAAGAACAATTTTAATCAACCCAACTCGACGCTTGAGTTGATTAATAATATTTTTTTTAATTTTTTTCTTTTTATAACTCATAAATATTTAGTAAATAATATTATTTACTTGGGTCTCCGAAGGGACTTGCACCCTCAACCACTTCTTTCACAAAGAAGCGCTCTTCTATTGAGCTACGGAGACCATAATTATGGGGAGAACAAGTGCTTCTCCCCATTTTTTAGAGATGTACGCCAACACCCCCCAAAGAACCACCAAAAGAACAAGTAATACCTACAAATTTCATAATTTACCTCCTTTTAAAAAATTATTTGTGACATTTTATTGTTAGTAAATAAAGGGTATTGAACCCTTTGATTCAACTTCGACTCGGACGCCGTGTGAGTGAATACATTCCCACGCGCTCCTCGCTCGTTGAAATAAACAAAACCCCCTCCAAACATGGAGGGGGTTAGCTTTATAGTAAATACTTAGAAAAATATCAAGACAACCCTCTCCTTGTTTGGATAGAGTTATGATGATGAAATTGATTATTTTCTTTATTTTTCCAGTTCATATCGCCAGTATAGCAAATTTATTACTTTAGTCAAGTAAAGTAACATCTTAAAATTAACCTTAAAAAAAATTCTTATAGTCAATAAACTACTTATCTATGCCCAATTTATCAATCAATAAATCAGTTGTCTCAATATATTCTCTCTGTTTATCAGGACGATGTGTCCAGCGATGAACATCGTGCATTATCCCTAAATAATACAAAAGTACGTAAGGAATATACCTCTGCTCAAAATTCTCCGAGATCTTATGTTCTCTGGAATAAGCTTTTTTAAATAATTCCTTTTGATTATCATCAGCTAATTCTCTCCAAAGAAACACAGCTAGTTCTTCTTCGCTATGACCAAATCTTGCCCACTCCCAATCAATTACACCTTGGAAGACACCTTCACGAACAATAATATTTGCAAAGTTATAATTCCCATGAATTAGAGACGGCTGAATTTCTTCTTGAAAAAGTGGATTATTTAAGTAGAATTCTTTTATTTTTAAAATCTTTTCTTCAGAAAAAACATCAGACTCTTTCAACTGAATTGCAATATCGTTTACTCTATTTTCAAAGCCGACCCTAAATGCAACATTCTTCTCTTTCTCTAAATGTATTTTATTAGCATCAAGATTGTGAATCTTTCCGAGCAACTCGCCAAGCTTGTTTATATAATCTCTTTTCTGCTCTATGGTAAGTGTTTCCCATGATTTTTCTAGCGTCTTCCCTAATAATTCTTCCGTTATTATAAAAGGATAAGGGATAATATCTCGACTTTCATCAAGAAAAAAAGGTTTAGGTGATGGAATGTTATATTTGGGTAACGATTCATAAATAACATACTCCTTTGCTAATTTAGGAAGGTCAGCATGAGGAGAATTTATTTTTAAAACATATTTACCGTCCACAGAAAATACATCATTAACCATTCCTTGTTCAAAACGTTTAACAAAAGAAACTTGTCCTAAGTTGTATTTATTAAATATTTTCTGAGCAATATCTGGTGTTAAATTAAAAGTACGATATACCTCTTTTTTGTTTTCTTTTGTAGTTTTCATATTATTTAGTAGGCTTTTTTGCCACAAAAAAGACACGATTATGCTTAATAGTTTTGATGTTTACTTCATTCCTTGCAAAATCATGCGCTTGCGTGTACATACTAATTCTTTTGACATCAGAAATTCCAGGAAGCCAAGGGCGAAGTCGTCCAGGTATTTTAAGGGTAGATTTTTTGAGATCCTCAACAGGAACCCATTTGTCTACAGAAATTGTCTCATCAACAATCAGGCCACTTTTAATAGCCATGAGACGATATTTAGAGATATCATTTTCATCAGGCCAACTTGGAAATTTAGTTACAACTCCTGCTTTTTGCGCAAGTCTTTGCATTTCTTTCGATTCAGCCTCTAAAAATGCTTGAGAATGCGCATCTCCAATTCCTTTTGTGGAAACATCGAAAATAAGAGTCCCCCCAGGTTTAAGAACGTTAAAACATCCCTTGAGAAATTTTTCTTTATCCTCAATATAAATATGGAAGCCATTGAGACAAAAAATCGCATCGACTTTTTCTTTTATTTTAGCTTTGATTTCAACGGCGTCGGAAAGAATGAACGTGCCATTTTTTTTCACATTCCTTTTTGCGGATTCAACCATCTCCGGATTGATATCCATCAAATAGAACTTCTTGCCGAAACCATTGTCCGCAAGGGTCTTAGTCATCTCGCCCGTACCGCAAGGGACATCGACAAAAACTGAATTGCTGTTGAGGTTCCCCCACTTGACCAACAGACTTGCGTACTCATCAAAATACTTGCGCCTGACTTCCGAAACTTTAGATGCTTCTTTTTGACTCGTAACATATCCGGCTTTTCCAACAAACTTTATGATATCTTCTTTCTTATATCTCCGATCTCCCCTACTCCCTAATCTAACTGCAGTTAAGAGTTTCTCTTTATCCCACTTTCTAAGCGTATTAGGATGACACCCCAAAAACTCACTTGCCTCCTTCAAGGTTAAAAGCGGTGGAATTGATTCTATTGATTTATTATTCATTTTATTACTCATGAGTTACTTTTTATTACTATTAATTAATAATATTGTTTATTTATCTTCAATGCAAGTTTTTAAAAAAACCTCTGACCATGTTGGATCAGAGGTTTTTTGAAAGATAACTATTCCATTATTTTTTTATTGACTCCGTGCCTA